>Ga0310694_10006276_pt1 | contig 11257 bp, 7 predicted proteins | sample 174DNAGHGhighgp2_FD_203884 | JGI IMG/M metagenome (GOLD analysis project Ga0310694, IMG submission 203884) | Sheep rumen microbial communities from Palmerston North, Manawatu-Wanganui, New Zealand - 1742 DNA GHGhigh gp2 (v2) (version 2) | ecosystem: Host-associated > Mammals > Digestive system >... | reverse complement strand
ACGCCGCGTACGGGGCGGCGGACGAGGCCTACGCCGCTATTCTAGCCCGCATACGGTCGGCGACCGCCTGACGTCGGCCCACGCGCCGTTCCTCGCCATGTAGAGGGGCACGTACGTCTTGTCCAGGGTGTTGTCCGGGAGGGCGTTCGCGTGGACGACCCTCAGCGAGAGGTCCGCCGACGAGCTCCCGTGGGCGACCTCGGCGACGATGCACCCCGCCGCCTGCCCCTCCGGCACTATGTTCCGCGCGTCGGCGCACGACACCGTGGTCCTCCCGAATATCAGGAAGTTGTTCACTATGTCGCGGCCGGCCATCTCGAACGGCCCGGCCATCCCGCCGCAGCCGCCTCCGACGCTGACGGCGTCCCCGCCGCCGAGCATCCCGTTGAAGAACCCCACTGCGCTTAGCTGCGCGTTCCCTTCGTCCAGCATTCCGACCTCCTTTCGCCGCTACAGCGCGGTCCCGTTCCACATGTTGGCGGCGGCCGCGCCCGGCATGTCCATCACGACGCCCTTCGTCTCCACCTTCGTTATGAGGTCGTACGAGTACGACTGCCCGCTCGGGTGGTACGCGAACTGCGACCCCTTTATGATGCCGCCGGCGAGGGCCTCCTCCATCCGGTCCTTGCCCACGCCGCCGCCCTTCACGTGCGTCTCCTTCGTGACCACCTTGAGCAGCTTGGCCTGGCTGATCGGGATGAAGTTGACGGACACGACCTCGATCGGGCTGGACTCCCAGTAGTCCTCCTTGGTGTTCCCGCCCGCCGCCCACGACTTCGGCGTGAACGTCGTGGTCAGGGAGATCGACCCGTCCCACAGCCGGAACCTGTTGGGGCTTATGTTCAGGGACGGGTGGTTGGCGAAGCTGCCCTCCCAGCCCTCGTACTTCAGTGTCTGGATGTACCCTATCCACTCCTTGACCTGCGTCATCGTCGCGTTCCTGAACACCTTGAAGTCGTAGAACACGGCGAGGCCCTTGCTGGTGGTCTTCTCGAAGTGGAGCCAGTCGGAGTCCACCTCCGTCGGGGTCTCCTCCTTCGTGCGGACCGTGTACCTGCGGCCGTTGGTCAGCTGCGCCTCGACGGACTGGATCAGCGTCTCCTCGTCGAAGATCTTGCCCCCCTGCCCGCCGTCTTCCCCGTTGTGGGAGAACTCCTCCGTGACGGTGGTCGCCCCGAACGCGTCCTCGTATTTCTGGATCTTGAGGTCGGGCTGCAGCTCGTTGTGCGTCGTCTTGCGCTGCTCCCACGTCCCGAGGTCCGTCAGCGTCCAGGCGTCCTCCCTGTAGACCCCGTCCCCCGCGTCGTCCACGTGCGTGTCCCGCGGCTTCTGCCCCCGCGACCAGGTCTCTGCGTCCGTGTGCAGGAACGCCGTCTTCTCGCAGGCCTCGGCGGTCTTCAGGTTGCTGAACGGCGTTATCTCGACGGTGGTCAGGTTGCGCCTCTTTCCGCGGGTCTTCTCGACGACGCGCTCCTTGCCCATGTCCGCCTGGTTCGCGCGCAGGGCGTTCCCCTCCCGCGTCACCTGGACCGCGGTGGTGCGCTTCACCAGCCCGTGCCTCGTCACGCGCTCGTCGATGCGCTGCTTCTCGACGGCGTTCTCCTGGTTCGCCGTGTTCTCTATGTCCCACAGCCCGTCGTCCCCCAGGCGTTGGCGGACGGCGGCGTACAGGCCGGACATGTCGTCCGAGTCCCTGAGGTGTCCGTTGTCGAGGTCGAGTGCATTCTTCGCCGTATGGCCGGTGATGTCCGTGTGCAGGAACAGGTCCCTCGAGCAGGCCTTCGCGGTGTCCCCCTCGACGGGCTTGAACTCCGTGTCCTCGACGTTCCACAGGCCGCCGCGGGTCCTCGAGCGGACGAGCCTCCGCCCGACGTCCCTGATCACCGGCTCCGGGTCCTCCCCCGGCCTGTCCGTGTTCCTGGTCACGGTCGTCTTGGCCCACGTGCGAGACGTGACCGTGAACCTCTCCTCGCTGTTCTCGACCAGTCGCTCCTCGTGGGTGTTCTCCGTCACCTCCCACAGCCCGTCGTCGCCGAGCCTCGCCGCGCGTTCGCGGTATTTTCCGCCGGAGCCGCCGTCCACGTGGTCGGCGGGCTTGTTCTCGCGCATGTTCGTCGATCCGTCGGAGTGCAGGAACAGGTCCTTTTCGCAGGTGGTGCCGTTCTCCTGCGTCCTCGGCGTGGTGGTCGTGTCCTCGACGTTGTACAGCCCGCCCCTCGTGCGGGACGTGCGCAGGGCCCGGCCTGCGTCGTCCACGGATGGCTCCCGCGGCTTCGTGGTCTGCCGCGTCTTGACGGTCTTCCGGCTGCCGCGCGCCGTGACGACGACGTCCACGCCGTCGTCCACCCCCTGCTGCTCCGTGTGGGTGTTCTCCGTCACCTCCCACAGCCCGTCGTCGCCGAGCCTCGCCGCGCGTTCGCGGTATTTTCCGCCGGAGCCCCCCTCCACGTGGCCGGCGGGCTTGTTCTTGCGCATGTCCGTCGAGCCGTCGGAGTGCAGGAACACGTCCTTCTCGCAGGTGGCTCCGTTTTCCTGCGTCCTCGGCGTGGTGGTCGTGTCCTCGACGTTGTACAGCCCGCCCCTCGTGCGGGACGTGCGCAGGGCCCGGCCGGCGTCGTTTACGCCCGGCTCCTGCGGCTTCGCGGTCTGCCGCGTCTTGACGGTCTTCCGGCTGCCGCGCGCCGTGACGACGACGTCCACGCCGTCGTCCACCCCCTGCTGCTCCGTGTGGGTGTTCTCCGTCACCTCCCACAGCCCGTCGTCGCCGAGCCTCGCCGCGCGCTCGCGGTAGATTCCGCCGGAGCCGCCGTCCACGTGGTCGGCGGGCTTGCTCTTGCGCATGTCCGTCGTGCCGTCGGAGTGCAGGAACACGTCCTTCTCGCAGGTGGTGCCGTTCTCCTGCGTCCTCGGCGTGGTGGTCGTGTCCTCGACGTTGTACAGCCCGCCCCTCGTGCGGGACGTGCGCAGGGCCCGGCCGGCGTCGTCTACGCCCGGCTCCTGCGGCTTCGCGGTCTGCCGCGTCTTGACGGTCCTCCGGCTTCCGCGCGCCGTGACGACGACGTCCACGCCGTCGTCCACCCCCTGCTGTTCCGTGTGGGTGTTCTCCGTCACCTCCCACAGCCCGTCGTCGCCGAGCCTCGCCGCGCGTTCGCGGTATTTTCCGCCGGAGCCCCCCTCCACGTGGCCGGCGGGCTTGTTCTTGCGCATGTCCGTCGAGCCGTCGGAGTGCAGGAACGCGTCCCTTTCGCAGGTGGTGCCGTTCTCCTGCGTCCTCGGCGTGGTGGTCGTCCGCGTGACGTTGTAGCGTCCCCCGGGGGTCACCTCCCATTCGGTCTCCTGCCCGGGGGTGGCCGCGTCCGCCGGCCTTGCCGCGGCGTTGGACTCCGTCGACCGCACCACGGTTCCGCGCGCGGTGACCCGGACGGTCCGCCGGGACTCCGGGACGTGCAGCTCCGTGGTGTCCCTGTCGCGCCGCGTGATCGCCCCCGTGGTGGTGTCCACGACGAACGTCCTCTGGTACGTGTGCCCGCCGCCCGCGTCCTGCGCCTCGGCGCCGACCGCGTCCGCCGACGTGACGTCCTCGTGCATGTGCTGGTACACGGTCTTGGCGCACTCGAACCCGAGGCGCAGGCCCGTGACGCGCAGGAACGTCTGCACGTCCACGTCGTACATCCCCCCGTTCGTGAGCTTGACCTCCACGCTCGTCCCCGTCTCCCCGCTGGAGTACAGCTGGTCGGCGTACGCGGCCGACACGCTCCTGTGCAGGTACCCGGAGGTCGTGCCCAGGTAGCCCCACGTACGGCGCCGCACCGCGTACTCGACGGTGTGCTCCTGCTCCGTCCTCACGCGCCGCGTCACGAAGCCCTCGCTGTCCGTGTCGTAGTTCCACGTCGTCACGAGCCCGTTTTCGGCCGGGGGCACGTGGGCCCCCGCGGGCACCTCCCCCACGCTCGCCTGGGTTTCGTGCGTCTTCATGAACGCGGTGTCGTTGCACACCAGCCCGAGGTTGTCTATGAGCTGCTTCGTGTACTCGCTGTACTCGTTCGTGAACAGCCCGCCCGGGGTCTTCGTGGACTTCCAGGAGCCGAACTGTGTCGATATGCCGGACGCCGCGCGGGGCTGGTTGGTGTCCACCCACGACGACAGGACGCCCCGCGGGGTCCGGCGCACCTCCACCGTGGACGACGGGACGGGGCGCTCCGTCTCGACCTCGGTCGCGTTGTTCCACGTCCCGTCCTCGTTGTGCTCGGACGTGTACCTGGTCGTGACGCCGCCCGAGTACTCCACCCCGGCCCTGGGCAGCGGGGAGAACGCGTTCAGCACGCGCTCCGAGGCGTTGATCTTGTACTGGTCGCGGTATATCGAGTACTGGGCCGCCGGGTCCGTCACGGCGTCGACCGTCTGCACGGTGACCCTGTACGTGCAGTCCGGGTTCCTGTAGACGTCGACCTTCACGGACCGCCCGTCCGGCTGCTCGCAGGGGGCCGGGATGGGCAGGGCGGCGCCCCCTCCCCGCACCGAGTCCCACCGGAACGCCCCCGGCTCCCCGTAGACGTTGTCCCAGGACTCCGTCGTCACGCGGCGCCTCGCGTCGCAGTCGTCGACGTGCGGCGCCACGTGGACCGTCAGCGCCTGCACCTTCCTCACCCGGTACGAGAACAGGTCCGTCTCCCGGTCGCGGCTCACGTCGGTCACCTGGTAGCTTATCCCCTGCGCGCCGTCCGGGCAGTCCGCCACCGACGGCTCGTCCCAGTGGTACTCGGTCTCCCCGACCTGGGCGCAGCTCGACTCGTCCCCGAACATGAACGTGTCGCCGAGCTCGTCGTCGAGCAGCAGGTCCTGTATGATCGTGTACGTGGGGTCCTTGCCCCCGGTCGTGTGCTCGATCCCGTCCTTCCTGATGAACGTGTTGGTCGGGCGGTACAGCAGGTCGTCCGTCTCGCAGTCGAAGACCGGCGACTTGTACGGGGCCGACTCCTTCAGGAGCGACAGCACGAGGGTCTTCATCCCCACCGGGGTTCCGTTGAGGAACCGGCGGATGCGCGTCGGGAGCTGCCGGTACACCCCGGTCTTCGGGTTGTACCTGGAGCGGTGCTGGAGGGTCTGGAGCCTCCACTTGGATTGGGCCATGTCGAGCCACGCCTTGGCGCGCGCGACCTCGGCCAGGTCCTTGGTTGTGTCTGCCATGTCTGGTCTCCTGTTCTGGAGGGAGGGTTTACATGGTGGTATTATACCACAAAGGGGGCCGCCCCCACAATCCCGCTTGCGCGCCGCCCGAGGGTTGTGCTATAATATCCTCGACATCTGGAGGGGATGTCTTGCGAAAGGAACCTGCCGTGGAAGAGAAGCATAGACCCGTCCATCCGTTTGCGCACCCCAGCCCAGTGCCGCGAATAACCCCTGCTGCGCCGCCGCACTCGCGGTGGTTCCTCCCCGTCATGTCCGTGGAACACGTGCACCCCGGGCCAGACGGCGACGTCCGGCTGGACCTGGAGCAGAGGTTCGCGTCGCGCGCGGTCGTGCAGGACATCGTAGCCAAGATGCCCCCCGCCGCCTCGCCGTCCAACCTCCTCGCGGACAGGCAGTGGGTGAGGGACCACGCATCCCAGGCCGTGAAGGACAAGGCCGACAAGGTCTCCGGCGCAACCGCCGGCGACTTCGCGGGGCTCGACGGGAACGGGAACCTGACGGACAGCGGGAAGAAGCCGTCCGACTTCGCCACCGCCGCGCAGGGTGCGAAGGCGGACACCGCGGTGCAGTCCGTTGCGGTGGGCTCCAGTACCGTGAAACCCGGGGAGGGCGGGGCGCTCGCCCTGCCTGTGTCCTCGAGCGTCACGTCGGATTCAGAGGACGCCCTCGCCACGCCCAAGGCGGTGAAGACGGTCAACGACAAGGTGACGGTCGTGGAGGACAAGATACCGCCCCAGGCGTCCGCCTCGAACCAGCTCGCGGACAAGGCGTTCGTCAACTCGTCCATAGCGACGGAGACCGCGACGTTCCGCGGTACGTTCAACCTCGTGACCGATCTGCAGCTTCCGCTCGACGCGACGCACGAGCAGGTGGCCGCGGCCGTGAAGACAAAGCTCGGGCAGACGGACTACGATAAAAACGACTACGTGTTCGTGCAGATCCCGCAGGATGCGGAGCACACCGACGCCATGAAGCAGGTCGACCGCTACAAGTGCGTGGAGACCGGCACGGACCCCGTCGTGAAGAACTGGGCGTACGAGTGGACGCTCAACAACTCGTCGTTCACGGCGGATCAGTGGGCGGCGATCAACAGCGGCATCACGAGCGGCCTCGTCGCCAAGCTCGGCGACCTCCCGACTGCCGAGGCTCTCGCCAACGCGCTTGCGGGCAAGCTCGACGCGTCCAACGGCGTGGCGACAGGTCTGGTGACCTACCTCGGCACGATTAACGGCTTCGACTACGGTCTGCGCTTCGGCTCCTACGGCTCGGCCTATGCGGTGCAGATTGTCGCGCGCTCGGCGGGATCGCAAAGCGGTTGGCAGGCGACCGCGAACCTAATGGTGCAGAAAAGCAAGACCGGGTATGCGGCTCTCCTCTCTGATATCCCAAGTGTTCCATCCGCCTCGACCTCTACTCCTCAGATGGACGGCGCAGGCTCGGCTGGCAGTTCGGCGTCGTTCGCGCGCGGCGATCACCAGCACCCGAGCGACGCCAGCAAGGCGGACAAGTCGGAGGTCGCCCCGCTCCAGTTCGCCGCGTGGTACCCCGACGGCTCGGTGAAAAGCGAGGCGGACTTCACGCAGGGGATAAAGTTTTCCTACGACGCGTCTACGCTTACTGCGTCCGTGCTTCCGTTCTGCAACACGGGGAACCCCGACGCTGACAACAGCAGGCTGAGTGGGCGCGTAGTCATCCCGCCCTACGTGGAGCGCGAAGGCGTCAGGTTTACGGTGACTTCCGTCTCCGGGACGCTTTCTTCGCCCGGCGTGGGTCCAGGTCCTGCCGCCGTCGTAGCCCCTACCACCGTTGAAAGGCTCGACACGGGGGCGTTGTTCGGATGCAAAGCCCTCGCGTCCGCCTCTTTCCACGGCGTCACCACGGTCGCAGGATCGGTTTTCTACGGATGTGAGTCTCTTGTTTCAGTCTCGCTGCCAGTTGCCGAGACTGTGGGCCATGCGGCGTTCAACGGGTGCAGTTCGCTAAAATCCTTGGTGCTTCCCGGCGCTACGGATATAAAGACCGCCCTAAGCAATGCCGGCGCAATAGAATCCGTCTTGCTCCCGTCCATTGCCCGCATCGAGGCCGGCGCGTTCTCGGGAGACCGCAACCTCGAGGCTGTCGACTTCGGCGGCACACCGCGTTCGTCCGTGCCGCCACTCGGGAGCGGGGCCTTCTATAACGTCCCCACGACATGCAAGATAATCGTGCCCGACGCGCAGTACGACGCATGGACTGCGGCTTCGGGCTGGAGCGGCCTCGTTGCGCAAGGCTACACTTTTCTCAAGCACTCCGAGTGGGAGCCCCCTCACAGGTACGAACTGGACCGTGCGAAGCTCGTATACGCGGAGTGCACCACGGACCAGGGCGTTGCGGCGAAGGCGGCGACGACGCCCGGCGGCGACTTCGTCGCGGAGGAGGGCCGCGTCGTGCTGGTCCGTTTCGCCCACTTCTGCGCAGGCGGGAATCCGACGCTCAGCATCGACGGGTCGACTTCGATGCCGATATACCAGAGGCTGGAGGGCAGCGCCAAGTACCCTGCGGGAGAATGGGCGTGGGGCGAAGGCGACACCATTCAGCTCCGCCTGTTCAGCTGGGGGTGGCTCATGCTTGGTCCCGTCCCGGCGGGCCCGAACCAGCTGGGGGTCGTGCGGCTGCGGAACGGTCTTGACCACAACGACTCTCGTGCAACGGTCGACCAGCCCACGCTCAAGGCCGCGTTCGACGGGAAGCTGGACTCGGCCGCGACGGGGTTCGTCGAGTTCGACGCGACGAGGACCTATGTGGCCGGGGCCACCGTGACGTACAAAGGCCGTGCATACATATGCACGACAAATCGCGCACCCGGCGCGTGGAACCCGGATCACTTCAACGAGATGCCGGTGGTCGTCAACCGCACCACCGCGACCGGCGGGGTCGCTGTCGGCGAGGGTGCGAAGGCGACCAACGACGGGACCGCCGCCGGCCGGGGCGCCGAGGCCAATGCCACCGGGTCCGTGGCCACGGGGGCAGGCGCCTTCGTGAGCAACACCTCGGACAAGGGCATCGCGGTGGGCCCCGACGCCAAGGTGTACGCCCAGTACGGCACGGCGGTCGGCCACGGGGCGGAAGTCAGCGCCGAGAAGGCGGCGGCCTTCGGGTACAACGCCAAGGTGGCGGCCAGCAAGACGGGCGCCGTCCAGCTGGGGGCGGGGACGAACCAGCAGGCGTACTCCCTCCAGTTCAGGAGCACGACCGTCGTCAACACCGATGGCAAGATCCCGGCGGCCAACCTGGACAACAGCTTCACAATCGCCGGCGACGCGGCGTACAAGACGTGGGAGATTTCCGGTGGCACCGGAGATGACGGGCATGGTGGGGACAACCAGGCGATCTACTCCAGGGGCACCTACACCTACGACGCGGCGAGCGGCACGTGGGTGTGCAGCGCCAGCCGCCTCATCCGCCGCAAGGCCGGGACGGCAAACACCTTCCAGCTAGTCGCTGACCCGGGTGCGCAGAACGAGGGCGTGATGAAAGAGTTCGACGGGTTTGGACAACATACCGTCGACATGAACTATGCCGGGTACCAGTCGACTGGCGTCTCCATCGCCAGCTCGGCGCCGGACACCCTCGCGCGCGACAGCGACGTCAAGAACAACGCGGGCGCCATTGAGTACCTGCGCCACATATTCTCGGGGCAGCAGCTTCCGCAGAACCCGACTCAGGACCGGGTCGCCGAGGTCGTGAAGACGATCTTCGCCCAGCTCGGTGGAACGATTCAGTAGGGAGATTGCAGATGGCGACGCACGACGACATACATGCGGACCTGTACAAGCGCGTCAACTCGATGGAGTCGAAGATCGACGAGATGAACGGTTACCTGCGCGGAGTGCTGGAGTTCAACGAGAAGCTGATCGTGCAGAACGACAAGCTCATCAGGCAGAACACGCGCAACACATACCTCTTCTTCCTGCTGGGGCTCGTCGGCTGGCTCGTCGTGGCATACGGGGCGGTCGGACGCGACGGGCTGAAGTCCGTGAGGCAGACCCTGCCGTCCGTGCCCATCCAGGCGGACGCACTCCCGGCGCACAACGACTTCGACAAGTACGCAACCAACCAACACAAGGAGGCCAAGAAATGAACATACTCAAGCTGTTCACGCAGAGCGGACGCCGCGACATCGTGCGCGGACTCCTCAAGGAGTACATCACACCCGAGAACGCCGCGAGGTACGGCGTGCAGGGCGTCAACTCGCTCCTCGGCAAGATCAACGACAAGGAGAAGCTGGGCGCCGTCGCGCTCAACCTCGAGCAGGGGGCGGACCTCGTGTCGAGCGTCTCCGCCGCGATCAAGGACGGAGAGGTGACCGCCGTCGAGGCGGCGGGCATCGTCGAGAAGACGAACACGCTCCTCGGGGCGACGGTCACGCAGGAGAAGCTGGACGCGCTCATCGAGTGCCTCGTCGAGAAGGTGAAGTGACTTCGTTTTCGGGCGGGTGCCCGGAACCGCGCGGGGCGGGGTTATAGCGGTTGTTTTACCCGGCCCGCGCGGTAGTTCAGAAGACACAAGGCAGCCGAAAGGACAACAGACATGAAGATAGGTACGATCAAGGCAAAGGTCGCGGCGAAGGTCGCGAAGGCCAAGCTCCAGACCGCCGCGAAGGTGGCGAAGGCGAAGGCGAAGGTCACGGCGAAGACCAAGAAGTGCGCTGGCGGCAAGTGCAGTCCCTGCTCTGACGGAGACTGCTCCGACGGCTCGTGCTCCCCGTGTTCGGGCGGCAAGTGCAAGCCGTGCGCAGTCGCCCTCGCGCTGGCCCTCGCGGCGGCCCTGTGCGGATGCGGGACGACAACCCCCAGCCGCTCGCAGACCATCAACATCCGCGACTGCACCGTCAACGTCATCGGCTCGGGCGACAACGGCGCGACGAACGAGGTCCCGCGCGTCGACATCATCTCGCAGGGGATGCAGATCGAGACGAGCGGCACGGAGACGCAGACCGCCTCCCCGAGCTACACGACCGACGTCAAGCCGGACGTGGACCTCAACTACAACGACCCCGCGAAGGTCGCCGCGGACAGCGCGGGCGGAGCCGCGGAGAGCGCAGTCGAGCTGTACAAGGCGATCAAGGCCGAGTAGTCCGGTGACCCCGATCCTGTGGTGGAGGCAAGATGAATAACATCACCCTGAGCAAGCGCACGGATTCGTTTGCGTGGTTTACGGAAGGACAGCGGCTGTTCACCGGGTCGACCTACGCGGTCGCCGTGGACGCCCCGGAGTTCCGCGGCGACACGGAGTCCCCCGCCAGCTTCGCCATAAAGTTCGGCGGCGAGGTGCAGGCCACGTGTGCGCTGGACCCCGACCCGCTTCGGCGCGGCCTGCGCCGGGGGGTCGTCACCGCCCCCGCCGGGGGTGACGGGGCCATCGTGGTCGAGCTCGCCGGGGACACGATCCTGATGGTCGACGTCGCCGTGGTCGACCCGGCCGTTGCGCACACCCCGTCGCGGTGGACGGTGGTCGACCTCGGGACCGTGGCCTCCGGCGCCGTGTCGGTCGCGGACCTGACGCAGGTGAAGCTCGCGGCCGCGCCCATGGACGACGTACTCGGGGTGTCCCCCGCTGACCCGGCCGGGGCGTTCGACGCGTTCATCGTCGTGTCGGCCGTGGGGGCGCAGGCCACGAGGTTCCCGTTCTCCGGGGTTCTCGTCGGCGGCCGCGCCCCGGTGTGGAGCCACCAGGATTCGCTTGTGATGCCGGCCCGCACGTGGATCCTGCACATCATAAAGGTCGCCGGGGACTACTACGCCGACCTGCGCTCCGGGAGGCCGGCGGGAGCCGAAGTCGACCCCGACGGGGCCGTCGTGGTGAGCGCGGAGGTGAACACATGAGCGAACACGAGACAACTGCGACCCGCGCGTTCGTGCAGCGGCTTGTGGACGGCCTGTCCAGGCTGCTGTCGACGCACACGGAGGACGCGTCCGCCCACGTTTCCGCGGGCGACCGCGCCCGCTGGGACGCCGGCGTCCCCGGCGACAAGGGGGACAAGGGCGACAAGGGCGACAAGGGGGACAAGGGCGACCCCGGCGAGCGC
>Ga0310694_10006275_pt1 | contig 11257 bp, 5 predicted proteins | sample 174DNAGHGhighgp2_FD_203884 | JGI IMG/M metagenome (GOLD analysis project Ga0310694, IMG submission 203884) | Sheep rumen microbial communities from Palmerston North, Manawatu-Wanganui, New Zealand - 1742 DNA GHGhigh gp2 (v2) (version 2) | ecosystem: Host-associated > Mammals > Digestive system >... | reverse complement strand
AAACCATATGCGCCGAACTGTCCATTGCCAAGTACAAAGAGTGTAAAGTTCTTATACTTAAGAGTGAGGTTTACACCAAGTGTAAGTGGAGCACCAAATGTACCAGACTTACCAAGATCAACCTGGTCCTTAGAATCTAGGTTTCCATCGCCATTAACATCCTCATACTTCAAGTCACCAGGCTGGATAGTACCACCAATCTTAGGTTTGGGAAGTCCCTGCTTCAAAGTGTACTTAGTTACGCCGTCAGTGGTAACTGCATCAAAGTCATCATAAGTATAGAAGCCAAGACACTTGTAACCACGGATAGCATCAAGAGCATGGCCCTCTATGTGCTGATTTTCATATTCAACGAGCTCATCATACTTCTTGTTGTTGGTCTTAAGATAAGTACCTACAACACCAAGCTGTGCATAAACCTTACCGAACTGCTTCTGAGCTGTAACACTGAAGTCAAGGCCCTGGCGGTTCTGAATGTTATTGTTGATAGCAGGCTTGAATGAGCTATTAGAAAGTCCATTCTGCAAGTGTGATGGGAATATGCTTGGATTCTGAATAATGAAACCAGTCATATCTGTATTGAAGAATGTAAGGTCGGTGGTAATAAGTTTGTTGAAGAACGAACCACGAAGACTTACAGACCACTCCTTGCGATGAATGAAGTCGAGAGAAGGGTTACTACCTGTTGTAGAATAAGTAAGATTTGTACTAGATCCGTCGTTCCATGAGAAACCACTACCAGCAGAAGCCCACAGAGCATCGTACAGATAATAATACTTATCACCCATATATACATCGACATCCTCGTTAAGATTGCTGTATGAAGCACTCAGCAACAGATCGTCAACAAAGCTACCCTTCATAAACTTCTCCTTGGCAATATTCCAACCAATTGTGAATGAAGGTGAGATAGCCTCACGATGTCCCTCAGCCAGACGTGCAGAGTGTACGCCAGCGATTGACATATCAGCGAAGTAACGACCCATATAGTCATAACCAGCCTGCAGGCCCAAGTTAGCATTTGCATAGCGGTGGTATGTACCACTGGCTGTTGTAGTGTACATGTTTGCGAGAAGCATACCTGTTACATGATGCTTTCCGCCAAAAGTATTATCGTAGTCGAAATGACCATTCCAGCTGATAGTCTGACGATATTTTGTGTTAGACATTGTCATAGTACCTGTTACAACCTCATCGTTCTGCTGTGTAATACCTACAATAGCATCTTTCACATTATAATTACTCCAAGTTGGAATAAACACAGCATACTTATTATTATATGAAAGGCTGTAGTTTGCAGCGTAGTCAATAGAGAACAATGTCTTGAATGACAAACCTCTAACAAACTTGCTCATATCATAAAGTATACCTGCATCGAACTGGAACTGACGACTAACGGCACGTGTCTTACCACCAAAGTAACAGTCTGCGATAGCATTAGTCTGGGTAGCCTTTGTACCGCCAGGGAAGTACTTTCCGTCGAGAAGGTTGAGCGACTTACCAAGGATAGACAAAGCCTTAGTAGCGTTAGGATCAACCATATCGATAGGAATCAGTGGAGCAGCATTCTCTGGGAAGTTTGGACGCATGCTAGCTGCATCACCCCAGAAGTTACCCTTGTTCTTATTCTCATTATAGAATGTTGCACTTGCATTAGCGAAACCCTTAACCAACTTGTTAATAACAAGGTCTACATTACCACGAACACTGAAACGATCGGTGTAATTATCCTTTGCAAGACCGAAGTTGATAAGATCCTCCAGGCGATAGTAGTTGATGTTCGTATAGAAGTGAGCACGATTACCACCACCCTGAATCTCCAACGTCGCATCCGAACGGTTATATGCCTTACGGATATACTCGTCTGAATAATAATTTACGTTAGGATAACGATAAGGATTCAAACCAGAAGCATGGTTATAGATTTCCTGCTGAGAATATCTTGCATCGAGCCCATCGTTTGCACGAGCCTCGTTGTAGAGTGTCATATACTCTGCAGAACCAAGATACTCAGGGAATTCCTTAGCTACATAGAAACCGGTGTTGGCATTAGCCTGAATCTGAAGTCCTTCAACCTTACCACGCTTAGTAGTAATAAGGATAGCGCCCTTGGCACCCTTAGCACCATAGAGAACTACAGCTTGTGCACCCTTTAAGAAAGTAATCTGCTCAATCTCAGAAGGAAGCACATTGTTTGAAGGACGCTTAACACCATCGATAATAACGAGTGGCATGTTGCTATTGTCGTTATTGTCAAGACGGTCATTGTCCATGCCCCAAAGGTTGTTGCCGTTCCATCCGCCTACGAGAGCATACATATCTTCGAGGCTACCCATGGTATAATCCTTCTTCTGAAGTTCTTCCATATCAACATAAGAAATTCCTCCGAGAAGATGGTCGGCATCCTTGTCGCGGAAAGCAACATGGACTTTCTTTTTTACCACAGCAGAATCAGCACCGTCAGCAGTCTGGGCATTAGCCGCTACTGGCGAAGCAGCCAACATGGCAAAGAGAAATATGTTAGTTTTAATATGTTTCATAATCTTTAATTATCAATTATCAATTATCGATTCTCAATTGATTACCATCCTGGATTCTGCTTAAATCCTTCATAAAGATATGTATCCTTGTCAGGAAGTGGGAACCAGTAGTGCTTTGACTCCAAGCGACGTGTGATAAGCTCCTCTCTGTGGAAGTTTCCTACCTGAGCGTCCTTTGGATCATGTGACTTAAACCAATCATCCTTCTCCAAACGCTCAAACTCATGAGAGTACTTAACAGTGTAAGGAGGCTCTGTAAGAAGGAGCCAGCGCTGGAGGTCGCACCAGCGGAAGCCTTCGAATGAAAGCTCTACAGCACGCTCACGACGAACCTCGTCGATGAAATGCTCTCTGGTATCCATAAGGTTAGCCTGTACATGCTCCATAGGATAATCATCAGAGTTTACGCGATCACGAAGTGCGTTAATAGCATCTACAGCAGAGAATGAAGGACAATAAGTAGGCTTTTCCTTAAGCTCTTTTGCACTTGTAGCAATAGCAGCCTGTGCCTCAGCATACATCAAATAGATATCAGCAAGGCGCATATAAGGAAGATAGCTGTGGAAACAGTTACCATTTTCCCATCCATAGCACCATCTGTCTAACTCGTTACACTGGTGAGGAATCAGCTTCTGAATGAAGTAACCTGTGCTACTTGCATTATCTACAGCACGCATAGCACCACCTGTGTAGAGCGAGCAATAGTCAAGCTTAAGCTTCTTCTGGGCATCGGTAAAGTTCTCTGTATTAAGAACATAATGGAAACCATCGAACACGATATCATGATAGAAACGTGGATCGCGATTCTTGTAAGGATGCTCGGGATCCCAACCTGATTCAGGATTCAGTACAAGTTCACCATTCCTAACAAGATAGATAGGCTGGCCATTTGCCATACCGTACTGGTCGATGAGGTTAGCTGTTGGGTGGTGGATAATGTTATCATGAGGCACAATACCCAAAACCTTAGGACCAAAAATCTTTGAACAGTTCCAGTTTGAACCATCGGCATTAGAAAGACCACGGAAAATAGCCTCACAAGTTCCAGGCTGCAACCAACTCTGACCTCTTGTATAGAAATTATCAGAATAGTTGGTTTCAGAGTCTTCATCACGCTCGTGATCGTAGATATTAGAATACTTAAATTCTGCAAGATGATACTTTACAATTTTTCTCTTTACCATTTCAAGAGCCTTACCTAAAGTCTCGGCAGCCTTCTTACAATATTCTACATCATAATCGTATGTCTTACCATTAGAGCTTGCACCAAGAAGCTGGGCAACACCGCCATTCTTGGTCTTCTCAAACTCCTTCATAAGTGGAGAACCTGCCCACAGGTAAACCTTACCAAGATAGCAGAGAGCCATGAACTTGTTGATACGCAGATCATTCTTACCAGAAGTCTGCATACCAGCCAATGTCTCATCCCAATCCAAAGGAAGAAGATCGTATGCCTTCTCAAAGTCCTGAGCACAACGATCAGCGCACTCCTGGAACGAGAGACGTGGAAGCTCAGGAATACTTGTAGATTCAAAAGCCTCATCGATGTATGGCAGACCACCGAAGTAGCACATAAGCTCGAAGTGCCACCAAGCACGGAAGAAGTAAAGCTGTCCGAGCAACAGGTCACGCTCTTCATCGGTTCCTACAAGCGACTTGATATTAGCAATACCCATGTTACACTTACGGATGCTGTACCATGAGTTTCTCCAGAGTGAACTGCTATTACCATTCAGCCAGCACTGATTGTTGCTATACCAGTTACGGTAGTTACCAAGGTCAACCTGATGATCCATGTGAGCATAACCCTCTGGATTGTGTACAGCATCATCACCGAAATTCCATGCAGTACAATAATTGACCTTTTCCTTATCAGGAATCAAACTATAGATTTCCTCAATATATCCCTGGAAATTGCGAAAATTCTTAAAAGCCTCGTCCTCAGCCACAATAGAATCTGGATCCTTATCAAGCCAATCGACACAAGAAGTGAAAGAAACACCTCCGGCCAAAAGGAGAAGCGAACCACACAACAGGGATTTTATGTTATTATAATATTTCATATTAAATGTAAAGCTTAAATCCAAAGTTATAACGTCTAACAGTTGGGTAGGCGCCACCGCCACCACTCCATCCGTAGTTACTCTCACGGTCATCAGGCATCTTTGTAATCAGGAAGAGGTTGTTACCATTCAGATAAACCTTAAGGCTAGAGAAACCGAGTTTCTTAATCCAACCCTTTGTCCATGTGTAAGCTACCTCCACGTTCTTCAGACGGAAGTATGAACCATCATACAGATACTGTGTACCATCATTGTAGGCAACCTGAGTAGTGAAGCGTGGTACTACTACCTCGCCAGTACCGTCTACAGGATTCCACCATGTACCATTATCGTATACTGTGAGAAGTTTGTTGTTGAAAGAAGTAAGACCTACGTCACGTGTTACACCTGTTACGCCATAAAGCTGTGCAAACATACTAAAGCCTTTCCACTCCCAACCGATAGTGGCGTTGTAAGTGTGCTCTGGGTTTCCAGTGTAGCCGTAAGGTGCTCTATCGTTTGTCTCATCAACAACACCATCACCATTGAAGTCAACGATATAGTGATCACCAATAAGTACAGCCTCATCACTACTCTGACGCGCAGGTATACTATAGAGTTCGTCGTAAGAGCCAATAAAGCCATTATCAATAAACGAAGTGAACTGTCCCTGAGAATATCCCTGAGCCTTACGATAAGAAGGTATCAGTGCAGGGTCATCTTTCAAGATAATCTTGTTATGAGCATAAGTATAGTTGGTATTTGCCCAGAAGCGCATACCATTATTCAATACCTTATTAAAACGCAGCTCGACCTCAAAACCAACATTCTTAATCTCACCCTTGTTGATATCAGGAGTCTTAGCTGCACCATAGTATGAAGGTACAGAACGGTCAGTTCCGTAAATAAAGATATCCTTACGGTCATCACGGAACCAGTCGAAACTACCTGCGAACATACCTCCGAGGAAAGCATAGTCGAAACCAATATTTCTCTTCAATACTGTTGCCCAACGAAGATCTGGATTGGCAATACTAGATTCCTTATATCCTGTAAATGGACTATCAGAAGTATCAATATTCATTTTATAAGGACCAACTACCGACCAACCTGTCAGATATGCCCAACGATCACCAGCACTATCATCACCAATCTGGCCAATAGAACCACGAATCTTAAGCATGTCTATAATCTTCTTGTCCTTAAGCTTTTTCATGAATTTCTCTTCCGAGAGCATCCATCCTGCAGCTCCTGAAGCGAAGAATGCGAAACGATTGTCTGGAGAGAACTTCTGTGATCCATTGTAAGCACCGTTAACCTCGGCGAAGTATCTGCTCTTATAGTCGTATGTGGTACGGAATACCCAGTCCTCACGACGATTCTCAAGCTCTGTACCTCCAGCACTGATACGACGCTTCCAGTTACCCATGGCTGTTACATTGTGATCACCGAACTGACGACCCCAGAAAAGCTGGAGTGACATTTCTGTAGCACGGAATGTAGAACCTACGCTACCAGCCTGAGTAGTCCAACTACGCTCTTCATAGAAATCAAAACCAGTTGTTGGGTTAATCAAGTTCTCAGGGCTAAGCTGACCATCCTCAGGAAGCATATATGCACGCTTTGTCTTATGGAGGTCCGAGATACCACGGTCATTTTCATTAAACTGGTTATCCCAAGAGATAGTACCACGAGCAAGAAGTCCCTTAGTAATGAAGTCGAGTTTCTGCTCAAGTGAGAAGTCTGTGAATACTCGTGTGATGGTCTTCAGCTCATAACCAGCAGTAGACACATTCATAGGAGAGTTAGCAATATTGGATACCAAAGGATAGTAACCCCATGATCCATCAGAGAACTGAACAGGGAACAGGTTAGGCGGCATACCATATGCACCAGCCCAGTTCTGCTGCTGGAAGAATTCACCATTATTACCATAATAATAACGTGGAGACTTCTGCTGAGCATTAGAACCAGCCAAGTTAACCCTGAACTGAGTAGTCTTGGTGATCTGGAAGTCAAGGTTTGAACGTACATTCAAACGATTATAAGTATAACCTCCCTCATAACCCTGACGATTATCCCAAATCTTGGTCATATCACCCTCGTTCTGGAAGTCGAAAGCAACGAAGTACTTAACAAATTTAGTACCACCAGAGAAGTTAATATTAGTATTATAAGATAATGCGGTAGAATTGAACATCTCATCCTGCCAGTCTATGTTAGGATAACGCTCTGCCTGACTATAATCGCCAAGGTAGTTACCTTGTGCATCATATTGTGGCTTTACCGTATAGTCCTGATTACGGAAGTTGTTGATGAATGTTTGTGGACGGTAGTATGCCCAAGAAGCATCACCACCAAGTGCCAACTCATGTTCAATAGCCTCATTACGAAGCATATAGCCGTCGTAAGAGTCGTACTTACGTGGCAGCTTAGACACAGCCTTCAATGTAGCATTGAAACCTATATCGATACGAGCCTTACCCTCCTGACCACGCTTGGTAGTAATCAGAATTACACCATTTGCACCCTCCACACCGTAAACAGCTGTGGCAGATGCATCCTTCAATACTGATACTGTAGCTACAGACGAGACATCAACAGATTTGATTTCACGCTTAACACCATCCACAAGGATAAGAGGCTGAGCATCCTGGTTCCAGGCTGCTGCACCACGTATATATATACGAGGATCTTCTTCACCTGGCTGACCTGTAGAAGCGATTGTTGCGATACCTGGCAGGTTACCAGTAAGGGCGGCACTTACGCTACCGATACCAGCTGCACGCTCAAGAACTTCACCTGTGGTCTGAGTGATAGCACCTACCACTGAGGCCTTTTTCTGTTGGCCGAAACCTACTACTACGACTTCCTCCAACTGGGTGTCGTCCTGCAGCGAAACCTTAAATTCACGCTGCTTACCAATCTTCACTTCCTTTGAGGTCATACCTACATAGGAAATCACTAGCACAGTCGACTCTGATGGAACCTTCAATACGAAGTTACCATCGAAATCAGTCACTGTACCTACAGAGGTTTGTCCTTTAACGACTACCGAGGCGCCAATCAATGGCTCCATGGTATTGTCTGTGACATTACCCTTTACCGTAATGCCGTTCTGTGCCAGCACCGGAGTGCAGAACGCCAACAGCATCAAGATGGTTGGAAAAGTCTGTCTAATCAATTGCTTTAGATTCTTCATTTTGACAGATTTTGATACATAATTTATTAATTTGTTAGTTATTTAATCTCGTGATTTATTATTCTGGCTGCAAAGGTACTAATATTAAATATTATACTATTTGTAAAATGTTACATAAACTTTAGAATTTGTAACACATGTTTAAATATATAGTTAAAACAGGCTTCTACCGCCTATATTTAGTAGATATTCGGCTATCTCCATTAACTTTTTTTGCGATCCCATGACTGTCGTAATTCACTGGTCTGGATGTAAAATCCGGAGTGTTAAAAGAGTACATTGTATCTCTATAATACGACTTAGGATTTCGCTGAGGCAGCAAGAAAGGTTTAGTTGCCTTTCCATGTTTATCGATCGACGAGAGGTATATCTGAGTATACAGTCCATTCTCACGTCGACTGGTAAACAAGAACCATCTGCTGTTCTGATTCCAGTTGTGCCAACTTTCGGTTCTGTCACTATTCACCTCCGTCATAGGTCGGGTTTCACCCGTCTGCAAATCCATCAACCATAAGTCGGCCTCAGGATGCCAGATTGAGAAATATCCATAGTCTGTCTGAGTGTACATCAGATATCGTCCATCATACGAGGGGCGTGGCCAAGTAAAGCTCTTGTCCGCAGTTGCTGCATTCAACAGAGTATCAACCTTGTCGCCAAGTTTCCCGGTATTCTCATCAAAACTGATGCGACAAAGACTGTATTTCTCCTTATCGTAATCTGTGGGATAAACCTGGCGCTTGGCTGTTGTAAAATAGAGCCACTTGCCATCAGACGAGAAAGCGGGCGTATTCTCTGCCCAGTATTTCTTCATAATGATGGTATCTGCCAGGATAGTATGGGTCTTGGTGTCATAGACAAACACATCCGACGATGCGTCGTAGACCTCAATACGTTTATTTTTCATATTGGTATGAAACATTTGCGAGGTCTTATTGGTTGAAAATGCGCAATAACGACCACCAGGATGCCAATATGGATATACCATCGAACCACCCAACGAGTCGTTCTTGGCCTTCAGCACCTCTACGTCTTCCTTACTAATCACAGTAGCGCCATGATTGCCACGAACATGGAACACAAATTGATCGGGATTAGTACGATTAGCTGTATGACAGTTGATGCACTGATTGGGTGTCTGGGTATTTTCCAACAGGGGAGTCTCGTCGAAATTACTCAGATTTCGCTGGTACAACCCCATCTTACTATACATCTCATAGCTAGGTGGGATACGGCGATAAGTGATACCCCATGCATCCAGGGGTTCATCGCTAACATTTATCGTAAAATCCTTATACCCAGTCCATTTTCCATTCTTTTGAGAGCAAACGGAAACAGCAAGTACCCCACCCTTGTTCTGTGCCAACAGCTGGTGCCAATCGTCAATATCGAAATCAGCATAATCGCCGTTAGCATGAAGACTTCCTCCTTTAGAGCCCTTTACCTCAACATCAACCGCATCCACATCGTCGTCGGCCATAGCAAAATTAAGCGGGGCGATATCGGTCGGAATCGTAACGCCTATATAATCAGGATATATCTCTGGCATATGGTCAACCTTGCTAACATCAACAGGCCTACTGCTGCAAGCCGCCAAACAAACAGACAACACCAAACACCCGACACCAAACATCTTATTAATAAAAGAATACATCTTCCCCATTTTCATAATACTCCTTCAATCGATGATAAAACTTATGATTGTGCAACAGTTGCGGGTTTTCAACCATCTGTTTCATTTTTCTTGCCCAACCGCCATAAAACGTTGTCTGCTCCAAAATTGCGATATACTTAAGCGCCACCTCTGTCTGCCCTGTAATCATGTTCGTCTCAACAAGTCGGCATAAAGCTCTCGCACTCTTATTATAATTAGGTATAGCCTCCATTGCCTCGAAAGCTGCCCGCTGTGCAACATTCACCATACCTGCACGCATAGCAACCTCGCTCATCATAAAGGCCGATGGTAGACTCTTTAGCATGAGATTAGCCTGATCATCATTACTCAGCATATTTGGCTGCACATTATTCCTACGGAATTGCATGTCGAGTTCCATCTCTTCATAGTCACCCAACTTTTCGCTTTCCCAATAATAGTCAACACCACGAGCAATCTGACTCAGGGGATATGGTGCAATTCTCGCACTCATTATTATGATGGCAACAAGCAACAGAACAAGTCCCACAACTGACACCAGATGCTTCCTTATATATATAATAGGTGTAATCGCTAAAATAATGGCCGGTCCTATCAACCAAAATCCTACAATCATCAGGATAACCGATATAGCGATTTGGAATCTGTAACTCAGTACTCTGACAACATTCGCAAAGGCCAGTGCCAACAGGACTGCTACGGTCAATGTCATCGGGAAGTGTATTTGAGTCCAAAGATAAGTCAACACAAACGAAGGAATCATGCTGAGCAAGAACCCAAGTCGCTTCTGCGGTTTACCCATTGCTCCAAAGGTCAGCAATTGTATTACAACAAACAAAACTCCATACCAGATAGCGCCATGCAATGGATTCAAGAAGAACTGAACGATCATCTCACCCAGATACTGAGCAAATCCACCAGGAAACATCAAGCGCTCCATCAGATAATCGCTATTCCACAAGAACAGCTGTAACTGCTCACGAGCCGCAATCAAGAAAGGTAACTTAATCCAAAAGTAGCAAAATACCGCTACCCCCAGAGCCGCCACCAGCAACAATCGCAGGTTATTTCGTATATAGTTTTTAATATTCATAATAAGTTAGAAAAGATGCTGCAAAGTTACAATTTAATTCCAACATTACCAAAAATAAACGCAAAAAAGATGCCGCGTCATCACGACGCAGCATCTCCGAAATACCAAAACAATGTGTCTAATACTAACTACTATAACTAACTTAAAATATAGTTCGAATATTTAATACGATTACTCATTGTTTCCCTTGTAAGCAGGGTTCTGATCGCAAAGTGGGTTCTTATCGATCTCATCCTGTGGGATAGGCATATCCATCTTCAGGTCGTTGTAATCGTAATCACGGTTGGTCCAGGGCACATCCTTCAGATTCTCAACACTCTGCTTAGGATAGTTGGTCTTTACGTGATCAGCCATGAAGCCAGACTTCTGCATATCTGGACGGAGACACCACTCGCAGTTGAACTCCTTACGGCGCTCTGTGTTCACAGCAACCTTCCAAGCTGGTGAAGCAAAGCCCTTCTTTGAAGCATACTCTGTGTAGTATTCCTTAGCAGGCTTACGCTGGTCGTCGTTGCTTCCGAATGGAATAGGATACTGTGTGCGGTTCTTATAGAATGGACCACCATCCTGATTCTCGCCTTCCTCACGACCTACCCACTCAGCAAAGCTATTATAGTAAGGCAGATACTTGTCGGTCAGAGCCTGCTCCTTACCAGCCTCGAGCTTACCGAATGCACGCTCACGCAGCTGATCAAGCAGTCCCCATGCAGTAGCATCGTCACCACCGTT
>Ga0310694_10006272_pt1 | contig 11260 bp, 7 predicted proteins | sample 174DNAGHGhighgp2_FD_203884 | JGI IMG/M metagenome (GOLD analysis project Ga0310694, IMG submission 203884) | Sheep rumen microbial communities from Palmerston North, Manawatu-Wanganui, New Zealand - 1742 DNA GHGhigh gp2 (v2) (version 2) | ecosystem: Host-associated > Mammals > Digestive system >... | reverse complement strand
CGATACATTTCACAGCGTTCGACGGAGCTGAAGCTGTTCAGATAGTTGGCGAGCGTGGCATCATCATAGAGGTCGCGCCCGTGCGCGTTCCATAGATTTTCACTTTGGTCGCCGACGAACTCATTGTCTTGGCTATGATTGCTTATGCGATTGCCGTAGAACGTGCAGTGGTTGATGTTGCCGTTATTATAGCCTACGATTCCGCCCACGTCGGCATCGTGGTTCAGCACGTCGCCCGTCATGCAGCAATATTCGACTGTACCCAGGTTCTCGCCACAGATGCCGCCCACCTTGGCCGTATTGCTGGATCCGCGCCAATAGGAGATGACGTCAGAGCTCACCCAGCAGTTGGAAATGAGGCCGTTGTTCTGGCCGGCGATGCCGCCCACCAGGCGCGAAGTGGAACACTCGATGTGGCCGCTAACATGCAGGTTCTCCACACAGCCCGTCTTTGCGATTTCAGAAAACAGGCCCTGATAGTTATCCGCGGCAGCTATGATGTTGAGCTTGATGGTGTGGCCGTTGCCAAAGAATGTGCCCGTGTACGCCTTGCTGCTATTGAATCCCAGTGGCTGCCACGAGTAAGCGGTCAAGTCGAGATCGGCTTCCAGCATGTAGCTGTGCTCGTAATAATCCTTATCGACACCGTCGCCGGAGTCGTCATCCCAGTGTTGCTGGGCGTAGGCCAGCTCGGCCGCAGTCCTGATGATTATAACCTGACGACCGGGGAGGTATTCCGGCCTCGATGTCGAGCCGTCCCATACGTCTTGGGCCCACGACGTCTGCACGAGGGTGCAGAGCAGGGCCAGCATGAAAATAAAGCTTTTTTTTATCATAATATGTTATTTATGTAAATATACTTGATCGTGTTTGTACAAGTCAATTATTATTCTGTGCAAATGTAAGCAAAATCCTGTAAACAGCGGCGTCTCGAAGAATAGAAAGAGAAGATTTTGTTAATTTTGAAACATGTTTTGCTGATTTTGTAATGACCTCAGCTCATCGATAGTCATATTCAATATGCATGGAGATGTAACCCTTGGGCCATTTGGCTCTATCCACAAAGAACTTGGCGCGTCCGCGATAGAGCAAGAAAAGATCGGGTCGCACCTCTTTAAATTCATAATACATATTGTTCTGTCCCTCCTGATAGCTGATGCGAGTTATCTGCCAACAGCCATCGGCAATGTCAACTTGCATACTGTCGAGCTTCACCACGTAGATGGTTCTGGCGTCCGCAGTGTAGCTGCCTTGATCGATAAGGGATGATGCGCCATAAAAAGGTGAGGATGTGCCAATCTGCATGACACATCCTCAGCCTTAGTTATGCCTTATAGACTTCTTCGCCATCCACAATTGTAGCGATGACATTGGCCTGTGCCACTTTCTCGATGTCGTCGTGCAGGAAGTCGCAGTCGAACACCGTCATGTTGGCAATCTTTCCGAACTCAATGGAGCCCATGCGGTGCTCCTGATGCCACTGTCGGGCCACATTGATGGTCATGGCTCGCAGCGACTGCTCACGTGTGATGGCCTCCTTGATGTTGCGCGTGAATGTCTGGCCGTTGAGCACCTCCTTTGGATAGACTCGTTTCTCCGCCGTATAGATGCTGTATTTAACATTCATCATCGGCGAAACCGGGTAGTCGGAGTGGAAGACCACATTAGCTCCTGCGTCGAAGAAGGACTTTATGGGGTAGGCCTGATTTGTCAGCTCCTGACCGACATAGGCCACCTCCTGCTCATAGACCCCTGGCGCGCCTACCGACCACAGCGGTGCCACGGCAGGTATGGAGCCTGTGGCTGCCATGCGGCGTATGTCCTCGTCGGTGACGAAATGTAGGTGTGCCAGCACGTTGCGCTGGTCGAGGTTGCCGGTGATTTTCTCGGCATCCTCGATGCAACCCAGCATGAAGTGCGTGGCGCCACCGCCCTCAGAATGCACGTGGACGGACATGCCCTCCTTGTTGGCCTCGACAATCAGCTCCACCATCTTGTCATGGTCGTTGAATCGCTCCACGCCATGGTAGCCTGGTTGATCGAGGTAGTCTTGGTTCTGCCAGCCCGTGTGTGCCTCCGTCACGCCGTCGAGGAACGCCTTGGCACCGATGATGTGGAAGTACTCGCCGCTCATCTCAGCACGCTGTGCCGCGATGCGTGCAATCTCAGCCTTGGGGCTGTCGATGTTATCGGTAACATACATATAGGCATAGGTGCGCAGCTTCAGCTTGCCTTCCTGCTCCAGCTCATAATATGCCCTGGGGGAAAGCGGACAGACGACTTCTGCTCCTGCGTCGGCCACGGCTGTGAAACCGCTTTGCAGTGCGAGGTTCTGCCAGGCGAGCAGGTAGTTTTTTGCATCCTCCAAGGTCGTAGGCAGCTTTGGCACGATTTCGAACACGGGAGCCTCGCAGATGTAGCCGTCAGGCTCGCCATGCTCGTCAACATGCACGAGGTCATAGCCCATTCGCTTGGCATAGGCGGCATCGATGCCGGCCCATTCCAGCGCCTTGGTGTTGAGCAACATGGAATGTCCGCCACCGGTGTGCATGAAGAGTGGCTTGTCAGAGCAGATCTCGTCGAGATATGCCTTGGTGACATATTCGTCATTCTCCACCCACCCTGCGGCTAAATAGAACGTGCGCTGCGGGTTCTTGGCGATGTACTCCTTGATAATCTCACGGTATTTGGGATAGTTGGTGAATCCCGCCTGCATAAGGTTGGCCTGACCGATAAGGCGGTCACCGGCCAGATGTCCGTGGCAGTGAGACTCGAGGAAACCGGGATAGATGTAGTTGTCGCCGTAGTCGAGCACCTGTACATCGGGTGCCGCGAGTCGCTTAGCCTCCTCGGCGTTGCCGATATATGCAAATACACCGTTCTTTACTAATGCCGCCTTGGCAAAGGGCCGCTTCTCATCCATAGTGATGATGTTGCCGAGAATAATAGTCTGTGTCATATAGAAGAAATTATGTAATGATTATCCGCAATCATACCACCAAAGAGACCGCAACGCGGTCTTCGCTCAATAACCGAGGGTACGAGCGTAGCGAGCACTCCCGGATAACAAGCGCTATAGTGGCAAGCACTCTGAAAGAGTGCCCGAACAGCGTAATGGGCGACCCCTTCAGGGTCGATGTTCCCCTTTTTGCTCCTATCCGGGGGTACTGCGCACCCCCGGTTATTGAGAGGAGACGCTTCCAGCGTCTTTGTGGTACGATTGCGGATAATCATAATTATGTTATTTCGGCACAAAGGTAAGGTAAAATCCTTGTTCTGCCATGAGGTTTATGACAGGATAGTCGTTTTTTTGCCAATATTGAAACTATTTTTGCTTTTATTGAAAGGATGAAGCCCGTAGAGCGGCGGAATTTCGCCGCACGTGTGCTGCGTGATTACTCGTCGTATTCCAAAACGTAGGTACTTGCCGTAGCGGCATTTATCTTGATGATGTGGTTATAGTCTGCACCACCATTGACACCCACTCGCCACTGCGCAAAGCACAGCGAGGGGAGGATGAGCACAAAGAAAGTGAATAATTTTTTCATTTTGTTGTATATGGGTTTTGGTGACACAAAGGTACGTAAATTGACGCACATGGCAAAATCCCGTTGGTAAAAAGACAAAATTACCGTTTGTTTTAGCATTAATTAACGTCCGATGGTAAGGAAATGTTAGACTTGATGCGCACACCTTCCGACATCAGCGATATGGCCTGCTGATGCCAGCCCGGCACTGTGCGCCCGTCGCTGGTTACGACACGGTGGCATGGCAGGTTTAGTTCGAGCGGGGCATCATGCATGGCTCGACCCACCAGCCTGCTGTGATTGGGCCAGCCAATGAGTTTGGCAATATGCCCATACGAGAGAACATGTCCTGCAGGAATCTGCCTGACAACGTCATACACGTCAGAATAGAAATTAGCAGTGTTTGGGCCTTTCATTGCCTGAGCATACTTGTGTATCAAGAACAGTTCGCGGCACCGCCCATCGGGAACCGGTGCCGCGAACAAAAGAATATAGCCGTCGGGAATGGCCTGTCAGCCTTGACAAACGCATTTCCCTATGCTGTTGCGACGATATCAGATGCCGAGGTCAGCCTTTACAGCCTCGACCTTCTTCATGGCCTCGGCGGTGGCGGCAACGTAGCATTTGGGACATTGCATCTCGGCCGGCACCTCGACATAGAACTTAATCTTGGGTTCTGTGCCTGAGGGTCGTACGCTGACCTTGGTGCCGTCTTCGGTGAACCACTGCAGGACGTTAGACTTGGCAGGCATGTCGAGCGGAGTGACATTGCCTTCGGCATCTGTGGCCGTCAGGCTCTGATAGTCCTTTGTGCACACCACCTTAGATCCGGCAAGCATCTTGGGAGCCTTAGCGCCACGGAAGTCAACCATCATCTGCTTTATCTCGTCGGCACCTGTCTTGCCTGGGCGCACCACATTGATGGTGTTGTTGAGGGTAAAGCCATACTCGAGATATATGTCCATCAAGAGGTCGTAGAGTGTCTTGCCGTTATCCTTAGCCCATGCTGCAATCTCGCAGATGAGGCAGATGCTGGCGGGTGAATCCTTGTCGCGTACCTTGTCGAAGGGCAGGAAGCCGAAGCTCTCCTCGCCTCCTCCGATGTATTTCTTCACGCCTTCGTTCTCGCGGATGAGGGCTGCTATCCACTTGAAGCCTGTGTAGCAGTCCATCATCTCCACGCCGTTCTTGTCGGCGATACGCTTGATAAGTTCTGTGGTGACGATGGTCTTCACAAGGAACTCATTGCCCTTGAGCTGGCCGAGCTTCTTCTTGTTGGCGATGATGTACCATGCGAACATCATGCATGTCTGGTTGCCGTTGAGGATTTCCCACTCGCCCTGGCTGTTGCGACACACGATGGCCAGACGGTCGGCATCGGGGTCGCTGGCAATGACGAGGTCGGCATTGAGTTTTGTGCCGAGCTTCATGCCGAGGGTCATAGCCTCGGAGTTCTCGGGGTTTGGGCTGACGACGGTGGGGAAATTGCCGTCGATGACCATCTGCTCATTCACGACATGGATGTTCTGGAATCCCCACGAGCGCAGTGCCTCAGGGATGATGACACGCCCTGTGCCGTGCAGCGGCGTATATACGATGTTCAGGTCTTTCTGGCGCAGGATGACGTCTTGGTCCACCATGGCCTCCTTCACGGCCTGGAGGTAGTCCCAGTCCATCTCGCCGCCGATAATCTGTATCAAGTCAGGATTGCCCTGCCACTTCACGTCCTCGACATTCACCTTGTTCACCTCGTCGATGATGCCGGTGTCGTGCGGAGCCAGCACCTGAGCGCCGTCCTCCCAGTAGGCCTTGTAGCCGTTATACTCCTTGGGGTTGTGCGAAGCGGTGACATTCACGCCAGCCTGTGCATGCAGCTGGCGTATGGCAAATGAAATCTCTGGTGTCGGGCGCAGGCTCTCAAAGAGATAAACCTTGATGCCGTTGGCCGAGAAGATGTTTGCCACCGTCTCGGCAAACTCGCGTCCGTGGTTGCGACAGTCGTGTCCCACCACGACGCTGAGGTCTGTGCGTCCGGGGAATGCCTTGAGGATGTAGTTGGCGAAGCCTTGTGTTGCAGCCCCGACGATGTAACGGTTCATGCGGTTTGTGCCGGCTCCCATGATGCCGCGCAGACCACCGGTGCCGAATTCCAGCGTCTGGTAGAAAGCATCCACGAGAGGGGTCTTGTCGTCGGCGTCGAGCATGGCCTTCACCTCGGCCTTGGTCTGCGCGTCATAGACGGGCGAGTCGAGCCACTGCTGTGCCGTGGCCATACATTGTTTGATGAGTTCGTTGTCCATTTATTTAGGGTTTAAAGAGTTGGATGATTCCTTGATGATTTGCGCTACAAAGTTATGGAAAAGAATCATGCCAAGAAACACATCGAGGCTATATTTCTCCTTTTTTTTGCTTTTTTTGCATTCCGAGCCATAAAACCGGCCATTGTTGACAGCATCATCGACAAAGAGGGCTATGCCCTGCTACGGACACAGCCCTCTGTTGATAAGTTGTTTGTTTGCAAGCTGACAAGTTGTCTGCCTTGAGGATTCAACCCGTCAACTTCCTGTTATCTCACAGCGACCTTCCTGCCATCGATGATGTAGGTGTGACCCTTGCGCATGGTCTGCACCTTGCGGCCTTGCAGGTCGAAGACGTTGCCACGTTCAACGGCAGTAGTCACGGCATCGATGCGTGTAGCGTTGTCGATAGTGAGCACGACCATCTGCGGTGTTGTCAGATCCTTCTCCACGATGGGTGTGAATACGTTGGATGAGTTGAACACACCGGCAGCCACTTCAGTAATGTTGAAGGTATAGGTGCTGTTATGGATGAAGTTGCCACCTACAGCCTCGCGCAGGTTGACCATCTGCTCGCCGGGCTTACCGATGACGGTGAACGGTATCTCAGTGTTCATTGCTGGTGCGCGTTGTAGTGCTGCTTTGGCACCGGAGTTGATGGCAGTGATGGTGTATGTGCCGCTGATGCGCACACGCACATCGTCAGTCGTCGTGGCAAATTCCTCGAGGTCGGCATCGGCAATCTCCACATCAACAGCCACTTTGAGGTCACTGTTGACGCCGATGGATATGCTGGAATTGGGATCCACCTCCACGTATTCTATTTCGCCAGTCTCTTCGTTGAGCTGCTCGATAGTGATTTTCTCCTCTATGACACTCTCCTCGAGGTATTCGGCGAAGAGCCACTTGGAGGCTGCCGTTTCGGCCTTGTTGGAGAAGATGGTTGCGTTGTCCTGTACGTTGTCAACACCCATGTAGCCCTTCACTGTCTTTATGGTGTAGGACCCGTCGGGCAGCTTGGCAAAGGTGAGTGCTGCAGCGTTGGCCTGAATGTTGGACGTATTCCACTGTCCGCGCACGCCGAGAATCTTGGCGTCGTCGGGAACTATGCCGTCAGCGGCAGCCATGTCGGCGAGGAACACTTCCGCTCCATTGTTGACGAAGCACAGCCCCTGTGCCTTGGCGCTGACGACGGCGTTGTCATCCTCAGCAGCAAGCGAGAGGTGCAGCTGTGCATCGGCCACGGCAAGGCTGACGACATACTTCTTGGTGCCGGCATTGAGGCTCAGTGTGCCGAATGCCGCTGCGGCGGCGCTGACCTGCTCCTGCATGGCTTCTATCTCAGCCTTCGTGGCTGCTGCGTTGTCAACGAGCGTCATTGCCGATGCTACGATGGCCTCGGCACCGATGGCCTCGATGTCCGATGCCGGGAACTGGTATGGTTCCTCGCCCGCTGCTGCAGCGTATGCTGCATTGGTCTGCTGCAGTTGCTGTGCTGCGGCCTGGAGGTCGGCCTTGATGCCGGCAAGCTCGTCTTCGGCAGTGTATTCTATCATCTCAAGCTTGAAGGAGCGCCACACCGTCCAGTGGTCGCCGGTGGCGGCATCGGTGGTTATGCCAATGTTCACGTTGCCGGCACTGGTGTTGACGAACTCCAGGGTGTTGATGCCGTTGCCGCCGTTTAACCATGTGTTGGCTACACGGCGATCGTTTACGACATCGTTGCCCACAGTGACGAGGTTCGCCGTAGCATTGCCTGCAATGAGCGTGCCCGTCATGTCGGTGCGTGTGAATGCCTGCACCGTGAGCTTGAACTTGCCAGCGGGTAGTGCTATCGTCTGGCTGATGGTAGCGGCGGGTTTATTCCAGAATTCAGCGACATTGTTGGCGGCATCATAGGTGGGCGTGGCACTCACTGTCCATCCGTTGCCGTCGGCTGTGGGCGTGGGGTTGACCACATACCAGTCTGTGATGTCGATAGGCGTCAGAACCTTGATACTGCCAAAGAAGGCATACACAGCCTCCCAGAGTGCAGCTCCAGAGGCCTCTACCTGCTCCTTGGAAGTAAATGTAGTGCTCTCGATGGTCCGGATGGCTTGCTGTGCTGCTGCCTTGGCATCCTCGCCCTCGTAGGTGTCGGGGGCATTGACCTGAGCCTTGAACTTCTCGACGAGAGCGTTCAGGCTGGCGATGTCGTCGGCCAGTGCCTTTTGTGCAGCCACGGCCTGGATTTGCTCGTCGATGCTGTTGATGATGTCTATGTCGCTGTCATCGAGGTCGGTATAGGCTCCCATGGCGAGGTATGGCGCTGCTGTATTAATGAGCTGGTTGCTCTCGAGGACGTAGAACTCGCCAAAGGTGAAGAACCAATGTCCGTTGTTCTTGCCATTATCGGAGGTGCTGGTCGTGGCGGTGACGGTGAAGCGCACCACGTCTGAGGCAGCACCGAGGTCAACATCAGTGGTGAACCATGCTGCTGCGGGCAGTCCTTCTGTGATGGTCTGTACGACATCGGCGTCGCCGGCCGATACATTGATGCTCGTCGGGCGGTTGGCATCGTTGCGCTTGTGGAATAGTATGGTGAACTTTTGCTTAGCCTCGGGCAGCTGTGCCTGGATGTAATGGTCTTCGTCGGGACCTGTGCCGCTCCACTGGCTATGGAAGAAGGTGGCTATGTTGCCGTCGCAGATGTTGGCAATGGGTCCCTCAGAAGGCTCCTGGGCGTTGGTAGTCCATTGCGAGGCATCGGTGGTGAGGGCATAGGCATCACTGAGAACCTTTGCCCAGCTTGTGACCTTTGCGAAAGCCTCGGGGCGGTTGTCGGTGTATGCCTCTATCTGCCATACGTAGGCAGGCTGCAGTGAGTAACCTGCGTTAGGCAAGTCGGCCTCTGTGGCTATCACGTCCCAGTAGGTGTTGGCACCCCAGTTGGCGCTGGCAGAGTTGGTGGCGCGGATGGCGAATGCCTCACCGTTGTAGAAGAACACCTGACGCTCCCAGTCGTTACGGTCGTTGCCGCCCACGTTGACGTGCCCCGTCTGCACCACATTGCCGGTGGAGCCGCCAGTGAGGCTGGGGTTAGTGAATTTACATCCGAGGTTCCAACCCATGGGCTTGAAGCCACCGTCGAGCGGTGTCTGCGTGAAGGTGAAGGTGGCAGCCTTCTTAGCCTCACTGACGAGGTAGCCCTGTGTGTTGAGGTAGAGCTTCCGGTCGCCCTGCTGCGTGAAGATGCGGTAGGTGGCGCCATTCTCTATTGCTTCGAGCGCACGCTCGTAGTCGTCTTGCGGGATGTGCTTGAAGGTGGCGTTGACGCTGACATCGGCAGCCGGCATGGTGAATGATGCCGTTGTCTCAGAATATGTCACCTGCACGGCGATGTTCACGTCGATGCCTGTGACGTTGATTTCCTCGAGTTCATACCCTTCGGCGGGTGTCGGGGTTAGAGTCACCACTTCGCCCTCCTGTGCCGAGGTCTTGTCGGCCACGACGGTGCCGTTGGCGATGTCGGCGATGGTGATGCTGTATGATGCCGGCTGAGGTGCTGCCAGCGTGACTTGCGTGGTGACGGCGGCGGCTGTCACCTCCTCGCCTGCGGTGCTCACGGTGAGGCGTATGTTGCCGATGGCCAAAGCACCGCCCTGGAAGTCATCGCTGGCGGCAAAGGTGATGTTGGCGATGGTGCCGAGAGGAATCGTCGCTCCAGCGAGCGAGAGTATTGCGAAGCGTGTGGCCCCGCCCTGCACGGCGTTGTAGCTGAGCGTGAAGTCCTGGCCGGCAGCTGCCATGCTCTCTATGCTCAGACCTTCGGGCAGCGTGATGTCGGCCTGAACGCCATAGACATCCTGTGGGTCGATGGCGGTGAGGGCGACTGGCACTGTTGCTGTTGCCCCGGCCTCGATCTCGAACGACTCAATGGCCACGGCGAGGTTCTGTGCGCTGGCCACGGCTGCCACAACGAGCAGCGTCAGTGTTGACAGCCAACGCCCTATGTTGTTTGTTATTCTTTTCATAAGTGGATTCGTTATGATGATTTACGATGGTTTTGTTGTTGTGGATGCCCCGGCGAATCAGGCGGGACGTTTTCCCGCTTGATTCGCCAGGATGCTATGGTCGTTACTTGACGAGTATCTTTGTGACGGAGCCGTCGGCCTTACGCACGATGTTCACGCCGCGACGCAGCTGCGAGTTGCGCATTCCGCCCACACTGTATATGTCGGCAGCGCCGGCGTCAGCGGTCATGGCATCGATACCTGTTGCAGCGTCGAGGTCGAGGTTGTAGGCCTTGGCCTTGGCGTCGGCAAACTCGATGCGTGTGATGGTGGCATCGCCCTGGCCGTCGATGTCGAGGCTCAGGAGCTTGCCGTCATTGGCGGTGATGGCTGCGTTAGCCAGCGAGTAAGCTACGATGCGCCATGTGTCGGCGGCGATGCGGTTCACGCCGATGGTGAGTCCGGCGGCACGTTCTGCAAGCTGTGCTCCGCGCAGCTGTGCCGTGCCGCTCAGGGTGACATCCATCTGGAATGCCACGAAGCGCGTGTCGTTGTTCAGGAAGATGTCCGCGCCGCTCATGCTGATGCTGTTGCGGCCGACAGCGTGAGCCTTGACACCCTCTTCGACGACAGCTTCGTTGACCTCGAGGGCTATGTTCACTATGCCCACGGCGTCGCTGACGGTGATGTCGCCCGAGGCATTTACGTCGGTAGCTGCAAACTGCTCGTCGGTGGGTGTCTCTGTCTCGAGCACGAAGCTCACGGCGAGCACGGCATCGGAGGTCGTTACCTCGCCGTCGCCGTTGGCATCGCCGAGGACTATCTCTGGCACATCAGACTCACGTGTGAGGGTGAGCGTGAAGTCGTCGGCCACGAACCAGCGTGCGGCGATGGGTGTCTCCAGGTTCTTGACACCAATGCGCAGCGTCCCGTCGGTGACGAGAATCTCGTCGGTGGCGTATGCTGTGAGCTGGTCGCTGTCGGCAGCGACGGGAGTCTGCACCTCGCCGTTGGACGACATTGCGTAGAGACCCACCGTGGGAGCGAAGGTGGCACCCTCCTCACCGTTGAGCGAGTTGTACATGGAAGCCCCGACGACGTAATAGCCATTGGGCAGGCCGGTGATGACCTGATAGTAGTCGAAGGCCGCCACATCGCGCGCCGTGGCATTGCCGGCCCAGTACTCGAAGGCCGTGCCGTTAAGCAGGGGTCCGTTGCCGCCGTTGGGGCGTTCCGTTGTCCATCCGTCGGCACCGTTTACTTGCGGGTTTACGATGAGTGCCGTGAGATTGGCTTCGGGCAGCGTCTGAGCTTTCTGCAGGTCGAGCAGCGCGGCCTCGACGGCAGCTATGGCAGCGTCGAAGTTCTGAATGCTGACAGCTTGGAAGCTGCTGAGGATGGGTTCTATAGCTGTGTCGAAAGCTGCTGGAGCATCAGAGCCCTC
>Ga0310694_10006270_pt1 | contig 11263 bp, 5 predicted proteins | sample 174DNAGHGhighgp2_FD_203884 | JGI IMG/M metagenome (GOLD analysis project Ga0310694, IMG submission 203884) | Sheep rumen microbial communities from Palmerston North, Manawatu-Wanganui, New Zealand - 1742 DNA GHGhigh gp2 (v2) (version 2) | ecosystem: Host-associated > Mammals > Digestive system >... | reverse complement strand
ACCGAGGTCGGCTATGAATCCGGACTGCTCGGAGCCTAACATGTTACCCGCACCGCGGATATCCAAATCTTGCATCGCAAGATTGAACCCTGCGCCCAACTCGGCAAACGTGCTCAAGGCTACCAACCGGCGACGTGCGTCTTCGCTCAATAACTCTTTATCTGGAGCGATAAGATAACAGTAGGCTTTGCGGTTACTTCGACCTACGCGACCACGTAATTGGTGCAAATCGGCCAAACCGTATTTGTCTGCTGAGAAGATTAGAATGGTGTTCACGTTCGGTATATCGACTCCCGATTCAATGATGGTTGTTGACAGGAGAATATCATAGTCATAGTTGATAAACGCTTCAAGCCTTTCTTCCATTTCGTTGGCGGATAATTGACCGTGCGCTATTACGATACGTGCCTCCGGACATAGCTTGTGGATTCGCTTTTCGATACGAGGCAGCATCTCAATGCGATTATTGACGATGAACACCTGTCCGTTACGCCCTATCTCCATATCGATGGCTGCTTTGATAATATCTTCATCCGCCAACGTGATAAGCTCTGTTTGGACGGGGTAGCGGTTAGGAGGAGGTGTGGTCATGATACTTAGGTCACGAGCCCCCAAAAGGGAGAACTGGAGTGTTCGTGGAATAGGCGTCGCCGTTAATGTCAGCACATCGACATTCGAACGCAACGATTTGAGTTTCTCTTTGGCCGCTACTCCGAATTTCTGTTCCTCGTCGATAATGAGTAATCCCAAATCATGCCATTTGACTTGCTTGCCAATTAGTTTGTGCGTGCCGATAAGGATATCAATCTTTCCGGCCTCTAACTCCGACAGTAGTTCTTTCGTCTCCTTGGCGCTTTTTAAACGGCTAAGGTATTCGATTCGTACCGGCAAGTCTTTCATGCGCTCTTTGAACGTGTTATAATGTTGTAGCGCGAGTACGGTAGTAGGCACAAGAACTGCTACTTGTTTACCATCTGTTGCGGCCTTGAACGCAGCGCGCATCGCCACTTCGGTCTTACCGAAACCAACATCGCCGCACACAAGACGGTCCATGGGTATCGGGCTCTCCATGTCACGCTTAACGTCTGCCGTCGCTTTGGCCTGATCAGGAGTATCTTCATACAGGAAAGAGACTTCCAACTCATGTTGCATGTAGCCGTCAGGCGTGTAGGCAAAGCCTTTCTGTTGTTTGCGTGTGGCATATAAACGGATAAGATCGCGCGCAATGTCTTTGACTTTGTCTTTGGTACGTTCTTTGAGACGCTCCCATGCGCCGGAGCCAAGACGGGCTATTGTAGGCTCACTGCCCTCACGACCTTTGTATTTGCTGATACGGTGGAGGTTATGGATACTCACGAAGACATTCGCTCCGTCGCGGTAATTGAGTTTGATCATCTCCTGCGGTTTGCCGTTCACCGGGGTCGTCACGAGACCGCCGAACTTGGCTATTCCGTGATCCGAATGAACCACGTAATCACCTACTTGTAACTGGTTGATTTCGCGTAACGTGATGATCGCTTTGCCGCGACGAGCGTTTTCACTGGAGAGCGTCACGCGATGATAACGCTCGAAAATTTGATGGTCGGTATAACAGCATATCTTCATGCGGTGATCCACAAAACCCTCATGCAGCGTCGCATTGATACCTATGAAAGAGACTGATTTGCCGTCAGAACTCAGACTGTCAAAGATAGCCGCCAAACGGTCTAACTGTTTCTTCTGCTCGGCGAGGATATAAATCTTGTAGCCTTCTTCTGTATGCCGTTTAATGTCATCCATAAGGATGTCAAACTGCTTGTGGAATACAGGTTGAGGGAGGGTGTCGAAGGTGATTTTACTATGTGTTTGGAATGTGCTCTTCTCTGCTATCTCGATGCTCTTGTGACTTTCAAAGAAGTGTTGCCACTTTGTCCCGTTATAGAGGGGAACGGATGAACTGTCCAGTTTAAAACGTACAACGGAGAAATCGTTGCTCACCCATATGAAATCCTCCGGAATATAATCCACAATCGAATGTGCAATACCGTTATCTGAAGGAAGGTTTCCTACTATCTCTGCGGTTTCGACTTTGGATTTGGACAACTGGTCTTCGATGTCAAACTCACGGATACTCTCTATCTCGTCGCCGAAAAAATCCAAGCGGTAAGGATTGTCATGACTGTAACTGTATATATCCACGATACTTCCCCGCACGGCATACTGACCGGGTTGGAATACAAAATCCACATGCTCGAATCCGAACTCCGACAGTCGGTCTCTCAGCTCTGACTGTTGTATCTCCTGACCTGTTTTGAGTGTTAAGGAGAGCGATGACAGTTGCTCTTTCGCCGGTACCTCTTCCGTCATCGCCTCCGGATAGGTTACGATGATTGGGAATCTACCTTCTTGACAGGAAGATGAGGAGGACAGGTTTCCTAAGGCGGCAAGACATTCCGTACGCTGAATAACAGCAGCGTCATCTACCGTCCTACGGTGTTTGGAGGATGGGAAAAACTGTACGTTGGCACCGATGGTCTTCAAATCGCCGTACAGGTACTGCGCGGCTTCGGAGTTGTCCATGATCACTATCTGTCCTTCTTTCGCGTACGCACTAAGCGCTAACGCGCGTGCTGACGCATACAGGCCCGAAAAAAGAACGTGGGGATTACGCCCTTTTTGCAATTCGCTTCGTCCCAATGCAATTTCAGGATGCTGAGCAAATAGTATTTCCAAATCTCCAATAACCATTCTCTGCTCTTATTTTGCCTTGTGTGCGCACGTGTGCATATTACCGCAAAATAAAATCGGGCGCAAAGGTACAAAAAAAAAATGATATATGCAAGTCTGCACTCATTAAATGCAAAAAAAAAATCTTTTCGAGGCATTTTTTTTTGTGTATGTCAAAAAAAAGTAGTACCTTTGCATGCTCATTATGTCACGCGTATTTCGCACATATTTTTGGGGACTGTTGGTGACTTCTTTTCTTCTGTCTCTTCTCTCCGGTTGTAACACGACTAAATTCGTGCCGCAGGATCAGTATCTGCTTAACAAAGTGAAGGTTCAATGCACGGATGATAAAACGGTGCCGACCGGCTCTCTTCGAAACTATCTTAGGCAAAAACAGAACACGGAAATAATGGGCTTTTGGAAGTTGCAATTACACGTCTATAATACTGCCCCTTCCGACACTACGTCCAAAACCAACAAAACGCTTGCTCGGAATGCGCACAAAATGGGAGAGGCACCGGTCATTTACGATGAAGAATTGACGCGAGTGAGCATGCAGCAACTACAACAACAAATGAAGAATATGGGCTATTTCAATGCCGAAGTAGATACCCAAATAGTAGTCAAAAAGCGGAAAGTGTATTTGACGTATCTCATTACTGCGCGTCAGCCTTATCAACTCCGCCATTATGAAGCCGATATCCCGTATGAAGAGGTACAAGCGATTGCCACGGATGGACGCAGCAAAGTGAAAGAAGGTGATCGTTTCTCCACGCAAACTCTGGACGAAGAGAGGGACCGTATTACCACTATCATGCGCAACAGAGGTTATTTCTACTTTGAGAAATCAATGCTGGAGTTTACAGCAGATAGTGCCCTTAATTCGCATGAGGTGGATGTCACTCTGCATTTTGCACCGTATGTAGAACATTTGGATTCAGCAGCGCAGAAACATCTTCGTACCCAATATACCATAAGGAATATAGATTTTCAATTGGACAAACCTTTCTTGCGAAAGAGCGCCCTTAAGCGTGCATGCCGTATGCATACGGGCGATAAATACGCAGATTGGCGTGTCGAACGTACGTACGCGCGCATGAATGCGCTTGCGCCCGTCAAATATGTGGATATCTCTTTCACGCCCGTTGAAGACTCTCTCTTGGACTGCTCTGTCACCGTCTCAAGGGGAAGACTCAATTCCATTTCTGCCGAGGTGGAAGGAACCTATAGTGCCGGCGATTGGGGAGTAGCTGCCGGACTGAACTATAGCAACAGAAATATTTTTCACGGCGCTGAAGTACTGACTTTAGGTGGTAGAGCGTCATATGAATGGCGTTCCAATGGTGGACGGGCCATAGAGGCAAAGGCGGAGGCGGGGCTGCTCTTCCCCTCCAACGTCAAACTGAACGTTGCCTACAACTACCAGCAACGACCCGAGGAATATACTCGTACGATTTTGAATGCCGGATTGAGTTATACCATACCACGCTTACCGGGAACCAGGTGGACACACCAGTTTAACCTGATTGACATCAACTATATCTATGTGCCTTGGATGTCAGAGGACTTTATTAACCGTTTCCTCAACCGCTCTTCGGTGCTGCTTGCGAGCTACGAAGACCATTTTATTGTGGATTGGAGTTATCTCGCTTCCTATTCCACACGTAATTCCCGTTTCCCGAATCGCTCCTATTTGGAGTTTGCCGTGCGTGCCGAGACGGCCGGAAACGCCCTGTACGCCCTGAGCCTCGCCGCTAAACTACCGAAGAACGATAACGGTCAGTACGTGTTATGGAAAATTCCTTTTTCACAATACGCAAAAGGAGATATCAACTTTACCTACCACGGTATCATAGACCCCAAACATCATTTGGTGGGGCATATAGGATTGGGTGTGGCACTTCCTTACCTCAACGCACAGGTGCTCCCCTTTGAGAAACGCTATTTCGGTGGAGGAGCTAACGGCATTCGTGGATGGCAGGCTCGCACATTGGGACCCGGTGCTTTCAGTGGTATTGACGGACTCGTCGTCTATGATTTGCAGGTCGGGGACATCAAACTGGATATGAATCTTGAGTATCGATTCAAAATCCTTAGTTTCATGGAATTGGCGGCGTTCCTTGATGCCGGAAATATATGGACGATACGTGAATATGATACCCAACCGAACGGAGTGTTTAAATGGAACACGTTTTACAAACAATTGGCGTGGAGTTATGGTGTGGGAGTGCGGTTTGATTTGTCGCTGCTTATTTTCAGAATCGATTTCGGAGTTAAACTGCACGACCCGAGTCGGATAGCGGAAGGTAAACAATGGAGAACGGCGCCTAATGGATTGGGATGGAAAGACGATATGACTTTCCATTTCGCGATTGGGTATCCTTTCTAAAAAAATCGACTTGACGGTTATGTTAAAGTGTTGTATGATACCAGGGCTGTTAGAGGCTGGATGTGACGAAGCGGGCAGAGGTCCGTTGGCGGGGAGCGTCTTTGCGGCGGCGGTGATCCTGGACCCTGAGAGAATAACAGATATACCCGAGTTCGCTTGGCTCAACGACTCCAAACAACTGACGGACAAACAGCGTTATGCTTTACGGCCGGTCATCGAGAGAGAATCTGTTTGCTGGGCGGTAGAGGAAGTGTCGGCAATGGAGATTGATCAACGAAACATCCTGCAATGCTCCATACTCGGCATGCACAGAGCGTTGGATAAACTCAACGTAAGACCGCAACATATCCTCGTCGATGGCAATAAATGGAAACCCTATGTCCCGAAAGGAGAAGTATTCGAGATTCCCACGGACACAGTCGTACACGGCGACGCAACGTATATGTCTATCGCCGCCGCAAGTGTTCTCGCCAAAACCTACAGGGATGACTATATGCTACGGTTGCACGAGGAGTATCCCCAATATGGTTGGGACACCAACAAAGGATATCCGACACTCGAACACTATGCCGCACTCAAAAAATATGGTCCAACACCGTATCATAGGATGACCTTCAATCTCAAATTGAATGATAAAATAATATAATAAATAACTGGAAAATGTTTAACGAGGTTTTAACGAGGTTTTAACCTGCTTTTAACTGAGCTTTTTTAAAAACAATCAAAATTACTAAATGTCTATGTTTTTTCTTTCTCGTAACAGATCCGCGGAGAACGGTCAAGAGACCGGTTCGCGCCGCAGAATGGGCTGCCTGAAGGGCTGTCTTGTATTTATCGCGATTTATATCGTGAGTAGTGTGTTAATCGGATGGCTGTTCGGTAGTCTGTTCTCACCTAAACCGGTTGAACTCAAAGACCAAACGGTTTACCGCCTGCAAATGAAAGGCAATTTGGTGGAGCAAGCTAAAGAGGATAACCCCTTCCTCGAAATATTCGGCTCGGTTTCTCCCTACGGCAATGTGGACGAAAACGTAGGTCTTGACCGGATTCTCGACAACATACGTTTGGCAAAGAACGATGACAGAATACTGGGTATTTGGCTGGACGGCGCGGAGTTGAGTATGACCCCTGCCGCGGCTAAAGCCATCAGAGATGCGCTCTTGGACTTCAAAACCTCCGGTAAATGGGTCGTTGCTTCGGCAGTTCACTACGAACAAACGAACTACTACGTTGCTACCGCAGCGGATTGTATTTGCCTCGACCCCATGATTGGTACTGTGGACTGGAACGGATTAGCCGCGGAGCAGATGTACTTTACACGCCTGTTGGAAAAGATAGGAGTTGAAATGCAGATTCTCAAAGTAGGTACGTTCAAATCTGCCGTTGAGCCCTTCTTCCGTACCTCTATGTCCGAGGAGGACAGAAAACAAACCCGCGAAATGTTAGACGCCATTTGGAACGAATACAGATCCGCGGTTGGAACTGCACGCCACTTAAGTGCAGAGAATCTGGATGCTTTGGCTGACCGATACATGGGAATACTGCCGGCTGAAGAACAATTGGCTGCCGGACTCGTGGATACACTGCTCTATGCGCAGGATATGGACTCCTTGCTGCGTGTTTTCTGTGGCACGAAAGACTATCATCTCATGACCACCAATCGCTTGGCTCAAGTGAAACGTATTGACTCCAAAGCGGCGGATAAAGTGGCGGTGATTTATCTGGAAGGAGAGATAACCGATGATAGCGGTGAAGGTATTGTGGCGAAAGAGGTAATCAAGACGCTCAAGAAAATCAATAAGGATGACGATGTGAAAGCGTTGGTGGTACGCGTGAATAGTCCCGGTGGTTCAGCCGAAGCCAGCGAACAGATTTGGCACGCCTTAGAGAATATCAAAACTGCGGGAAAACCCGTTGTTGTGTCCATGGGAGGAATGGCGGCTTCCGGAGGATATTATATATCATGCGGCGCGGATTATATCTATGCCGAGCCGACGACTTTTACCGGATCCATCGGTATCTTTGGCATGATTCCCAACGTAGCCAAACTGCGAGACAAAGTAGGTATTGATGTGGACGGTGTTTCCACCCATAAATATTCTGCCGCTTCGACCAACATGGTTTACAAAGGATTTACCGTGGATGAACGCGCTATGATGCAATCCATGGTTGAGCGCGGATATGACCTCTTTACCAAACGTTGTGCGGATGGACGGAACAAAACTCAGGACTATATCAAATCCATCGGAGAAGGACGCGTTTGGATTGGAACCAAAGCCAAAGAGTTAGGACTGGTGGATGAGTTCGGTAACATAGACAACGCTATTGCCAAAGCGGTCGAATTGGCTGGACTGGAATCCTATAAATTAGCCTATTATCCCGAAGTGCTTGACTTCATGGAGGAGATATTGAAGAACATGGATAATACGACGGAGGAAGAGCGCTTGGTTATGAAAATACGCAACTTTGCCTCTAAACCGCGTATTATGGCGCTTATGCCTGAATTAGAGATTCAATAATAATAATGAATAATTGAAAGTTGTTACGGACGATTTTTCATATTCCTTTGAGTGGCTTATACCGTTTAGGCGTAGCTGTGCGTCATATGCTGTATAATAACCATTTGCTATCCTCGTCCTCCGTGGATATACCTACTATTTGTGTGGGAAACATAGCCGTAGGAGGTACGGGCAAGACGCCTATGTGTGCCTATATCGTGCAATTATTAAAGACGCACGGATTCCATCCCGCAATCCTTTCGCGCGGTTATAAACGCCGCACGAAGGGATTTGTGCTCGCGGATGGTAACGCCACGGCGGAGACGATTGGCGACGAGGCAATGCAAATGCACTGCACTTTTCCGGATATACCCGTAGCAGTTTGCGAAAACCGCGTAAAGGGAATCAGGATGTTACAGCGCTTGGTCAAAGAGACGGACGTCGTTGTGCTGGACGACGCAATGCAACATCGGGCTATACGATGCGGATTCACGGTTTTACTTACGGCTTACGACAATCTCTATATAGACGATCACATGTTGCCTTGGGGCAGGTTACGGGACCTGCCCTCACGCGCACACAAAGCGGACTCCGTCGTCGTGACCAAATGTCCCGATAACATCAAGCCGATAGATATGCGCGCGGTAGATAATCGCCTTCATATACCACCTTTTCAGCAACTCCACTTTACCGGCACTGAATATGCGCCCGTCACTATTCCCGGAACACCCTTAATCCTATGTGGCATCGCCGAGCCGCATTATATGGAGGAATACGTACAACAACTTTATCCACAAGCACAACTAATGGCATTTGCTGACCATCATCGCTATAATGCGAAAGATGTGGAAAAGATACTTTACCGTGCGCGACATTTTGATTGCGTGCTCACCACGGAGAAAGATATGCAGCGTTTGCGCCATACGGACCTGGAGGCGCGTTTGCGCGAAGCAGGAAAACAACTGATAACGCTGCCAATAGCAGTCAAGTTCTATACGTCCAAAGAGACCTTCGACCGGCAAATACTCTTGTATGTAAACGAAAACAAACACAAACAAGCAAAAACATGACAAAAGGCTCAATAATACATATCTTACGGCGTTTTGTGCCGCCCTACAAAGGGGCGATGCTGTTGAATATCCTCTTCAACTTGTTGGCAACCATATTGTCCTTGTTCTCGTTTGCTACAATTATACCGATACTGCGGATCCTCTTCGGCTTGACTGCCAACAACGCCGTATGGGTTGAACTGAGCGAGGTGAGCGGTATCCAAGATACAATAGCGGCTTTGAGAAGTGATCTCTATTGTATTCTCAATAACCTCATTATCCTCCGCGGACCCGGTTTCGTGTTGCTCTGGTTAGGCGTCTTTTTAGTGGTTATGACCGGATTCAAATGTCTCTCCGCTTGGTTGGCGAACTATTTTATGGTGCCTATACGGACCGGCGTGTTGAGAGATTTGCGCCAACAACTGTACGGGAAGATATTGGGGCTGCCTATGGGCTATTTCACCGAGGCGAGAAGAGGGGACTTGATCTCACGTATGACGAACGACGTCAACGAGGTAGAGGCGTCAATCATGTCCGCCCTGGATATACTGTTCAAAAACCCCATAATGATTCTCGTCTATCTGCTGACAATGTTCTTTATCTCTTGGCAATTAACGCTTTTTGTATTGGTGTTGCTGCCCGTCGCCGTCTTCTGTATCGGCAGAATAGGACGGTCGCTCAAAAGGACTTCCAAACGCGGGCAAGAGCAAAATGCGGAGATTTTGGCGGTGGTGGACGAGACACTGCTTGGTTTGAGAGTAGTGAAAGGATTCAATGCACAGGACAAACTGAGGATACGGTTTGACAAACTGATTAACGCTGCACGCGCTACATACAACCGAATCAACAGACGTTATTACCTTGCCCATCCTCTCTCCGAGTTCTTAGGTACGGCACTTATTGCCGTTATTCTCTGGTTTGGCGGCATGCTCATCCTCAGCGACCATGCTACCATTGACGCCTCTACGTTTATCTATTATTTGGTAATTTTCTATTCGTTGATCAACCCGTCCAAAGACCTCAGCAAAGCGTCCTATGGTATTCGCAAAGGGATGGCTTCGTTGGAGCGCCTTGATGCCGTACTCAATACAACATCCGATATAGCCGAACCGTCCGAGCCCTTGCCGCTGTGCGATTTGCACAAAGAGATATGTTTTGAACATGTGTCGTTTGCCTACCAGCCGGAACGGGAAGTGCTGACCGATATCTGTCTGACCATACCGAAAGGCAAAACGGTGGCTTTGGTGGGACAGTCGGGCAGTGGAAAAACGACGCTCACCGACCTGCTACCTCGTTTTTATGACCCCACGGAGGGTAGGGTACAATGGGACGGAACAGATATACGGCGTTTCGCTACGCATGACCTGCGGGCTCTCATGGGCATCGTGTGCCAAGAACCGGTTCTGTTCAACGACACGGTGTATAACAATATCACTTTTGGCGTTGATACGACCCAACCGGCGCCGGACGGAATGAGTTGGCTACAAGCAGCGGAAAGGGCAGCGAAGATAGCCAATGCCCATGAGTTCATACAAGACATGCCCGAAGGCTATAACACGCTGATTGGTGACCGCGGTAGCCGGTTGTCCGGAGGGCAGAGACAACGGCTCTCTATCGCACGGGCGATTCTTAAAAACCCGCCGGTACTGATCCTGGATGAGGCTACTTCTGCCTTGGATAGCGAGTCGGAAAGGCTCGTTCAGGAGGCGTTGGAGCACCTTATGAAAGAACGTACCACTCTGGTCGTCGCACACCGCTTATCGACTATTCGGCACGCCGACCTTATCTGCGTTATGCATGAAGGACGCATCGTGGAGAGAGGGACACACGAACAACTCTACGCGCGAGGAGGATATTATACAAAACTCGTTGATATGCAGCAATAAATGACCAATAACCAATGACAAATGACAAATCACAAATAGCAAAACCCCGCGTTTTGTTGGGAATGTCCGGAGGGATAGATTCCACCGTCAGCGCCATGCTTCTTAAGGAACAGGGATATGAGGTCGTGGGCGTTACTTTTCGCACTTTTGACAGTATCAAGGAATCATGCCTCGCGAAGGAAAAAGGTTGCTGCTCAGTGGAGTCCGTCATGGAGGCAAAGCATAATGCCGAGCGAATGGGTATCGAACACCACATAGTGGATTTCCGCGACACGTTCCGGCGTTGCGTCATACAGAATTTCATGGATGAGTATATGTCCGGACGTACGCCCAATCCATGCGTGCTATGTAACAGCCATATCAAATGGGGCGAATTAATGCGTGTGGCGGATGAAATGGGATGTGAATTTGTTGCTACCGGACACTACGCCCGTATCGCCGAGAGGAACGGACATGTCTTCTTGAAGACCGCGGAGGATACACACAAAGACCAGACCTATTTCCTTTGGATGTTGACGGAGGAACAGTTACGGCGCACGATCTTTCCGCTTGGGGACCTTACCAAAGACCAAGTACGCGAAGTAGCGCGGCAACACGGTTATGAGAAATTAGCTACCAAACGAGAGAGTCAGGAGATATGCTTTGTTCCTGACGATGACTACCGTGCTTTCCTGCGCGCGAACGTGCCCGATTATAAGGAACGTGTGCGACCGGGGGAATACGTTGATATGCAGG
>Ga0310694_10006269_pt1 | contig 11264 bp, 10 predicted proteins | sample 174DNAGHGhighgp2_FD_203884 | JGI IMG/M metagenome (GOLD analysis project Ga0310694, IMG submission 203884) | Sheep rumen microbial communities from Palmerston North, Manawatu-Wanganui, New Zealand - 1742 DNA GHGhigh gp2 (v2) (version 2) | ecosystem: Host-associated > Mammals > Digestive system... | reverse complement strand
AAAAATGCATTCCAATACTTTAATATTTATGAAGGTGGAGATTTCAACTTAATATTACCAGATGGCATTAAAGAAATTGACTATGAAGCATTTTTATGTTCAAATTTTGAATTAGTATATATTCCAAGCAGCATAGAAACATTTGGAGATGAAGCATTCTTTAACTTATGGCAAAATTTAAAATATATAATTTTCGATGAGAATTGTACTATAGAAGAAATTAATCATATATTTAGAGACTGCGCTTCTACTAATAACCTAATGGTTGTTTTACCTAAGTCAATTAAGGCAATTAATCAAAATAGTATAAATTCCGCAAATTGTGATTCTATAATTTGTTATTATGGAACTGAAGCTGAATGGGATGAAGTTACAATTAATAATTCAATAGATTATATTGTATGTTATTATTCAGAAACAGAAAATACAGATGGAATACATTGGCATTTTGATGAAAATGGCCTACCAGTAATTTGGACTGCTGAATAAAAAAAATCGGAGAATTCAAACGAATTCTCCTTTTTATTATATGTTATTCAAATGATAAATACCCATCTTCTGTAACATTTAGATGAGTTGAATAAAACTCTTTTAATGCTTTAATTAATTCATCATAATCAAATGCACCAGCAGTTTCCATTGCTGAATGCATTGCAATTTGAGGTAATCCTATATCAACAGAATGGATTGATACATTAGATAATGATATTGCCCCAAGTGTTGAACCACCAGGTATATCACTTCTATTTGTATTTAATTGATATTTTGCGTTTGCTTTCTTGCATATTTCTTGGAAATATGCTAAAGACATTGCATCAGTTGTATATGAGCCTCTTGCTGCATTTTTAATAACTATTCCATCATTTATATATGATGCATTTGTTGGATCATATTTAGAAGGATAATTAGGATGGAATCCCTGGGCATTATCAGCAGATACAATAAATGATTCAGATAATGCAATAACATGTTCTTCTTCAGTTAATCCTAAAGCATTTGATATTCTTTTTAAAGTATCAGCTAGCATCATAGATGCTGCACCTTGTCTTGTTCTTGAACCAATCTCTTCATTATCAAATAATACTGCTATATTAATTGATGATTTAGGAGCATCAGTCATAGTTAAAGCACGTAATGCTGCATATGAGCATTCAAGATTATCAATTTGTGGGGCAAATATAAATTCATTATTAGCACCACCAAGCATGCCTCTATCTAATAATGATAAATATAGGTCATGTGATACAATCGCATCTCTTTTAATATTTAACTTTTCTGCAACTAAATCTAATAAATCCTTATTATCAATATTATTGTCTGATAAGATTGGTAATAAGTCTACTTGTGGATTTAATTTAACACCTGTGTTTAATTCATGATAATAATGTATTGAACAATTGGGAATAATACACATTGGCTTATCAAATGATACAAGCATAGTTTTTAATGTATGTTCATTTGATTTAACAATAATTCTTCCTGCAATATTTAATGGTCTATCCATCCATGTATTTAATATAGGTCCACCATATACTTCAGTATTTAATTCATTATATCTTCCTTTAGCTAATGTATAATTAGGCTTAATCTTAAATGTAGGTGAATCAGTATGAGCTGCAACAATGTTGTAGCTTATTTTTTTATATTCATTTGGTAATGTAAAAGCAAGTAGTGATGAATTATTTCTAGTGAAATAATATTTACCATTTGGCTCTAAGTTCCATTTTTCTCCTTCTTGCAATTTTGTAAAACCAAAGCTATCTAAAATATCAGCAGCTTCTTTCACTGCGTGAAATGCAGTAGGTGCTTTCTCTAAAAAATCTAAAAATTCCATTTTAATCCTCCAATTCTAGTGAAGCTTCAAAGCATAATTCGTCATTTACATATCCTAAATATAAATCTTTGTTATCTTCTTTAAAATATTTAACATGAATTATATCATTTAATCTAGCTTCTGATATATATGCTATTTCACATTTTTTGAAATCTTTCTTTCCGTTTTCTAACATCATGTTATAAACAATATCTAAATATCTTGCGTTATTTAAATGCATATTATGATCTAAATCAGTCATATGAACCTTATAGTCATATTCTTTAATGATATTATTGGAAATAAGTCCTAATTTTCTTTTACATTTAGTATCATAATTTGACTTATCATAATATTCACCATTGAATTTTACTTTTTCAGCTCTTTCTAATCTTCTTGTTTCACTATTAATAACACACCAATTAGATATACCCTTAATTAATAAATTATCATTTATATCTCTAATTTCATATTCACGCTCAAATTCAAGCTTTGATTGCATCTTTGGCCATGTGTTTACCTTTATCACATCACCAAATTTTGGCATTTTTCCGATTTTTTCAAACGTTACGTATAAGATTACCCAATACAATTTTAAATCAAGCATAGGCTTAAATCCTACGCCTAATTCAGTTGCATGAATACCTGCAATATCTTGGAAATAGTCTAAAACAGTTGCAGGTCTTATACAATCATTTAAATTAACATCTCTTTCTCTAACATTAAAATTAATAGTTCTATACATTATAGCCATAATATAAACCTCATTCTTTATTTAATTTAATATTTATATAAATTTCACACATAGCATATATTACTGAAAAAAACATACAATAATAATTAAGTAATAAATATGCTGATAATACAAAAATAAAAGATTTTATAAAAGATATAGGGGCAATTATTATAAATTTATTATACAAATATTCTTCTTTTCTTTTGTTAATAAAATATCTAATATATAGCATTGTTAAGATTAAATAAGAAATTGATACTAATATAATCCAAATAATAAAAATAATATTGTTATCATAATGATATCCATAATTAAATAGTGTTATTGGACTAAAAAATATAATACCTGCATATGCTATATATCTAATTAATGAAATTTGTTTATGGAGTTTATGCTTAAATGTTCTTTTAGGCTTAAATATTACAACTAAAATTTCAAGTAATAGCATAAAAGATATTAAAAACAATCCAATTATATTTAGCTTTATCATAATTAACCTCGTTGTTAATTATATCATAATTAATGATATTATGAATAAATATTTAAACTTCTAAAAAATTAGAAAATAAAAAAGACTAGGAAAACCTAATCTTTCATTAGCATAACCATTACTGCCTTTTGAGCATGTAATCTATTTTCTGCTTCTTCGAATATTTCATCAGCATGTGCTTCAAAAACATCAGCAGTTATTTCTTCGCCTCTATGTGCAGGTAAGCAATGTTGTACCATACAATCTTTATTAGCAACGGCTAATAATTCTTTATTAACTTGGTATACACCTTCAAATGCTTTTCTTCTTACATCAGCTTCTGATTCTTCACCCATTGATGCCCATACATCTGTGAATATAACATCTGAATTCTTTGCTGCAACAAATGGATCATTAGTCATTTCAAACATACCAGGATATTGTTTTGTAAATTCTTTAATATGATCACAAATTTCATATCCCTTAGGTGATGCGATTGAAACTTTCATACCTAATTTTAAGCATCCTACAATAATTGAGTTTGCCATATTATTACCATCACCAATGAATGTAGCCTTTAATCCTTCAAATGCGCCTTTATATTCTCTTATTGTCATTAAGTCAGCTAATACTTGGCATGGATGGCAATAATCAGTTAAAGCGTTAATAATAGGAATTGAACCATATTCTGCTAAAGCTTCAACTTCGGATTGCTTATAAGTTCTAATCATAATACCATCTAGGTATCTTGATAATACTCTTGCAGTATCTTCAACTGGCTCTCCACGTCCAATTTGTAAATCTCTTGATGATAAGAATAATGCTTCTCCACCAAGTTCATACATACCTACTTCAAATGATACTCTTGTTCTTGTTGAAGATTTTTGGAAAATCATACCTAATTTTTTACCCTTTAATAGGTGATGCTCAATATGATTTTTTCTTTGGAATTTTAATTGATCAGCTAAATTTAGAATTTCTAATAATTCTTCTTTAGATAATTGTTCTAATGTTAATAAATGTTTCATTATTTTAATTCCTCCATACTCTTAATTAATAAATCTATTCCCTTAGATAGTTCTGCTTCTTTAATATTTAATGGTGGTAATAATCTAATCTTATTTTTAGCGGTTAGCATAATTACACCATTTTCAATACCTTTAGAAACAACATCTGCTGCCTTTAATGATTCATCTATTTCAATACCAATCATTAAACCTTTACCAGATATAGATTTTACTAAAGGATTACCTAAAAGCTTTCTTTCAACTAAAGCTCTCATTTCTTTTACATGATTTAATAATTTATCATCAATTCTTTTAATTACTGAATATGCAGCTGCAGCACAAATTGGGTTTCCACCAAATGTAGTTGCGTGTTGACCATATCCTAATACTTTTTCAGTTTTTTCACCAAATAATATTGCACCAAATGGTAATCCACCTGCAATACCTTTTGCAGTTGTAACAATATCAGGATGAACTCCATATTCCATATAGCTATATAAATAACCACATCTACCGTTTCCTGTTTGTACTTCATCAACAATAAATACTAAATCTTTTTCATTACATATTTTTTCAATGTGCTTTATGAATGATGCATCAAGTGGGTTAACTCCACCTTCACCTTGAACAGTTTCAATCATGATTGCGCAAGTTTTTTCATTAATTAAATTATCTAATGCTTGAATATCATTTGCAAATGCATGCTTAAAGCCTTCTACAAATGGGAAGAAATATTGATGGAATACATCTTGTCCTGTTGCTGATAATGTAGCAATAGTTCTTCCATGGAATGAATTAACTAAAGTAATTATTTCATATCTTCCTTCACCATATTTATCATATGAATATTTTCTTGCTGCCTTAATAGCACATTCATTAGATTCAGCACCAGAATTTGAAAAGAACACCTTTTTCATTCCTGTCTTTTCGCATAATAGCTTAGCTAATTTAACTTGTGGTTCACTATAATATAGGTTTGATGTATGTTGAATTTTTTTAGCTTGTTGACATACAACATCAATCCATTCTTTATCACAAACACCATAAATATTTGTTCCTATTCCTGATGAAAAATCAATATATTCTTTTCCATCTTCATCTACTAAAATCGAACCATTTCCCTTTGTTAAAACTACATTAAATCTTTTATATGTATTTAATATGTTTTCTTTATCGTCAATCATAATTTGACTCATAATAACACCTTCTTTTACTTAAACTCAGTTCCTACACCTTCGTCAGTTAATACTTCAATTAAAATTGAATGAGGAACTCTACCATCAATAATAACAACGTTTTTAACGCCACGTCTTATTGCTTCTACACAGCATTGAACCTTTGGTATCATACCACCATCGATAATGCCTGCTTTTTCTAATTGCTTTAATTCAGATACATTAATTGTTTTCATTAATGAATCAGGATCATTTTTATCACTTAATACACCCTTAATATCTGTCATAGCAATGAATTTTTCAGCTTCTAATGCTCCTGCAATTCTTGCAGCTGCAGTATCTGCATTAATATTATAAACATTACCATCTTTATCATAACCAATTGTAGATATAACAGGAATATAGCCCATATCTAATGTATCTAGAATAATATCAGTGTTAACATTAACAATTTGACCTACATATCCTAAATCTTTACTGATTGGTTCAGCTTCAATTAAGTTATCATCTAATCCTGATAGACCAACTGCATGTCCTCCAGCTAAATTTAATTGCTTAACTAAATTCTTGTTTAATTTACCTGCTAATACTTCTGTTACAACATCAATTGTTTCAGCATCAGTTACTCTTAAACCATTAATAAATTTAGATTCTTTACCAATTGCTTTTAAACCTTTTGAAATTTCAGGTCCTCCACCATGAACTAATACAACTTTCATTCCTAGTGAATTAAGCATTACAACATCTTCCATAACTAATTTCTTTAAATGCTCATCAACCATAGCGTTTCCGCCATATTTGATTACCATAATTTTATCTTTATATTTTAAGATATAAGGTAATGCTTCTGATAATATTTTTGCTCTTTCTTCTAATGTTGCCATAATCTAATTAGCTTCTATAATCGCCATTGATTTTAACATAGTCGTATGTTAAATCACATCCAAAGGCTGAAGCCTCTCCTTTTCCATCATTTAAATCTATTTCAATAGTAATTTCATCTTCTAATAGCACTTCTTTTGCTTTTTCCTCAGAGAATGGAATGCCTGCGCCAGCCTTGCATGTTTTAACTTCACCCTTAGCTGATTTAAAAGACATATCAACCTTAAATACATCTACATCACATTTAGCATATCCTATTGCACACAAAACACGTCCCCAGTTAGCATCAGCACCAAAGATTGCTGCTTTAAGTAAGCTTGATTCAATTACTGATTTAGCAACTATTTTAGCATCTTCTTTTGTCTTTGCATTTTTTACATTACATATAATTAAATGAGATGCACCTTCACCATCTTTAGCCATACGCTTTGCTAAATTAATAGTTACATATTTTAATGCTTCTAAGAAAATTTTATACTCATTAGTACTAACATCATCAATTAATTTATTTCCTGCAAGTCCGTTTGCAATAATTGAGCATGTATCATTTGTTGATGTATCTCCATCAACTGATAACATATTAAATGAATCAGAAACAGCTTCATGTAATGCTATATTTAATACATTAGATGAAACATTACAATCTGTTGTAATAAAGCATAACATTGTTGCCATATTAGGAGCTATCATACCAGCACCCTTTGTCATAGCACCAATCTTACAAGTTTTACCATCAAGATTGAATTCTACAGCTACCATTTTCATAACTGTATCTGTAGTCATTATTCCCTTACATGCTAAAACTGCATTTTCTTCTTTATTATCTAAGCCCTCTACAATTTTTGGAATACCTGTTTCAAATGGCTTAATTGACATTGGCATACCAATTACACCTGTTGATGCAACTATAACATCATTTGCTTTAATATTAGTGTATTTAGCTAATATTTCGCATGTTTTAGTAGCAATTTCAACACCATCAGCATTACATGTATTAGCATTACCACTATTACAAATCATTGCTTGAGCCTTACCATCATTTAAATTACTAATAGTAACATAAATAGGTGCACCTTTAACCTTATTTGTTGTATATACTGCAGCAGCATTACCTAATACATCAGATGTAATTAATGCTAAATCAATCTTATCTTTATTATCTCTAATACCTGCATGTATACCATTTGCTTTAAATCCTTTAGGTGCAACTACACCATTTGAAATTTCTTTTATCATAGAAGCCTCCTATAATACTAATCCTTTTTTAGGGTCTAAGCCTAACATTATATTCATACATTCAACTGCAGCACCTGATGCACCCTTACCTAGGTTATCTAAGGCAGCAGTTATACTTATTCTTTCTTCGTTACCAGAAACATATATTTCTAAATAATCTTTACCTGCTAAATGATTAGCTGATAAAAATCCTGTTTCTGTACCTAAGTCATTATAAGGCATTACTCTTACAAAATCCTTACCTTTATAGAAATTTGCAAGCTCGTCTCTTATTTCCTTAGGACTATATTTTTTATTTAATTTATCTACATATAAAGGAATTGTTACAAGCATACCTTGAATAAAATCACATACATATGGATTAAATAAAGGCTTTTCCTTTAATTTAGGGAAATATTGCATTTCCTTTAAATGTTTATGCATTTGACTCATTGCATATAATCTTGGTGCTTCAAATTCGATATTTCTATTTTTATCTTCATATTGAGCAATACCTTTTTTACCTGCACCAGAATATCCTGAAATTGCATTTGCACTAAATGGATAATCATTTGATGCAATACCTAATTTAACTAATGGATATACAATAGACATAAAGCCTGATGCATAACATCCTGGAGTAGCAACAAATTGTGATTTCTTTATTTTATCTAAGAAATCATCTCCTAATTCAGGAAATCCATACGCAAATGCTTCGTTTGTTCTATGAGCAGTTGAAGCATCAATAATTTTTGTATGTTTATTATCTTTATCAAGTAATGTTAAAGCCTCAATGGCTGCTTGATCTGGTAAGCATAAAAATGTAATATCAGAGCTATTAATGCATTTTCTTCTTTCATTAGGATCTTTTCTTAATTCCTCTGAAATATTAATTAATTCAATATCATCTCTATTTTGAAATCTTTCAAATATACGAAGACCTGTTGTACCTTCTTTTCCATCAATAAATATTTTAAATTTCATATTAGCTCCTTAAATCCTTAATTTGTGCTTCTACAGATTCAATTCCTGAAGCTCCTTGGCTTGTTCTTTTAAATGTACAAGTCTCTAAATTAATATATTCATATAAATCATTATCAAATAAATCTGAATAATTTTTATAAATATCTAAAGATAATTCTTCTAATACCTTATCATGTTCGATACAATAAGCAACTATTGTACCTGATATTTTATATGCATCTCTAAATGCCATACCTTTTTTAACTAAATAATCAGCTAAGTCTGTAGCATTAATAAATCCTTTAGCTGCAGCACGCTTCATATTTTCCTTATTAACCTTAATTGTCTTTAGCATTGGTGTAAATATTTTTAAGCATTGCTTAATTGTATCTACTGCATCAAATATTGCTTCTTTATCCTCTTGCATATCCTTATTATATGCTAAAGGTAAGCCCTTAAGCATAGTTAATAATGTAATTAAATCACCATAAACTCTACCTGTTTTACCTCTTACTAATTCTGCAATATCTGGATTTTTCTTTTGTGGCATTATAGATGATCCAGTTGAATAAGCATCATCTAGGTCAATAAATTTAAATTCCCAGCTACAATGTAAAATAATTTCTTCAGAAAATCTTGATAGATGCATCATTGAAATGCTTATTGCTGATGCTAATTCAACAACAGAATCTCTATCAGATACTGAATCTAATGAATTATTCATAACTCCATCGAAGCCTAATGATTTTGCAACCATCATTCTATCAATGTTATATGTAGTACCTGCAAGTGCACATGCACCAAGAGGTGAATAATTCATTCTCTTATATGTATCATTAAATCTTCCGATATCTCTTTTTAGCATATATGCATAAGCTAATAGATAATTAGCATATGTAATAGGCTGTGCTCTTTGTAAATGAGTATAGCCTGGCATAATTGTATATTTATTTTTTTCAGCTAAATCAACAATTGTATTTAATAAATTAGATGCTAATTCAATTATTTCTTTAATATCTTTTTTTAATTCTATTCTTATATCTAAGGCTACCTGATCATTTCTAGATCTTGATGTATGTAATCTCTTACCTACTTCACCAATTCTTTTTGTTAATTCTGCTTCAACAAACATATGAATATCTTCAGCTTCAGAATCTAATTCTAACTTGCCTTCTTTAATATCTGCAAGTATCTCAGCTAGCGTCTTACATATAAGCTTAGAATCATCTAAGCTAATAATGCCTTTATGGCCAAGCATTGTAGCATGAGCAATAGAGCCTGTTATATCACTTTCATACATTCTTCCATCAAATGATATTGAAGAATTGAAATCATTTACCTCTTTACTTTCTTCTTTTTGAAATCTTCCTGCCCACATCTTGGCCATAAAAGTCACCCTCTTTTAATTATTTTAAATTCTTATTCTTTTCATTAACTAATGCTTGAACCTTAATTGGAAGTCCAAATAGATTAATGAATCCAGCTGAATCTGCTTGATTATATGCACCACCATCATCATCAAATGATGCAATATCCATATTATGTAATGACCAAGGAGATGTAATACCTGCTGGAATTACATTACCCTTGTATAATTTTAATTTAACATCACCAGTAACATGCTCTTGAGTTTTATCTACGAATGCAGATAATGCTTCTCTTAAAGGTGTATACCATAAACCGTTATAAACTAAATCAGCAAATTTGTCTGCAACTTGCTTTTTATAATGGCTAGTTTCTTTATCTAATGTAATAGATTCTAATAATTCATGCGCTTCATATAGAATAGTTCCACCTGGAGTTTCATATACACCACGGCTTTTCATACCTACTAATCTATTTTCAACGATATCTAAAATACCAATACCATTTCTACCGCCTAATTTATTTAATTCCCAAACTAAGTCAACAGCGTTTAACTTCTTACCATTAACTGATGTAGGAATACCTTTTTCAAAATGAATAGTTACATATTCTGGCTTATCTGGAGCTTGCTCTGGAGATACTCCAAGTTCTAAGAAGCCTGGCTTATTATATTGTGGTTCATTTGCTGGATCTTCAAGATCTAAGCCTTCATGAGATAAATGCCATAAGTTTTTATCCTTTGAATAATTTGTTTCTCTTGAAATACGAAGTGGAATATTATGTGCTTCTGCATAATCAATTTCTTCATCTCTTGATTTAATATTCCATTCTCTCCATGGAGCAATAATTTTCATATTTGGAGCGAAAGCCTTAATTGTTAATTCAAATCTAACTTGGTCATTACCCTTACCTGTACAACCATGACAAATTGCATCTGCTCCCTCTTTGATAGCTATTTCAGCAATTCTTTTTGCAATAATAGGTCTTGCAAAAGATGTACCTAATAAATATTTTTCATATTTTGCACCAGCCTTAACAGTTGGAAAAATAAAATCTTCTACGAATTCTTTATTTAAATCTTCAACATATAACTTAGATGCTCCTGTTTTTAAAGCTTTTTCCTCTAAGCCTTCAAGTTCATCAGCTTGTCCTACGTTTCCTGATACTGCAATTACTTCACAGTTATCATAATTTTCCTTTAACCAAGGAATAATGATTGATGTATCCAATCCTCCTGAATACGCTAATACTACTTTTTTAATACCTTTCTTATCCATACCTAAAATCCTCCTAATGTATTAATTATATCAAAAAAAGGCGTCTCTATCAACTGAAAGAGACGCCTATTTCGCGCGGTACCACTCTTTTTACATATCTTTAAGATATGTCACCTCTAATTATTTCATCTACCAAGGTTCTTTTCAGATAACTTTCATGCTATGCTTCCACCATCCATAGCTCTCTATAAATTCAGTGTCTCTTACTTCTCCTTTATCATCAATGATATAAAAGATTAATAAAAGAAAAAAGGACTGCTAGTCCTTTTTCTTTGAAAGGACAATAATTATGAATAACATAAATATTGTTCTTTCATAATTATACTCAAGTTTATTTTATTAAACTATCTTTGCTAGGGTAT
>Ga0310694_10006268_pt1 | contig 11265 bp, 11 predicted proteins | sample 174DNAGHGhighgp2_FD_203884 | JGI IMG/M metagenome (GOLD analysis project Ga0310694, IMG submission 203884) | Sheep rumen microbial communities from Palmerston North, Manawatu-Wanganui, New Zealand - 1742 DNA GHGhigh gp2 (v2) (version 2) | ecosystem: Host-associated > Mammals > Digestive system... | reverse complement strand
GCTTTGGCCTTGGTCTTGCCTATGTCAAGAAGATGGTCGAGCTTCACCACGGCACTATCCGCGCCACAAGTGAGCCTGGACGCGGCACGTTATTTACAATTACATTACCCACTATTAAAGAATAAGCTTATGAATACGACGGAGAACAAACTGCACATCCTCCTGTGCGAGGACGAGGAGAGTCTGGGCATGCTCGTACGCGAGTACCTGCAGGCCAAGGGATACGATGCCGAACTGTTTCTCGATGGCGAGGCCGGCTACAAGGCCTTCATGAAGGGAAAGTATGACATGTGTCTGCTCGACGTGATGATGCCCAAGATGGACGGTTTCGCCCTGGCTCGCGAGATACGTCTCATTAATGCCGATGTACCCATCATCTTCCTCACGGCCCGTAATCTCAAGGATGACATCCTGGAGGGGTTCAAACTGGGAGCCGATGACTATCTGACCAAACCTTTCTCAATGGACGAACTGGTTTACCGTATGGAAGCCATCCTGCGCCGTGTGCGTGCCAAGAGTCAGCGTGTGGTGGCACAGTATCAGTTGGGCAACTTCACGTTCGACACACGTCGCCAGACGCTCTCCATCGGTGACAAGCAGACAAAGCTTACCACAAAGGAAAGCGAGCTGCTCACGATGCTGTGTACGCATGTCAATGATGTGCTGGAGCGCGAGTTGGCTCTGAAGACTATCTGGATTGACGACAACTATTTCAACGCTCGCAGCATGGATGTCTATATTACTAAGTTGCGCAAGCATCTGAAGGACGACCCCAACATCGAGATCAACAATGTGCACGGCAAGGGCTATCGTCTCATTGTGCCGAACATGAAGGAGGAGTAGGCCGAGCCTTTGGGCTTGTCAGACATAAAGAGGGGAGCCGCAGTTTTGTGTGGCTCCCCTCTCTGTCTGTTCGTGTGTCTTTCCTTCTGCGCTTCTTCGTTGCCGGTCTTTCCCCGGCTTCAGAAGCAATATCCTGCGGTTACGCTGCACTCATGCAGTCGGGGCAGTTTGCTCTTGTCGTGGAAGTCACGCCCATAGACTGCGCCGACCGTAAATTGTTTGAACCAGAATCTCAGTCCTGCTTGCCATCCCACCTGGCCCCATTCCCAATGTACGCCCGTGGTGTTCGCCTTGTCCTCGTCCATGAGATTGGTTTTTGTTCCGTTGAGTTTCTCGCGTGCTGTCGCTAAAGCCCGTGCGTTTACACCTACAAAGGGAGCCAGTGCGATGTCGCGTGTCCTCGATGGGTACCATTTATATGACACGTTGATGGGGATGCGGAAACTGAGTAGGTCGTAGCTCGCATTTTGGTGAGCCGCATCACCTTTCGAATGGGAATACTTCATCTGTATGCCGGCGTCCACGAAGAGCGGCGTCTTCTCCTGTACCTGTACGATGCGGGCATACCCCACGGCTATCTCCTGAAACTTCAGTTTCGGTGTGGCTCCTCGGAACAGGTAGCGCGAAGAGGAGTACTGCGCGTAGAGCATGTTCTTGTACTCCTTGTGCGGCGGCAGGGTGTCTTCCGGCTCATCCTCATCATAGTACAAACCCAAGTCGTCGCTATAGTCCGTATCGTATTGGGCACAAACAGTCTGGCTCATGCACACTGTGGCGATGAGACATAGTATATACCGGGTTTTCTTCATGGGATGCTATTCGCTCTTGACCTTCTTGCTCACGATGATGTGCGTCACGATACCTCCAATGATGAGCAGCAGGCAGATGAGTTGATACCAGTTGTAGTCGGTCATGTCGGCAATGTAGCTGAGGATTAACAACAAAGCACCCAGCACAATCAAGATAATTCCAGCGTAATTCTTCATAATTTGTATGTAACTTTTATGTGTTCGACTCGTTATTTAATCTTTCAAGCTACAAAATAACACATTTTTTGCGAGATGACGAAAGATTTTCCACAGAATTTCTCTTTCTTGTGCCCGATTTACCCCAAAACAATGCTTCGTGCAGTTGCTCGTGGTGCGGTTCGTCGTGGTCCGTCGTGGTTCGATTGTCCTTCTGCAGGGCCTCTTGTCAGTCCCTTGCATGGAATGCGTTGAAAATAAATGGCTGTAGGTTTTGCCGTTTCGGAAAAAAACACTACCTTTGCACCGCGTTTCGGCGCACGAGACATTTAAATAACTTATTAATCCTATTAAAACGTATTATGAATCAGTACGAAACCGTTTTCATTTTAACTCCCGTTTTGTCTGACGATCAGATGAAGGAAGCGGTGAACAAGTTCAAAGACGTTCTCGCGAGCATTGGTGCAGAGATCATCAATGAGGAGAACTGGGGCTTGAAGAAGCTGGCTTATCCCATTGAGAAGAAGAGCACGGGCTTCTATGTGTTAATTGAGTTCAAGGCAGAGCCCGAGGGTATCAAGACTCTCGAGACAGCGTATCGCCGTGACGAGAAGGTGTTGCGATTCCTGACCGTCAAGTTGGACAAGTATGCAGCAGCTTATGCTGAAAAGAGAAGAAACACCAAAAAGGAGGACTAATCATGGCACAGCAATCATCGGAAATACGCTATCTGACAGCGCCTGCAATTGATGTCAAGAGAAAGAAGTACTGCCGTTTCAAGAAGAGCGGTATCAAGTATATTGACTACAAGAACCCCGAGTTCCTGAAGAAGTTCCTGAACGAGCAGGGCAAGATTCTGCCTCGCCGCATCACGGGCACCTCTCTGAAGTATCAGCGTCGCGTAGCACAGGCTGTGAAGCGCGCGCGTCATCTGGCTTTGCTGCCCTTCGTGACAGACTTGATGAAGTAACATTAAAGGAGGAATAGTTATGGAAATTATACTGAAAGAAGATATCATCGGCTTGGGCTACAAGAACGACATCGTGAATGTGAAGCCGGGCTACGGACGTAATTATCTCATCCCGACAGGCAAGGGAGTTATTGCAAGCGAAAGTGCAAAGAAAGAGTTGGCTGAGCTGCTCAAGCAGAAGGCTGTGAAACTGGCCAAGATCAAGGCCGAGGCTGAGGCTCTGGCTGAGAAGCTGAACGGCGTGACGCTGACCATTGCTACCAAGGTGAGCAACAGTGGTGTTATCTATGGCAGTGTGAACAGCCTGCAGATTGCCGACGAACTGCAGAAACTTGGCTTCCAGGTGGATCGTAAGCTCATCCAGGTAAAGGATGTTAAGGAAGTGGGCGAATATGTGGCTCACGTACGTCTGCATAAGGAGGTATCTGCCGAGGTTCCCTTCACAGTGGTGGCCGAGAATGCTCCTGCTGCTCCGGCTGAGGTCGTAGTCGAGGAAGCTCCTGTGGTGGAGGCTCCTGCCGAGGCTCCCGTCGAGGAGACACCTGCTGCAGAAGAGTAAAATTCCTGGCCGCAAGGCCGGACGTTGAATATTGACAAAGAGAGGGGCATGGCTTTCGTGGCTGTGCCCCTCTCTTTGTCAATATGTCTGGCTGTATGACGCGAGGTGGTCTGTCGCATTGTCCCCGGACTGCCTGCTGCGATGGGGGAGGACAATACAAAAAAAGGGCCACACCGAGAGATGTAGTCCTTCTGTTCTAACTGTGAACCGTGCTTACTCAGCAGCAGGAGCTTCCTCTGCGGGGCTCTCGGCCTGGCAGGAATCCTGGCAGCATGCCTTCTCACACGAGTCCTTCTGACAACATACTTCGGTCTCGGGCTCCTGTGCTTCGGCGTCCTGAGTCTGCTCAGCTGCCTTGTTACCACAAGCAGCGAACGTTACAGCTGTTACAGCTGCGAACAGAAATGCTAACTTCTTCATTTTTTTGTTTTTTTAATCTGTAAAACATCACTTGCTTATAAAAACGGTGCAAAGGTACGCCATTTTTCAATATGTTGTACCAAAAACGGCATTTTTTTTTGAATTTTTTTGTACTTTTGCACTATGAATGTGTTGAATGGCATGAAGGCAGCCTATTTTACGCTGGGCTGTAAGTTGAATTTCGCAGAAACGAGCACTGTGGGCCGTCAGCTGCGCGACGCCGGTGTGGAACCGGTGAAGGAAGGTGAATCGGCCGACATATGCATCGTGAACACGTGCAGCGTTACCGAGGTGGCCGACTCGAAATGTAGGCAGGCCATCCATCGCCTCGTGCGCCGACATCCGGGTGCACTGGTCGTGGTCACGGGTTGTTATGCACAGCTTCGTCCCGAACAGGTGGCATCGCTTGAGGGGGTGGATCTCGTGCTGGGCGCTCAGGAGAAGGGCGACATCGTGCGCCATATCGAGCAGCGCCTGGCCATGATGCCCGAGGAACGTGCCCTCGTGGCCCACGAACACTATACCAGCCGCACGTCAGACATACGCTCCTTCGTGCCCAGCTGTTCCTGTGGTGAGCGCACACGCTATTTCCTCAAGGTGCAGGATGGATGCGACTATTACTGTACCTATTGCACTATCCCCTTTGCCCGTGGCCGTAGCCGAAATGGCAGCATCGACATGTTGATTGGTCAGGCTCGTCAGGCGGCTGCCGAGGGCGGACGCGAGATTGTGATTACGGGGGTGAACATCGGCGACTTCGGTCGCACCACGGGCGAGCGGTTCATCGACCTGCTTCGTGCACTGGATGCCGTGGAGGGCATCAAGCGCTACCGCATCAGCAGCATCGAGCCTAATCTGCTCACCGATGAGATCCTCCAGTTCTGCGCCGGGAGCCGTGCCTTCATGCCTCACTTCCACATTCCGCTGCAGAGCGGTTCGGACGAGGTGTTGCGTCTCATGCACCGTCGTTACGATACCCAGTTCTTTGCCGATAAGGTGGCGCGTGTCCATGAGTTGATTCCCGATGCCTTCATTGGTGTGGATGTCATCGTGGGCACACGTGGCGAGACCGACGCTCTTTTCCGCGACGCCCATCGTTTCATGGAGCAGCTCGACGTGGCTCAGTACCATGTCTTCAGCTACAGCGAACGCCCGGGCACCAAGGCGCTGCAGATTCCCCATGCCGTGCGGCCCGAGGAGAAGCATGAACGCAGCCAGCAGATTCTGGCTCTGAGCGAGGCCAAGCTACATATATTTTATAATAGGTACGCGCGCGCGAGGCGTCCCGTGCTCCTCGAGCACAGCCATACGCCGGGTATCATGCATGGATTTACGGATAATTACATACGCACGGAGGTCCGTGTCGCCCCCGACCAGCCGGATAACTGCATCGTGCAGGCAGAGCTGGGGCCGTGGAATGCGGCGGGCGATGCCCTCACGGCCACTCTGCTTTAACGCACGTCTATGGAACGGATTGCTATCGTCATACTAAACTGGAACGGACGTCGAATGCTGGAGCGTTTTCTTCCGTCGGTGTTGGAGCATTCGGGCGGTGTCGAGGTCATCGTGGCCGACAATGCCAGTACCGACGACTCGCTTGCCTGGCTTGCTGCCAGATACCCGACGGTACGCCGCATCGCTCTCGACCGCAACTATGGCTTTGCCGAGGGCTATAATCGGTCGCTGGCCCAGGTGGACAGCGAGTTCTACATGCTGCTGAACAGCGATGTGGAGGTCACTGCCGGATGGCTTTCTCCACTGTCAGAGTATATGGATGCCCATCCCGAGGTGGCCGCCTGCCAGCCCAAGCTGCGTTGCGAGTGGCAGCGCGAGGCCTTCGAGTATGCCGGTGCGGCAGGAGGTTTCATCGATGCCTGGGGCTATCCCTATTGCCGTGGACGCCTGATGTCCACCGTGGAGCGCGATGAGGGGCAGTATGACGAGCCCTTGCCCGTGATGTGGGCCACTGGTGCGGCGCTGCTCATTCGCCGCGACGACTATTGGGCCGTTGGCGGGCTGGACGGGCGTTTCTTTGCCCATCAGGAGGAAATCGACCTCTGCTGGCGCCTGCGCAGCCGTGGGCGCGGAGTGGCTTGTGTGCCCGCCAGTGTGGTCTATCATCTGGGCGGAGGCACGCTGCCGAAGGATAATCCCCGGAAGACGTTCCTCAATTTCCGCAACAACCTGCTCCTGCTCTACAAGAATCTGCCCGAGTCGAGGTTGCGTCCAGTGATGCGCCTTCGCTTCTGGCTCGATGCGCTGGCCAGCCTGCAATTCTTCCTTACCGGCCAGTGGGGCAGTTGCAGCGCCGTGTGGCGGGCGCGACGTGCCTTCCGTGCCATGTGTCCCGATTTTGAGGCCGACCGCAGGGCCAACCTGGCCGCCGCCGTCTTGTCGCCCGTGCCTGAACAGAGCCAGTTCTCGCTCCTGTGGCAGTATTATGTGCGTCGCAAACGCAAGTGGAGCGACCTGTGACGCCCCTCCCCTCAAGGGATAATGTACAGCTTCGTTCGTACGATGATTGGTCGTGCAAGGGAGGTGGCATGCCTCGTCTGGAGACGTGGCACGCCTCGTATGCCGATGCGGCGTGCCGCATCCGAGGGTGCAACACGCCGCATCGGCGTCGGTGGCTGGCCTTGTCGGGCGGAGCCGTGGTGGGGGAGTACTGTCGTCGGGTGACGTGCCGGGCATCAGGCCTGCACGCGTGCGATGAGTTCGTCGGGTGTGAGCATAGCCTGCTCGCCCGTCTGCATGTTCTTCAGCGTGAAACTTTTGGCTGCCATCTCGCTCTCGCCTGCCAGCACTACGTAGGGAATCTGCTTCTGGTTGGCATACTGCATCTGCTTCTTCATCTTTGCCGCATCCGGGTATATCTCGCATCGGATGCCGTCGCGGCGTGCGCGTGCCACGAACGGGAGACAGTAGGCCAGCTCCGCCGGGCCGAAATTGATGAAGAGCATTTGAGTGGCTGTGGTCACAGCCTCGGGATATAGTTCGAGCTGGTTCAGCACGTCGTAGATGCGGTCGGCGCCGAAGCTTATGCCTACTCCGCTCAGGCCCGGCATGCCGAAGATGCCGGTCAGGTTGTCATAGCGTCCGCCGCCGGTGATGCTCCCGATTTGCACGTCGAGTGCCTTTACCTCGAAGATGCAGCCGGTATAGTAGTTCAGCCCGCGCGCCAGCGTGAGGTCGAGTTCCAGCTGTGCATCGAGCTGTGTGGCGGCGAGTGTTCGGAATACGTATTCCACCTCCTGAATTCCCTTCTGTCCTGTTTCGCTTGCGGCCAGCACACGTCGCATGGTGGCCAGTTTCTCGTCATTCGTGCCTTCGAGACGGATGATGGGCTGCAGTGCTTCGATGGCCTTGTCGTCCAGTCCTGCCTGTCGCAGTTCCTCGTTCACGGCGTCGAGCCCGATCTTGTCCAGCTTGTCGATGGCCACGGTGATGTCCACGATGCGCTCGGCCTGTCCGATGATTTCGGCGATGCCGGAGAGAATCTTGCGATTGTTAATCTTGATGCACACTCGGATGCCCAGGCGGCGGAACACCTCGTCCACGATTTGCATCAGCTCCACCTCGTTGAGCAGCGAGTCGCTGCCCACCACGTCGGCGTCGCACTGATAGAACTCGCGGTAGCGGCCTTTCTGCGGCCGGTCGGCACGCCACACGGGCTGAATCTGATAGCGGCGGAAGGGGAGCGTCAGCTCCTCGCGGTGCTGTACCACGTAGCGAGCAAAGGGCACCGTGAGGTCATAGCGGAGACCTTTCTCGCAAAGCTGTGCAGCCAGGTGGCCCGTAGCTCCTTCGGCCAGTGAGCTAAGATCGATACCACGCAGGAAGTCGCCGCTGTTCAGAATCTTGAACAGTAGTTTGTCGCCCTCCTCGCCGTATTTCCCCATCAGCGTGGAGAGGTTCTCCATCGCCGGGGTCTCAATCTGCTGGAAACCGTAAAGCGAATACACATCGCGTATGGTGTCGAAAATATAGTTGCGTCGCGCCATCTCTTGTGGGCCGAAATCGCGTGTACCTTTGGGAATCGAAGGTTTCTGTGCCATGATATATGTTCTGTTTTGTGATTTCAGGCGCAAAGTTACGTTAAATTAGGGACAATTCAAAAAAAAGTAATACCTTTGCTTGAAAAATACACGAAGCGATGAGTCTATTCGGCAAAAGAGAAGAGAAAACGGCTCCGGCAGCAAGCCCCGAGCAGCCTGTGCCGCAGCAACCTATGACTGCGGCTCCGCGTGCACAGCGAAGTGCCAGTGTGATGAATCCTCAGCAACTGAGCCGCACGTTGGAGGCACGGCGCTTGGCCGAGACCAAACTGGCTAACGTCGAGGAAAGCCTCGACCGCCTGCGCCGGCAGCAGGAATGGCTGAGGCGCTACAACGAGGTGCAGCTCACCCTCGGTCAGGAGAAGGTGCGCCTCTATGAACTCAACAAGCAGATGTCATCCCTGATTGACGACGAGAATGCCCTGCGTCGCTTCGAGTCATTCGAGGCCGTGCAGCCCACCTTCCTGCGCATGCGCCTTCTGGAGCGTGCTGCGGCACAGAACCGCCGGAACCGGCAATCGCTGGAACAGGAGGCAAAGGACCAGATCGAGGCGTGGGGCATACAGCAAAAGGTACAGCAGCAGGCATCCGAACGCAGGCAACAGGCTGAGACCCTCTGCTATCAGACCAACGAGCGGGTCTTCCAGGGACTGGAACTCAGGGCTGCGAATAATACGCTCGAATGTGAAATTGCCCATCTGCGGCAGCGGGTGGAGCAGGCCGTGGAACAACAGAACTCGCTCGAGGGCTCAATGCGTGAACATACGTCCAATGTAGAGCAGATTTCCCATCGGATAGATGCACTGCGTGCCGAACGTCAGGGCATCGAGATGCACGAACACATGCTGGAGCATGGCGAGGCTGTGCTGCTGCGCCTCGAGCGCTTGCAGGAAATCGAGCTCAGCCAGGAGGAACTTCGTCAGCGCCAGGCCGAGGCCGGTCGCAAGCAGGACGAGGAGAACGAACTCCTGCGCCGACTGTTTTCCGAATTCCGCGACGTGACGGCCGATATAGACTCGGCCAACGAGGAAATCAACCGTCAGCGAGTCTCCATCCAGGGGCAGACCACTGGCAAGCTGCTCGAACGCGCCATGTCGCTCAAGAGCCGTCTGCAGATGCTCACGTCGGCCCAGTCGCTTTGGAACAGAATATCCATCGGATACACCCTCATAGAGGAACACACCCAGACGCTCCACGACCTTAGCCTGCATATCGAACACACGGAGGCCAGCATACGCACGCTCGAGGCCGAGTCGGCACGCCTCCAGCGTCTCTGCCACGAGAAGGAATACACCTATATGCTCAGCAAGAGCCAGAATGTCATCCAGCTTCGCAGCGACCTGCGTGAGGGGGTCAGCTGCTCTGTGTGCGGCGCCACTCACCATCCATATCACAGTGACAGCATGCTCGAACAGAGCAAGCTCATCGGCGAGTTCAAGTCGGACTATGAACATCTTGCCGTCGAGGCTAAGAATCAGCAGGAGACGCTCATGCGTCTTCGACTCGAACTGGCTGAATGCCAGGGACGACGGCAGGTGGAGGAGGGGCTGTTGAGCACCTTGCGCCAACGGCAGTCCGAGGACGTGCGCGAGTGGCGCGTCTATTCCAGCCTCGACCGTACGTTCCTCGACTGCTCTCCGACTACTAACCTCGAGGCACGTCAGGCCATGCTTCGCCAGCTCATAGAGAATACCGCACGCGATGCTGACACGGCACAGAAGGATCTGGAGCGGTTCAACTTCCATCGTGACTCCATCAACGAACTGACCGAGAAATTGCAACGTCTCGAACAGCGCAAGAACGAACTCGGCACCCGACTTAACGAGGTGAACACTGGATGTCAGGTCATGGCCGGGCAGGTGGACCGTATCCAACAGCAGCTGGATGCAGCAAACCGTCATTACAGTCAGGCATACAGCGCTCTGGACAAACTGATTACCATCCCCGAGTGGCTGAATGCATGGAAGGCAAGTCGCGAAGGCGTGAAGGGCCGTGTGCAGCAACTGCTGGCACGATGGACCGAAGTGAACCGCCAGATAGCCGATGCACAACTGCAGCTCAGTGCACAGGAGTTCGTTCTGCAGAACGAGAAGGAACTGCATCAACAGGTGCATGTCATGATCGACGCGCTGAACAGTCGCATGGAGACATGCCGTTCGTCCATCGATGAGAACCGCAACACATTTGAGCGAGTGGTGGGGCAGACCGAGGCCAAGATGCTCTTTGCACAAGCATACGCCGAAAAGGAAAACACCTTCCAGGCCGAGGAGGCGGAGCGAAAGACCACTCAGGCAATGCAGAACGAAGTGGAGCACATACGCGGGAGGGAGGAAAACTATGCCCAGATGGACGAGCAGATTGCGGCCGACCTCGCTCGGGAGCGCAGTGTGCTGGACCACTGGATACATAATTTCAACCTGCACAATCCGCCAGTACAGTATGCGGAACTCGAGGATGTCTTCTCGGAAGGTAAGGACTGGAACGCTCTGCGCGAACAGCTCAGGCGAGTACATCTTGACTTCGCGCTCTGCCAGGCACGCGTCGATGGGCTGAACAGCCGCCTCGTGGCACTGCAAGCCGAAGGCGGGCGCAATCATGTGAATGAAGACGAGATGCAGGCCTCTATCATTTCGCAGCGTGAGGACCTCGAGGAAAAACGCACTGAAATAATGTTACAGATAGCTCGCTTCACCATCGCACTCGAAGAACACGAAAAGGCAACAAAGACTCCGTCGGAGCCTCTCGCTTGACCTCTTTTGGGTATTCTGATGGCATCTTCTTCGTCCAATTAATGTAAAAACAGAAGTTTTGTGACGTTTTTTTTGAGGAAAAGTAATAGAAATCGACAAAAAAGTGCTAACTTTGCACTAGCTAAGCACTAAATCTATTATTAAACTAAACAAAACTAAGGAGAATTGATTGCATTATGTCGAAGTACAATCTGACGGAGAAGAAGGTGAAAGCCCCACTGTATCGCACCTTGTTAAGCCCCAAGGTGGTGGAGGAACTCTACCAGCAGATAATGGCGAAGTTCATTGTCGAGAAAAAGTATCGTGACCCGGAATACTCAGCTCAGAAACTGGCTGATGAGTTAGGCACGAACACCCGATACATCAGTGCGGTTATCAATCTGCGCTTCCAGGACAACTATTCGCAGATGGTTAATGAGTTCCGCATCAAGGAAGCTATGTATATGCTTAAGGACAGGCATAACGAAGACATGACCATGGAAGAGATTGCCATGGCGGTAGGCTTCGCGAACCGCCAGTCTTTCTATGCAGCTTTCTACAAGCGAACGGGCACGAGCCCGCGCGAGTTTCGTGAGGCCAATGCCCAGGAGCTGAAGGGCAAGATGGAGAAACGTCGCGAGAAGCAGAAATCAGCGCAGGCGCGGAAAGCCAAAGTCGAAGCGTAGGGTACACAGGCGGTCGTCACACTTTGTGCGTCGACCGC
>Ga0310694_10006266_pt1 | contig 11265 bp, 7 predicted proteins | sample 174DNAGHGhighgp2_FD_203884 | JGI IMG/M metagenome (GOLD analysis project Ga0310694, IMG submission 203884) | Sheep rumen microbial communities from Palmerston North, Manawatu-Wanganui, New Zealand - 1742 DNA GHGhigh gp2 (v2) (version 2) | ecosystem: Host-associated > Mammals > Digestive system >... | reverse complement strand
GAGGAAACGGGAGTCAAGGAAGCATTGTGGCCAACACTTGTAACGACCTATGGCCTTAAGAATGGCATCCATTCTTCCAGTTTTGTCGCTACATTAACCACGGACGACCTGTTTTTGTAAAGCAGATTCTTTCTCTGAATCTTCTTGAGAAAGCATCGAGTTTTTTCCAAAGTTGTCAAAATTGATTGGTTTTGGAAAAAACTCAATTTTGCGCGATAACTATACACTGTAAAGTTTCTTTACACCACTGTAAAATAACTTTACACTTTGTAAAATAGCTGTTTTTGTATTTCGTTGATTATTATTGATTTGCAAGTTTGGCACGAGGGTTGGTATAAGGGTGCATGATAAATTTAGATTCCCAAAAGGAAACTCAACAAACAATTCAACAGTTAAACAATCAACAATTCAACAATGAATAGCATCTCCGACAAATTAATCAAAATCCTATCGTTAGGCATAGGTCTCGCCATCGGCATCGTGCTGGTTGCCAAGGTGTGCTTCGAATTGTCATACGACAGTTTCTATAAGGATGTGGATCGTATCTATATGATCACGGAAAACATCATCTTCCAAGAAGGTGGCGACCCCGATGACTATTGGCTCACTTCGGGTGCCATTGCGCCGGGTTTCAGGGCGGAGGTGCCTGGCGTGGAAGCCGCTACGCGCTATTCCAACCTGCTTGACGGTAACCTTTATGACGAAAACGACAACCTCATCACGGGCCTATGCATCGGTGCCGACACCTGCTTTTTCGACTTTTTCGACCGCGAATTCCTTGCGGGTGACCCGATGCAGGCCTTGCAACAATACAATGGCGACATCGCCGTCAGCCGAAGCTTTGCGGAGAAGTTGGGCGGCGTGAACGAGGCCATCGGCAAACAAATCTACAGTGAAGTTTGGGGACCGAAAACAAGACTGACCGTGGTGGGTGTTTTTGAAGATTTTCCGGAGAATGGCAGCGTACAATGCGACATTGTGACGACCATCGCTGCCTTCGGTGAGTGGAGCATAAACAATTGGCTAGGCAACGACCGCTATCGCGGCTTTGTCAGGCTGGCGCCCAATGTGGATCCCAACGGCTTGAAAGATGCCATCCGCAAGATGCAAGAGGCACACCAGCCTTTGGAGGAGTTGGAACGTGACGGCTCCACAATTTGGTACACGCTGACCCCTCTCGCGACCATGCATCGTCATGAGCCTACTATCAAAAACTATGTGTTGATTCTTTCGGTGGTGGCGGCCTTGTTGCTTTTGGTCTCGGTGCTCAACTACCTGCTAATGGCGGTTTCGGATGTGGTGCGCCGCTCCAAAGAAATGGGCGTCAGGAAGTGCTACGGTGCCAGCGCAGGCAGCATCTACGGAATGCTCATCAAAGAGACGGCTTTGAACCTGCTGGCTTCGTTGGCAGTTGCGGCCTTGGTGATATGGGCTTTCAACGGGGTCATCGAGTCGCTGTTGGGTGTGCCAGTCGCCAGCCTTATGGTGCCGCAAACCCGTTGGGTGCTTGTCGGCATCATCGCTTTCATCTTCCTGGCCTCGGCGCTTATTCCCGCGATGATGTTCGTCAGGATTCCCGTTTCGACGGCCTTCAGCGGTTACAAGGAAAACAAGCGCCGTTGGAAACTCTCGTTGCTGATGTTGCAGATTGGCATCAATGCCATCCTGCTACCTATGGTTCTCGTGGCCGACGGACAATATGACAGGGCGTTGAATGCCGACATGGGCTACGAATATGAGCATTTATTGTATTCCCCGTTGAAAGGCGCAGATAAGGACAAATTGATACTGATTACGGAGAAACTGCGGCAATATCCCGAGGTGGAAGCCGCCGAACTGACCTATTGCATCCCTTTGTACAAGTCATCGGGGAATAATATTATGCTGCCCGACAACCCGACAAAGTATCTGATGGGCGTGTGTGACCAATACATGGCGACGGAGGGCTTCTTCGACCTGATGGGCTTCCGTTTGACAGAGGGCAAAGCGCCTTCAAAGCCGAAGGATGTGGCCGTGAGCCAAAGTTTCGTGAAGGAGATGAACCTTTATGCCGACTGGAGCGATGGTGCTGTAGGCAAGGACATCCTGATTTCGGAGCACAGCGATGGCGACGACGATGTTTACACCATTTGTGGCGTTTATGAAGATTATGTCATCGGCTCGATGTTGGGCAACGACGACCGCGCGAGCATCCGCTTCTGTTGGAACATGGATTGGAACTATGGCCCCGAAGACTGGTCGAGGGTGATGAACACCTTGGTGGTGAAGGTGCGTGAGGTGAATCCCGAAGCCATCGCCAAGGTGAAGGCGGTCATCGAGGAATGTCTGCCCGAGCGGAACAATGTCGAAGTGACACCTTACACCGAATTGGTCAAGAAGGAGTACACCCACCTGTATCAGATGCGGCGCACATTCATTATAGGTGCCTTGTTTGCTTTGGCGATTGCCTTGTTTGGTCTGATAGGCTTTGTGCGCGACGAGGCCAACCGCCGCAGCAAGGAAGTGGCCATTCGCAAGGTGAACGGTGCGGTGGCGGGCGAAATCATCCGTATGTTCGTGGCAGATGTGTTGAAACTAGCTGTGATTGCCGCCTTAATCGGTGTGGCGATAGCCTATTTCCTCGCCGACAAATGGTTGGAGTTGTTCGCCATGCGCATCGGCCTCTCGCCACTCTATTTCGTCATCGGTGCGGTGACGGTCTTGCTTATCGTGACTGCCGTGGTCGTCATGAGCAGCAACCGCGTTGCCCGAATGAATCCTGTTAAATCTTTGAAGAATAATTAGTTAATAGTGACTAACTAAACAATGCATCGCCTTTCACCTCACGGGAAGTCTTTCTTGCGTACATGTTGTCCAATAGTCCGTTTGGGGTGATAAACGCTGGTAGCAATGACTTCCGCGTTTTGGTGACCTTTCGGAAGATACGCATTTTGCGTGCGAGTTGGCTGTCATAGCTCTTGGTGATTTCGTATTCATCGTTCGAGTATTTCATTTCACAAATGCTGATGCACTTGTCGGAACGGTCGATGAGGAGGTCTATCTGAGCTCCGTGTTTCAGGTCTTCTTCCAAATCTTCTGATGCAGTCTTGGGAGGACGGTAGAACCACGAGCAGGGTTTGTTGATAGTGCCGTCGATGCCCAAAGATTGGACAATCTGGTCTAAGTGGTTGAGACACACGATTTCAAAGGCATAGCCACACCAACTTTCATAGAGGGCCGTGGCTTGCATTTTTTGCCAATACCCTTTCAGATAACTTCCAGAGTTGCCCATAAAGCGGAAATGAAAGAGCGTAAAAGGGTCAATCAACTGGTACAACGTATCTTTTTTGCTCTTTTTGAAGGGAATATAGCTTCGGATAAAAGAGCATTCCTCAAGTTCTTTAAGCAGGCGTGTCAGGTTCCCGTTGTTGGTTTGATGGGCAGCTTCTATGATTTCTTGTCGTGTCATGCCCATTCCTTTCTTTTCGAGTGCAGTCACTACAGCAATGTGGTTATCGGCTTTCTTGAAAAGCGACTTGAAGATTTTCTCGAACTCGTTCACCATTTCGCCTCCTCGGGTGAAACAGAGCGATTCGATGTTTTGTGCCACACTCTTGTCGCGCTCGAAAAGCGACAGATAATAAGCCACGCCGCCCACGGCCATATAACTTTCGATGATTTCCTGACGCTCGTAAAGGAAGCCTTGCGACTTGAAGTACAACTCCGTCTCACCTAATGTGAATGGTGAAAGGAGCATGGTGTGTGTGGCTCGGTTGTGCAGGCCGCCTTTCGAGTTGACCACTTTGTTAAGCATCCATGTGGTTGCACTTCCGCATACGATGAGTTTGATGTCGTTGCGGTAAGCGGCCCAGTCATTCCAAAAATGCTCCAAGGCGCTCACAAACTTGGAACCTCTTGTGTCGAACCATGGCAATTCGTCGAAGAAAAGAACCTTGGGACCTTCTTCTGCTTCATGCTCAATGTATTTCTCAAGCAGATGGAAAGCCTGAGTCCAAGTTTTAGTCATCACGGCATTTTCGGTGTAATTGCTCAAGGCGTAATGGAAGTTTTCCAGCTGTTCTTTGGTGTTGGCATTTTCTTTGCCTGTCATTCGGAAGGCAAACTTCCCTTCGAACAGTTCTTTCACAAGGAAGGTCTTGCCGACACGCCGTCTGCCATAGATGGCGACAAATTCAGATTTCCCGCTTGCCAAATATTTCTCCAACTTGATGATTTCCTCTTTGCGACCGATGATATTGTCTTTCATATTTGGTGAATTTTGGCGCAAAGTTACAAAAAAATTGAGATTGCGCCAACTTTGTTGTAGAATTCTGGCGTAATCTCGATATTTTTATGAGATTTAGCCAAGAAACTCTATTTGTATACACTTTTTCGGTAGTATTTAGGTTGAAAAGATACACTTTTTCAAATCTGCTCACAAATTAAAGTGTAAAAGCAAGTGTAAAGTTTCTTTACACCACTGTAAAATAACTTTACACTTTGTAAAATAGCTGTTTTTGTATTTCGTTGATTATTATTGATTTGCAAGTTTGGCACGAGGGTTGGTATGAGGGTGAATGATAAAATTTAGATTCCCGAAGGAAACTCAACAATTAAACGATTAAACAAACAACACTTCAACAATATGGAACACTCAATGGATCGTAAAATCGAACAGAAAAAAGGCATTCGTCGCGCATTCACCAAGAAGGCACTGCCGTTTTGGGGCGGGGCGTTGCTCCTCGTCTTTATCCTCTGGCTTATTTTCAGGGACGACTCGAAGAAACTCCGCATCGACGCGGACAACATCACCGTGAGCACCGTCACCTCGGGCGAGTTCAACGACTACATCCGCATCAGCGGGCAGGTCGCGCCCATGACGACCATCCAAATCAGCCCTTTGGAAGGCGGTGTGGTGCAACAAATCGTCACCGAGGAAGGCAGCCGCGTCAAGGCGGGTGATGTCATTCTTATCTTGAGCAACGAAAACCTGGATATGCAAATCCTCTCCTCCGAGGCCGACCTCGCCGAGAAGGAGAACATCCTGCGCAATACCATGATTCAGATGGAACAACAGAAACTGAGCGTGGAGCAGGAGAAACTGCAACTGCAGATGGAGGTGCAGCGCAACCGACGCACCTACGAGGCGCAGAAGTCGCTCTACGACGACGGCCTCATCGCCCGCGAGGATTACCTGAAGGCCGAAGAGGACTTCACGCTCTCGAACAGCCGCCTGAAGTTGGTGGAGAACCGCGCCAAGCAGGACAGCCTTCATCGCTCGGTGGAAATCGACCGGATGCGCGAGAGCCTCGAAAACATGCGTGTCAACATGATGATGATTCGTAAGCGCAAGGAAAACCTGACCATCAAGGCACCCATCGATGGCGAGTTGGGCCTTTTGGATGTGGTGTTGGGGCAGTCAGTGGGTGCAGGCTCCAAAATCGGGCAAATCAACAACCTTGACAGTTACAAGATTGAGGCCCAGATCGATGAGCATTACATCGACCGCATCACGCCTGGCTTGGAGGCTACCTTCGAGCGACAGAGCGAGCGGTATCAAGCGCAGATCCGCAAGGTGTATCCCGAGGTGCGCGATGGCAAGTTCAAGGCCGACTTCAAGTTCATGGAGCAGCAGCCCGAGAACATCCGCAGCGGTCAGACCTATTACCTCAACCTGCAACTCGGCCAGCCCGTGGAGGCAGTGCTCATCCCGCGTGGCGCCTTCTACCAAAAGACGGGCGGCAAGTGGATCTATGTGCTCTCGCCCGACGGCAGCAAGGCTACGCGCCGCGACATCAAGATTGGGCGACAAAACCCGCAGTATTACGAGGTTGTCGAAGGCCTTGAAGCTGGCGAGAAGGTGATTACTTCTTCTTACGACAACTTCGGCGAATCGGAGGTGCTGGTGTTTTAATTATGGAATTTGCTTCGCAAAGAAATCTATCAAAAATATCATTAAAAATCTATCAAAAATCTGATGACATCAATAAAAGGAAATAATAAGATTTTGAAAGATTTTAAAAATCAGATTTTTGAACGATTTCTACACGAAGTGTATCTCACAAAAAGAATCAAACAACAAATCAACAAAATAAAAGTTTAACCATTAAAGACTAAAAGCAATGATTAAAGTAGAAAATCTCAGAAAGGTCTTCCGCAGCGAGGACATTGAAATCGAAACCATCGCATTGGACGGCGTTTCGTTCGAAATCAACGACGGCGAGTTTGTCGCCATCATGGGGCCTTCGGGCTGCGGCAAGTCCACCTTGCTCAACATCCTCGGCCTCTTGGACAACCCCACCGAGGGCCGTTACGAGCTCCTCGGCCATCAGGTCGGCGACCTTAAAGAGAAGGACCGTACCCAGTTCCGCAAAGGCAACATCGGCTTCGTGTTCCAGAGCTTCAACCTCATCGACGAACTCAATGTGTTTGAGAACATCGAACTGCCGTTACGTTACATGAACATCCCTGCTGCTGAGCGTAAGCAGCGCGTCGAGGACATTATGACGCGCATGGCCATCAAGCACCGCGCCTCGCACTTCCCGCAGCAGCTGTCGGGCGGTCAGCAGCAAAGGGTGGCCATCGCCCGCGCCGTGGTCGCCAACCCCAAGCTCATCCTCGCCGACGAGCCCACGGGTAACCTCGACTCGAAGAACGGCAAGGAAGTGATGGACCTGCTCACCGACCTCCATAAGGAAGGCACCACCATTGTCATGGTGACCCACTCGCAGCGCGACGCCGGCTACGCCGACCGCATCATCAACCTGTTCGACGGTAAAATCGTGGAAGAGGTGTTGTCGCAACTGTGATTAGAAATGAGACAAGAAACGGCGACCGACGCATACCTTGTTTAGATAAAAGGAAAACCAAAGCCGTCGAAAGCCCGGCTAACCTTTGTGGTTGGTCGGGCTTTTGGTGTCCGCAAAATCCTACATCGGCTTGAACACAATCCTTTCGTTAGGAAGCTCTTTTTCACGAAGATACATCAGCAGATACACAGGCAAATATACGGTTTTGTCGCGGATTTCGATGTTTCCGGTCGTAAAGACAAAGGCCTCTTTGATGGCATATTCCGCATTGCTCATCACATTGCTGAGGGCGTTGTGCCGCTTGTAGTCCTTCCCTGACTTGATTTCTATTGGGAGCGCTTGACCGTCGTGTTCAATCACGAAATCAAGCTCTCCCTGCTTTTTGCTGTTGAAATAGTAAAGGTCGTAGCCATGCGAGCGCAACTCTTGTGCGGCAAAGTTCTCAAAAACAGCCCCGAAGTTCGCGTTGATTTCGCCAATCATGATATTGAGTTGAAAGCCAGACGAATACATGCAAGCCAGCAGACCGACGTCGTTCAGAAACAGCTTGAACAGATTGCGCTGTTCGTTGAGTTTCAGCGGCACACAGGGCTTGTCGATATTATAAGTGGGCAAGGCAACCCCCGCGTCGGCTATCCAAAGGAAGCTGTTCTCGTATTTCTCGAATTTCGCCCTGTCGTTCAGCGATTTAAGGATAAACCGCTTGTTTTGGGCGTTGAGTTCCGACGGAATCCTATCGAAAATCTCCTTGATGGAAAGCTTGTTGTCGGCATACTTGGCAATGTCCTTTTTGTACAGCTTTATGATATTCTCCTGCTCGTGCCTGACATTCTGCATGTTGTTGGTTTCCAGATATTTCTGTACAACAGCTGGCATTCCTCCAATCACAAGGTAAAGCCGGAGCAGTTCCATCATCTTCTCATGGACAACGGAATCGACGGGAGTCCGCTTTTTGTAGCTGTTTTGCAAATGTTGCATCACCTCGTCGCTCATGCCCAAAGCCAAGGCAAACTCCTCGAAATCGAGCGGAAACATCTCTTTTTCAGCCATGTAACCGACAGGAACGCTTCTCAAATCTTTCAATTCGACACCCAAAAGAGAACCGCTCATGACGTAACGGTAGCTTCCCTCGTCAACGAGGAATTTGATTGCGGTAACGATTTCGGGACATTCCTGTACTTCATCGAAGAAAATCAAGGTGTTGCCAGCTTCCAATTTGGTGTCCGTCATCGCAGAAAGGCGCAACAGAATGTCGTTTGTGTCGAGCGGGTTGGCGAAAATGGTCTTGAGTTTCGGGTTTTTAATGAAATTAAACTCCACAAAATGCTTGAAGATCGTTTCACCGACCTTGCGAATGGCATACGTCTTCCCGACTTGTCGCGCCCCCGTTACGAGGAGAGATTTTTTGTCGTTCAAAAAGAAATCTTTCAAATAGTTGTAAATCTTTCTATTAACCATTTTATTGTGCTTTTCTCCAACCGCAAAAATACCGCTTTTTTGCTTTTTTCCAACCATATTCTAATTGCTTTTTTGCTTTTTTCCAACTTTTTATGAAAATGACCAAATAAGCCAGATTGAAACCGTCCAAAATTTTGACTGTAAACTTTCTTTACACCACTGTAAAGAAACTTTACACTTTTTGTAAAACGCTGTTTTTGTATTTTATTGGTTTTTAATGATTTGCAATTTTGGCATGGCGATTGCCATGCTATTAGGCAGAATAATTGTAAAACTGTAAAGCTATGGCAAAGAAATCATTTTTGACCGCACTGCTCGTTATTATGGCGGTGCTGGGCGCTGAGGCGCAAAACATCAGTGGCCGCGTGGTGGACGAAACCGACGCGCCTATTCCGTATGCCACCATCGTGGCGATGCAACTGCCCGACAGCACTTTCCTCGGTGGCGTGACCACCGACAACGATGGGCGATTTACGCTTGACTTGGCCTGCGACCTGCTGAAAATCAGCTTTGTGGGTTATGAGCCGGAATTCGTCAATCAGCCCAAAGGCAATTTGGGAACGCTGAAAATGAATGTCGCGGCCTCGCAACTCCAAGAGGTGACCATTGCGGCCAAGCGGCCTGAAATCACCACCTTGCCTGACAAGACGGTGGTTGGGGTGGAAAGCACCTTGCTTTCGTCGAGTGCCGACGGCATCGACATGCTGAAGAAAACGCCCGGCCTCTTGGTGGACGGACAGAACAACCTATCCGTCATCGGGCAAGGCTCGCCCATCGTTTACATCAACAACCGGCGCGTGTATTCGATGGACGAGGTCTATAACCTGAACCCGCAAAACATCAAGTCCATCGAAATCATCCACAACCCGTCGTCGCAATACGAGGCCGACGCCACCGCCATCGTGAAAATCGTCACGCTACAGCGGCATGACAACTTCTCGGTGCGCCTTGGTGGCACACTGACCAAGGCACGGCGTTGGAGCGAGAGCGCTTTCGCTGATGTCACCTTGTCGAGAAACAAGTTCTCGGCCAACCTCTATTATGGCTTCAACGGACGCAACACTCATACTTATAATAATGAGGACGTGATGGGCTACTCGATGATTGAGCACCGTGCCTACAACCTCTCGGAAAACCAAGGCCATAACGCGAAACTGATGTTGGAATACGCCTTGACCCCGAAAATGACCATCGGTTTGCAGAGCATCAACAACCTGGGCAATGGGACGAGCCTGCGCGAGCAAACGACCCATTTCGAAGGACCTGGCCACACGGATTTCAAGACCGTGACCAACACCCACGATAAGAGCCTGCGAAGCAACAACACGTTGTTTTTCAATTACGACATCGACAGCCTCGGCCAGAACCTCAACGTGACCTTGGATTACACCTACAACCGCTATAACGACGAGGACGCTTTCCGCAACATCATTAACGGAAGTGAAAGCCAAGGCATCTTGAACCTCAACAAAGGTTATGGCAACACGGGCATTTATGTGGGCAAGGCCGATTACACATTGCCTTTTAGAAACGGCAAGACCACGCTCTCGGCAGGAGCGAAATACTCGCTGATCCAAACCGACAACCACGTTGACCTGACAGGAACAAACAACTTGTTTCAACATTACCATTCCGATGAGGCGAACGCTGCCGCCTACGCCAGCATTGCGCACAATTTCTCCGACAAGTGGTCGGCCACGGCAGGACTGCGATTTGAGTATGTGGACCGTCACAACACTTTGAACGGCGAACCCCAGGTGGACTACACGAAGCCCGGCCTTTTCCCGAACGCCACCGTGCAATACAAACCCGCCCAGGGCTATGCGGTAGGCGCGTCCTATTCGAAGCGCATTGCCCGCCCGTCGTTGGATGCCTTGAACCCCAGCATGTACATTGATTCGCTTATCAATACGATGGGCAATCCCAACTTGATTAACACCCACATCCATTCGGCACAGGTTTTCGCCAGTTTTCCCATCTCGCTTTCGGTGCGTTTCGGCTACAATTACGAAATCAACCCGATTTACAGGGAACTCTATCAAAGTGCTGATAACCTTGATGTTGGCGAGTCTCGTTACAGAAATGGCGACCATACGCAAAGTTTGTTCGGCTCCATCGCGTGGAACGGGAATGTCACCAAGTGGTGGTATCTCTACAGTTCCGTCTATTTCGGCAGGAACTATTACGAGAAAGAGGAGGACGGCATCCTGAAACAGAACAACAGGAACTACGCCATGCTTTCCGTCGGCAACATGCTGACTTTGCCTTACGATGTGAAGTTCAACCTGAATTTCTATTACGGGACACCATATCCTTCACAAAGCATTACAGTGAAAGAGTTGTGGAATCTCTCGGCCAGTTTGGAGAAGAGTTTCCTCAACAACAACCTGACCGTGCGGCTGAGTGCCAACGACATCTTCAACTCCATGCTCTATTGGCAGCAGGGCATCCTTCGTGGCAATTCGTTGGTCTTCTTTGACAGCGATGGGCGAAACATCATGCTGAATGTCACCTATAAGATCGGCCAATCGAAGGTGAGACTTGATTCGAGGTCGGTTAGTGAGGAGGAGAGAGATAGGTTATGAGAAGTAAAAATGTTGTAATGAAAAATCGCAATAAATTGAGAATCAAGTATGTGATTTTTGAAAAGTTTGTAATGCCCCGAAAACTTGTCAAAACGACAATAATTTGCTATACTTTTGCAGCATGGATTTCAAAAATTAAAAACACCAAAATTTAAAAAGTATGAACAACAAAAAAATCAGATTCAGAACGCTGCTCGTTTTTCTTGCGGCGATGACTTTCACTCTTCCGTTCCTGACCTCTTGCGAGTATTTCGTTGATGTAGATTTCGCAATTGCCCACACCGAAAACGACACGCTTGATTTCAAAGGATGGAATGGGACAAGCGGAGCTTTCCACACAAGCCCTTACACCAGTAACTCGGGCAGTGTTTACGACAAAACGACGATTAGTTCCTTTCATACCATGGGCGGTCGTCATACCTATGTTTCTGAAG
>Ga0310694_10006265_pt1 | contig 11266 bp, 13 predicted proteins | sample 174DNAGHGhighgp2_FD_203884 | JGI IMG/M metagenome (GOLD analysis project Ga0310694, IMG submission 203884) | Sheep rumen microbial communities from Palmerston North, Manawatu-Wanganui, New Zealand - 1742 DNA GHGhigh gp2 (v2) (version 2) | ecosystem: Host-associated > Mammals > Digestive system... | reverse complement strand
GTTAGCTCTTATTCTCGTCTTGGAAAACGACCAAAATTTCCTCACAAGAGAATAAGGCGAACGCTCACGTCCAGAAATGGGCGTGGGTCGTTTGTACTTATCTTGTGAAAGGTTTCTTGGTCGTTACCTCAAGACGGTAAGTGCATTCGACACCACGCTTTTTGTGTTTGTGGTTCGGGAGTATGGATAATAAGGACCTCTACGTATGGATGAATATTAGAGGATTTAATATGAAAAATGTTAATGAACCGGAAGTTCTTGACATACCAAAAGAGAATTTAGACAAATCGGCTAACGCTCAATGGAAAAAGACCTTGGCAATCGTTTTTACAATCGCGACAGCCTTATATGATTTTTTGCCTATTGACTTGATGCCCATGCTTCCCTTTGATAATCTTGGGCTCACCAGTGCGGCATTGTTGAACCTAGTCCAACAATTTACGGCAAATCAGGATTCCAAGCTGGTTCAAGTCCTGAAGTTTGCTAAATGGACTTTTGTCGTATTGGTCATTATTGCGGTTCTGCTTTTTGGTGGACTTGTCGCCTTGTTGATGAATCTATTGGCAAAATAAAAATTGTAGGAGTTTTATATGTCTATATTAGATGCTTTGCTTTATAAATCGTTCGGTCCTGTCTTTATTAAGGAAAATAGTGATGCCGAATCCTTTATTGAAAAAATGAAGGCCCTTTCATCAAAAGCCTCTGGTAAAGTAAAAGATAAAATCGACCAGCAAATTAGTGCTGCTGAATCGGGATTGTACGGTGAAAAACAGATTGCCTATGAACTAAGAAACAGCGGCATGGATATGTTAATTATGCATGATCTATACCTGGAAAAGAATGGGCTGTCTGCGCAGATTGATTTTTTGGTAATGACGAGAAAGCATACGTTTATCATAGAATGCAAAAATCTTTATGGCAATATTGAAATCGACGATAAGGGTAATTTTATTCGTCATATTGGTCATGGGAAATTTTATCGCAAAGAGGGTTTTGTATCTCCTGTTTCGCAAAACGAGAGACACTTGAACGTCATCAAGGAAATTCGCAAAGAATACAAGACCAATTTCTATACGCAGGGCGTTTTTGAAAAGTTTTTTCCACAAATTTACCGTTCCATCGTGGTGCTTGCCAATCCCAAGACCATCTTAAACGACAAAAATGCGCCTGATAGCATTCGTAAAATTGTCATTCGAGCGGATCAACTTGTCTCGTATATCAAGAGGATTGAGGAAGAAGATGATCTGTATAAATCTTCCGAAAAAGAAATGCACGAACTCCTGGATTCCTTCATCAAATGTAGTAAGCCCTGCAAATCTGATTATGCAAAAAAATACGAAGAACTCCTGAATGGTTGCAAGGCAGATGACAACGTGAAACAGGAAGAAACTGTTTCTGAAGCCGGTTCGCCTTCTGTAGATGAAAAGGTCGCTGAAACAACTGCAGAAAAGATTTGTCCTAAATGCGGAAAGCCTCTAATTTTACGGACTGCAAAAAAAGGCGACAAAGCGGGAAATCAATTTTACGGATGCAGCGGTTTCCCCAAATGCAGATACATAGAGAATGTCTAGATTTCTGCGGGGGTGGCGCTTCACTCTTTCGGCAAGAGCCTTCTAGATTTACAATTCTGACAAGTCCAGTCGCGGCATTGTCGGCAATGGCACTTTCGAAAATGTCATAATACGCTCCCTAGGCGAGAGTGTTAAAAATTTTCAAAATGTATTGCTTTTGTACGCACAAAAATGTATATTGACCAATATGAACAAGACTGCAAATTTATACGCTCGTATAGAGCCCGATGTTAAGGAACAGGCCGAGAACGTCCTGGAAACCCTCGGCATATCCGTTTCCAGCGCCATCAACATGTTCTACAAGCAGATTATTCTGCAACAGGGAATTCCCTTCGACGTGAAGTTGCCCAAGGCTCCAGAAAACTCCGCCAAATGGTCTAAAGAACGCCTCGATGCGGAACTCGAGAAGGGCTACAACGACATGCTGAAAGGCCGCACCCGCCCCGCCGCGATGGTCCTTTCCGATGTCAAGAAAAAGTACAAGGTATGAATTTCGAAGTCCACTTTTCTTCCGCAGCACAGGCCGACATCGAACAAATCTTTGACTATATCAGCGTAACACTTTGTTCGCCTATCGCGGCAAAGAATCTCATGGGAAAAATTCAGGAATCGGTGAATACATTGTCCGATTTTCCAGAAGTATTCGCCTTATGTCAAGATGAACCCTGGATTTTACGTGAGGTCCATTCAATGCCTGTGGACAATTACCGACTGTTTTACCATATCGATCATGACAAGCGAATTGTCGTTATATTACGCGTCTTTTATTGCAGACAGGAAGCAAAATAGCCTTCAACGTTACCAATAGATATGATTGCTCACATCTAATAAAATAAGCGGGTTTTTAAGGAATCCGTGAATCTTCCAGCCCTGCCTGCACCATGTATTTTTGCGCGAATGTGTTTGCCTCGTCGTCCTTCTGCTGGTTCTTGTTGCCGTAATAGACGTTCTTGATGAAGATGTCCTTCTTGCCGTGGAGCACGATGTGGCCGAGCTCGTGGAAGAACGTGAACCAGAACGCATTGCGGTCCTTGAAACGGTCGTGCAGCTGGATGACGGGGATGTCCTTGTACCAGCGGGCCATGCCATGAATCGGCGCCGACTTGAAGTTCTGCGCGTAGAGCACCTTGATACCGAGTTTTGCACCCAGTTCCTGCAACTTGTGCATGCCGTCGTCAATGAAATCTTCGCCCACCTTCGGCTTGGGCAATGCCTTCTTGCGGCGTAAATCTTCCCACGCGGCAACGTCGTTTTTGGCCAGTTCCACAAATTGCGGCATTGCCTTCTTGATGGCGGAACGCACCTTCTTGTCGTTCTGCTTTTCCATCTTGATTTCGTCGGCGAGGATTTCGCCGCGGCGCATCCACACGGAGGCCGCGTACGGGTCTTCGGTTTCGGCTAGCGAAATGCGGAAGGCCACCTTCAGGCGGTTCTTGTAGTAGTAATTTTCCCACGCCTTGGGGCTAGCCACCCCGAAGAACTTGAGGATGGGCGATACGCCGTCTTCTTTGTTGTTGAAGTCCTTGACCCATGTGCGCGGATTGAGTTCACCGATAGGGAAGAACTTGCGCCAAACAACACTTTTCTTGAGGGATTTCTTGATTTTTTCACGCCAAAGGTCTTCGTCGTACTGTTTTTGAAGATTGAGCCAACAATACTGGGGAATCCCTGTTCCAAGCTCAAGGCTGTAGGCCATTTCTACCGTTACCCTGCACTTGGCTTTGAGCAGTTCGTTCATTGTTTTGGGGGTGTAACCGATTCGAACTGCAAAATCGTTGATGTCTACGCCCATCTCCTGAAGTTTTTCTTCAAGGACTTCGCCCGGAGATGTTGTCCCCCACAAAATGAGTTCTTTTTCTTCTGCCATATTATTCCTCTCTATTTATGATAATCTACAATTTCTACGACTTCGGCCTCGGTAACTTCAGCCCAAACAATAGCCTTGTCCGGCTCTGCTCCCCAAATAATCAATCTATACGGTTGATCAAGATCGCAAGCCCATTGGCCCTTGCGGTTGCCCACAAGTTCGTGAAAGTGCCCCGGAAATAGGGACAAGTCGGAAAAATTTTCAACTGCCTTCAAAGCGTTGATTCGAGCTCTGTAGCATACGGCTCGTTTTTTGCCCATTCTCCGTATTGCGTACGCGTCGTCCCTAGCACAAAGTTCCAAATCCTTATCTCTAAACTCAATTTTCAAGAAACCTCCACCGTTATTCAAAAATCTCTTTGTTTAATATAACAAAAACTTTTGAGAAACGCAATTGGTGTCTTATTTTTACAAAAATTTGGGTCGATTTTATTGATAACTAAAGGGGAAGGTGTCCCCCTGGTTCGCACTTCGTTGCTCTCCACCCTCTCGCCTAAGGGGCTCCGCCCCCTAAAACCCTCAAAGGCGAATGCCGTGACAATCGTGCTTGAGCGAATTGTCATGGCTGAGCCGCAGGGGTTTCTGCAACACCCCTGATGCTCACGAAAATTTTTTTGTTATACTTAAAATATGACGGAACCCTTTAGCAAATTTCTTGGGAAGTTTGTTCTGATGGTTGCAGTGGTGCTTGTAGGCTTGCTTGTTGCGTGTTCATCATCGGAAAAGGCTTCGAAAAATCGTAATGCGGTGTCTGAAGAGGATCGCAAGGCCAAGTGCCAGGATTGGTTGAATTCTCTAACGCCTGAGAATTTGATTACGTGTCATTTGGATAAACTGGGGCTTGACGAAAGGTTGGATTCTTTGCTGTTTTGTGCTTTTGGACAATCGCTTAAAATGAGCGGAGGAAAAGTTTTTTGTGCTGAAGAAGGAAATGAATTTTCATTTTCGTTGGCAGATGAAAAATGCGAGTCAGGTGAATTGGTGTGTGTGCAAACAACTCGTGAAAAACCGAATGAAAATTGTAAGCTGGGTAAACTTCCTGTTTTTATTAACGGGATTAGTATTACTCTAAAAGATGAGGGCTATTTGATTTCTTCTATTTGTGGCGATTTTGGATGTGATGATTATATGCTTATGAAAATTGATGATTGTGGGAAAAAATGGCTGAGCGCAAAAAAGGATTGATATGCTTTTCAGAAGCCTTTTGCACGCATTTTTCACTTTCACATTTGCTGCGATGTTTGTCGCTTGTGGCGATGACTCGAGCGGTTCCAGACCTGAGAATACAGAAAGCAGCGCCGTTGAAGAGTCGAGTTCGTCGGATCTCGCAAAGCCGAGTTCGTCGGCTGATATTTTATCAAGTAGTTCGTCATGGATTGCGACCACTTCGTCGAGTTCGTGGCAGGCTTCCTTTTCGAGTTCTCGCAATGACGGAAAGGACACTTCCTCAGTTCATGTTGCAGACACCACAAAAATCACTTACACGCTCAAGCGTTTCGACGGGCCGCTTTCCAACCCGCACAAGGGTTTCACGGTGCCGACCGGTGGGGCGTGGACTTTTGTCCCGGAATTCGAATACGGTCCTTACGGTTCCCTGAACAACAGGGCGTGGGACCTGGTATCTTACGGTTCCGGTTACCAGCAATGGAACAAGTTGAATCCAGAAAAGGGCGTTTACGACTGGACGGAACTGGAAAAACTTTTGAACGCACTCGCGGAACACAACATGGGCTATGCCCTGCGCGTGCTGCCTTATACCCCTTCGTTTATCAAGAGCGATTTTCCGCCGCAAGAAGAATACGACTGGACTCCGCCTTTTGTCTATGAGATGGGTGCAAAGAAAATCCAGATTGACTTGCGCGGGACGGAATACCATGCGTACGCTCCCGTCTGGGACGATTCCATCTACATCTGGGCGGCGAAGGATTTCGCGAAGGCCCTGGCCGAAAAATACGATGGAGACCCGCGTATCGAATACATCGATGTCCGCACTTTTGGCGAATGGGGCGAATGGCACACCTCGCACATGTTGGGGAGCGTGATTCCCGCTGACCCGGTGTTGAAGGATATGCTGGACTATTATGCGTCCGTGTTCAAGAAGACCCAGCTGGTGCTGCCATCCAACGGTTTTGGCGATGTCTATACGCATGCGCTCAACCTCGGCATTACCAAGCGCGACGATGGGTTCATCGGCATTCCCGGCAGGCCCGATACCTTGCTGCGGGCGTACAATGCGAACCTCCCGACCATCGCCGAGAACATCGCCGGTTACAGGACGATGCTGGCCAATGACGACCTGATTCCCGGAGGCACCCAGAAGTGGACTGCGGAACGCTGGGTGGATGCGATTACCACGGCGCACCTGACCTACTACGTTCTGGACCAGGACAACGACTGCGGCTACTATTTCTACAAGGACAACAAGGCGCTGGCCGATTCCATGAGCAAAGTCATCGGGTACAATTTTACCGTGACGCGGGCGGAGTTGCTGACGATCGCGGGGGCTGATAATGCGGCATCAACTGCAGGAAAATCTGCCGACACGGCTGCTGGCAATGTTGCAACGAATACATTGAACATCTCTGTCAAGAACACCGGCGTGGCGCCCTGCTTTTTCGATGTCTATTTGGTGGCGGAATTCGTCGATAGCACGGGAGCGTCCATCGCGCAGTTGGGCAAAACCATCCGCATTCCCAAGGGAACGTTCAAAGACGGCGCTTCGCAGCAGTTCTCGTTTGGTGGCGCGGTTCCGGCAGGCGAGAAAAATCTCGCAACGCAGCCTGGCGTTTCCGTGGCGCTCTCCCTTTTCGAGAGCGAAGAAGCCTACAAGAGCGGCAAGAATTCCACCGTCCGCTTCGACAACGACGGCCTCCAAGAAAATAATAAGCTACTATTGAAATCCCGTTAACGCGAAATTTCATGTCCCTTCTGCTAGCATTAATCTTTTTGGCGCTTTTCATAAGTGCGATTGTCCGCGGGCAGTTCTCTTACGGCAAGGCGGATTACAGTTTCCGCGAGCACCCGGTGCAGTTTGTAATCGTGCTGGTGTTCATCTTGGGCGTGTCGGCGCTTTGCTTTTACCGTTTTCTTGTGGAAATGGAATTCTTGCGGTAAATTTCTACATTTGGGCACGCTATGCTCCAAAAGAAATCCCTCATCGTGTTTGACCTGGACGGCACGCTGTTCAACACTCTCGGCGACCTTGCTGTGGCGGTGAATTTTGCGCTGCGCCACTTTGGCCTGCCGGAACATGACGAGCAGCGCGTACGGACCTTTATCGGGGACGGCTCCATGAAGCTGATCGAGCGGAGCATGGGGGAGGCGGCCCTCCCGGAAAACATTGCCCGCACGGGCGTTACTGTCGAGATGGTCCACAAGGTCTATTCGGATTTTTACTGGGAACACTGCACCGAGCGCACGCTCCCGAATCCGGGCGTTGTCGAATTCCTGCGTAATATGACTGCCCGCGTGGCCATGCTTACCAACAAGCCGGAGCGCCCGACATTCAAGTTGCTGGAATATTTTGGGCTCCGCGACCGCTTTGAATTCGTGCTCTGCGGCGACACCACGCCCGAACGCAAGCCTAGCCCCGCGGGTCTCTTGAAAATCATGGAATCCGCGGGTGTCGCTCCCGCCGAAACCGTGATGGTGGGTGACGACCAGCCCGACATTCTGGCCGCCCGCAATGCCGGCGTCGACTGCATTACGCTGTTCTGCGGCTTTGGAAAGCCGGTGAACTTGCTCCCGCTTGCCCCGGAGAATGTGGTCGAAAGCTACGCCGAAATGTGCGAATTACTTTGTTCTTTAACGCGTTGACGCTCTTGTTTTGGGGCGCGCCTTCGCACAGCCTTGTAAAAAATTGTATAGTTGTGCTTGGTATGCTCTATAAGTTTTTACGCCTCGTGACATTCGTATTGGTGATGGCTCTCGGCCTTGTCGCCTGTAGCAATTCTTATAGTTCCCTTGCCGATGTTTCGGAAGAAAATTCTTCGTCAGAAACCTTTTCGAGTTCATCGTTTGTAGTTTCGTCAAGTTCTTCAATAAAATTCTCGAGTTCTTCAGATGCCTCGGAAACCGTGTCGGTTGTTGCTCTGGTAACGGATACTTTCGAGGTGTTTGCCTTTGGGTCGTTGAATATCGATATTGTCGCGGATTCGTTCTTGACCAAGTTCGATTACGGGGACGTTGTTTCAGTAATGGTGCCTGGGTACGATACGCTGGACGTTCCCGTGGTTGCGAGCTATGGCGATGTGTTTCCGGGCGAATTCTTTTTGTATGTTTCCTCGGGACTGAATTATCTCAAGCTTGAAGCCCGTTATGGACAGATGGCGGAGGTCATTGGCCTCGGGCGTGGTGCAGAATTCCCGATAGAAGTTGCCATCCGGATGAAGGAGAAGGGCGGATATGCGGAACATCTGGGAAACTTGAACTCACTTGCAATTTCCTATTCCGTAGAGGCGTATCCGGAGCTTTCCGTCGCGGACTTTGCGAATTTCAGGATGGTTCGCACGACGGGAATGGGCGAGGGGCGGCTTTACCGCTCGTCGAGCCCGGTGGACCCCTCGATTGGGCGCAACAAGTATGCGGATTCACTTGCGGCGGTCGCGGGAGTCAAGACCTTCGTGAATCTTGCTAATAGCGAGGAATATGCGGAATCGTACAACGGCTTTGCGCAGTCCTATTATGCGACGCGGAACATTGTTTACCTTGATGTGCTGCCGGGCTTTGCAAACACGCCGTTCAAGGAGGGCTTCGTGAAGGGGCTCCGTTACATGATAGAGCATGATAGCCCGTACCTGTGGCACTGCACGTACGGCATGGACCGCACCGGGTTCTCGATAGCCGTGCTAGAGGCCCTGATGGGAGCGACCGCCGAAGAAATCAAGGCAGATTACGTTGCAACGCACAGGAATTTCTATAGCGTGAGTGGCGGCAGGCAGGTTGCCTTGACCGCGAAGCAGGCGGAACTCATTCAGGCGATAATCGTGAGGCTCATGCGGAATGCGTATAAGGTGGAGGGAGTCGACATCTCCGATTTCGAGAATGCTGATTTGGCGGCCGCCACCGAGAAGTACCTGCTTTCGCTTGGCCTGGAACAGGCCGAAATTGATTCGCTCAGGGCGCGGCTGAAGTGAAACTACTTCAGGAATTTTCGAATGACGTTCCTTACATGTTTCGCGTTAAGCGGGGTGGTTGATGTTTCGAATGTTGCGATGAGTTTCTCGCCGAGCGTATAGCCGGATTTGTCGTAGAGCTCGATTTTTTTGACGGCGTTGGACGCGTATTCCGGATTGTCCATCAGTCCGAAGTGTTCCCATACAAGTTCCTTGCGGGAGCGAATGTTCAAGCAATAGAAATCCGGATGCAGTGTGCCCATGCCCTTGACTGTAAGTGGGAATTCGTACCGGAAGGGAATTCCTTCACTATCTAGAGAATCGGCGATGATGACCTCGGACTTCGACCGGACTCTCACGCCTCTTGAGGTATAAATTTCCGGAGTGTCTTCTGCGAAGGATTTTGCCTTGTATGGGAGGTTCCGCCAGAGTTCGGCGTATTTTGCATCGGGCAATATCGCCGGAGCGACTAGTCTCTTGCGGGCTGGATTTAGGGCGTTGTAGATGTCCTCAATCTCGGTGCCGTTGTATTTCTGGGCAAATTTTTCCAGCAATTCGATTTCACGTATGGTTGCCGATAGAATAGCCTTGTTATAATCCCTTTGGGCGACAGCCTGAACCTTGCGGAGTTCTTTTTCGGGAACGTAAACTCCGTTGAGGTTGCTGTTGCTTACAAGGTAAAAATGCGAATGGCCGCTCTTGCTTGTTGAAATTCTAAGCCGCCCTTTGGGTGCATTTCTTAGGGCCTTTTGTTTTTCGCTGCGGAGGACCTGCAATTCTTGCAGGCGCGCGGCCATCTGGAGCGAAAGCGATTCCCTGGAAATCAGCTCGGGTATATGATAGTCCATTTTTTCCCCTCAGATTAATGGTGTTGGGTGTAATGTATAAAATATGGAGCCCGCAGACCAGTGGTTGGGCCGTTACCTGGAAAAATAGGACTAAACGGGGGTGAAATTGTGGTTTAGTCCTACCGAGGCCGTCGCAGTCAAAGAGGTGATAGGACTAAATGGGCGGAAAGATGCCGTTTAGTCCTATTTCCGGGCGCTCCTCCCTCCATTTTCGTATGCAGAATCCCCGCAATCCTCTGATTTTTTGCTGAAAGAGGTTGAAAATTTTTTTGAAGTTGCAGGTTGGTAGGACTAAACGGGGGTGAAATTGTGGTTTAGTCCTACCGAGGTCGTCGCAGTCAAAGTGGCGATAGGACTAAATGGGCGAAAAGATGCCGTTTAGTCCTATTTTCAGCCCTCCGGCGGCTATTTTCGAGCCCCGTGGCTATTTCCAGACTCCTCGTGGCTATTTCGAAAGTCGCGTTCCCCTCCCAATCTCCACCCGCAAAAGCCTGCTTCTCCGCACGGGCAGCCCCTGCGTTGAATTTGCTATATTCTTGCCCATGACATCAAAGATTTTGAAATCCGCATTCATCGCGGCGCTCGCTTTTGCCACAGCCTCCTTTGCCGACGAGGCCATCCGCTTTGTTCCCGAGGTTTACCCGATGGGCGAGGTTGCCCAGGGCGACCAGAAACACTACGTGCTGCAGGGCGCGAACACCACGGGTGCAGAGATTGTGCTCGAAAACGTGTTCGGACAGGGCATCGGCATGTCGAATTTCAAGTTCCCGCAGAAAATTGCCCCGAAAGCGGCTGTCACCATCGAGTTCGATATGGACTTCGCTGGCATGGAAGGGAAAATTGACCCGACGGTCGTACTGGTGACTGCGGGAGGCAAACCTTACACGGCAAAGCTCTCCGGCGTGGTGAAGGCTCCCGTGTTCTTCGGCGAGAAACTTTTCGATGCCGGTTTCTACAAGGCAGGCGAGAAGCGCGAGTGGACGTTTTACGTGTGGGAGACCGACAAGAAGGCCCGCCCTGACATAGAACTTTCGCCCGAATCGGCGAAGCAGTTCGCAATGAAGTCGAAACCCGTGATGCTCAATGTCGACAAGCTCGACAAGATCAAGGAAGGCGGCAAGGTTCCCGGAATCAAGGTGACTCTCTCGACGAAGGGGCTCACTCGCGAGGGCTGGGAATTAAAGCAGAAGAGCATCAGGAAGATTGTTTCATTCAAGAGCAAGAAGTATCCGAAGGCGACTCCGGAAGTGCTTATCGTGGGCTACTGGAACGAGTAGTCCGGCCCCGAATTGGCGATAATTTCGCTTTTTTCGCTGTTTTGCCTTGAAAAAATGCCGAGGTTTAACTAACTTTGGCATACTCTTACGAGAGACCTCGGGATGTAGCTCAGCCTGGTAGAGCGCTTGAATGGGGTTCAAGAGGTCGCTGATTCGAATTCAGTCATCCCGATGAAAAGCCCGCTAGTTTTGAACTGGCGGGCTTTTTTGTTGCTTTTTTGCTTTAGGCGTTTTGCTCGTGTTGCTTTAGGCGTTTTGCTCGTGTTGCTTGGCGGCGTTTGCTGCGTCTTTTTCGGGTTGCCAGAGCACCACCCTGTTGCGGCCGCTCTCCTTGCCTTCGTACAGGGCCTTGTCTGCCATCTGGATGCTCTTGTCGGCGCCGAGGGCGGAATCGAACTGCGCGACTCCGAGCGTGATGGTCACCTTGATGGAGAGTTTCCCGTATTCGACGGTCATGTTCTCTATTTTCTTGCGGAAGCGTTCGGCAACGATGGCCGCTCCGGCAAGGTCGGTCTCGGGAAGCAGCGTGAGGAATTCCTCGCCTCCGTAGCGCGCGATGACGTCGTACTTGCGGAGCATCCCGCGGATGG
>Ga0310694_10006263_pt1 | contig 11268 bp, 6 predicted proteins | sample 174DNAGHGhighgp2_FD_203884 | JGI IMG/M metagenome (GOLD analysis project Ga0310694, IMG submission 203884) | Sheep rumen microbial communities from Palmerston North, Manawatu-Wanganui, New Zealand - 1742 DNA GHGhigh gp2 (v2) (version 2) | ecosystem: Host-associated > Mammals > Digestive system >... | reverse complement strand
TTCTGCACCAGCAGATTGGGTGGCAGTTGACGGAAATGGAGGAGGGGACGGGACTGATAGTCGGCGGTTAGTATCTTGGCAAAGACGTCGAAGGCCCCGTCGGTAAAGCCTGCACGGACGGCTTCCGTCTGCAGTCCGTCCAGGATAGCAGTGCGGTGCTCCCCCACCCAGTCGCGCCATCTCTCCAGTCGCAACTGCTGGATGCTGTCTGAGAGCAGAAATCTGGAGTTGGCGGGGTGCTCGCTTCGGACGGGCGCAAGTGCAGCCATGTCGGCCCGCTGTTCATCCGTCATATAATTGATATGGTTCAAGTCGGTATCAAACGATGTCTGAACACTGTGATAGCCCAGGAAGAGCGTCATCACAAGCACAAAGCCCACGAGCCAGGGCTTATCGTGAAGCGAGATGGAGGAGAGGCGGGAGAGGGAGCGTGCGGGTTTCCCCCGACTGACAACATGAGGCATCCATAGCAGCACGAAGATGATGGTACCCACCAGCAGGAAGGCGCTGAAGAGTCCGAGGTCGCGCAGGGCTACTGACTGCATGGGGACAAGGGTCAGAAAGGCAGCCACCGTGGTGACATTGCCCACCACGAGGGGACGGACTATTTCGCGAAGGGCCTGACGCACGTCGGGAGTATGCGACAGATGGGAGATCAGATGCAGGGGATAGTTGACAGCAATGCCGACAATGACTGACGAGATGCCGATGACGATGAGAGACACCTGACTATGGACAAGAGAGAGAACACCCAGAGCGAACAGCCACCCCCACCCTACGGCGACGACGATGAGCAACAAATGCCGAATGCTGCGGAATGAGAGCCACAACAACAGCAGGATAAGCACGACGGCCAAGGATATGGAAAGGACGCTGTCGGCCCTGATCTGCCGGGCATTGCCAACGGCTATGGCAGGACCGCCGGTGAAGGTGATGCGGAGAGAGGGGGGAGCGGGGCGACGGGGCGACGAGGGGACGGGCGTGCGGACGAGGGAGTCGGCACAGACCTGCAGCAGACTGAGGAGACGGGCATTGCCATCGGTCTCGCTACTGCCGAAAGAACTGTCCAGCATGACAATAGCCCGACTCATATCGGGGGTGAAGAGATGGTCTTCATAGATCTTGAACAGCCCACCGGAAGTCTGCTGGAGCGAGGTCAATGCGGGTGCAAAAAGGTTCAGCGGGTCGCGCTGAATGTTCTCCCACAGCAGTCCACCTGCGGGTGACATCAGCATCTCGCGGTCGGACTGGAGTTGACGGGCGATATAGTTGTCGGCCTGCAGCAGGCTGTCCATCCGCCGATAGTCGTCGGGCAGCAGGAAAAAGGGGATGTTGTCGTAGACGAACTGCACCGTCTGCCCGGCCTGAGAAAGGTCGGCCTCGGCCATCAGGCGGTTCACCCAATGTGCGGTATCGCGGGCTTCAAGTATTTCCACGAAGCGGTCGACCGACTCCACCAGTGAGTCAGGACTCCCACCGGAGAAGACTGCGAACACCCTGCTGGCACCCGACACCTCCTGATACACCTGCATCTCCTGCTGCTGTCTGCTGTCGAGAGGCAGGAAATCCGAGATGTCCTCCTTGAAGTCGAGGCGCAGTACAAGGGCCAGCAGCACGATGGTGGACAGCACGAGCGAAAGGAGGCACACCCGCCTGTGTACCGCCATCCAGTCGTATAGTCTCACCACTGTTTCTACCATCTCTTGGTAATCATAATTCTCAATTCTCAATTCTCATTTCTGTCTTATTAACGACAACTTTGACAACTCTTGACAACTTTATTTCTTATTCTTTTCTTTATCTTGGTAATCATAATTCTCAATTCTCAATTCTCAACTCTAAACTCTCAACTCTCAACTCTCAGAACCTTACTGTTTCAACCCGATGCTCAGGCAGGTAGTGTACAAAGAGCAGACTGTGATTCTGCAGACCGCCATTTCCTACGCGCTCAAACACCAATGGAGTCTGGACAGGGGAATAGCCAAACATCCCTGCCGCCCCATTAAACGACTTCCCGTACTTATGCAGGCCTCTCAGGAAGAAGAAAGCATGGTCGAAACCAGTCAACGCGAAACGGGGCAGAGACTGCATCATGTCTGAATGAAAGTGACGACGGTAGATCTGCTCCAGACGGTCAGTCTGACTGGAAAGAGGATTATAGTGGAATACAGAGGGAATATAGGTGTTATACTTATAGTAATTCTCAAGATGTGTACGCGTGTACATCAGCCATTCCGTGTAGCCGAACATCGTGACGTCGATGTTCGGGAAATTAAACTTCATACCATTGATCTTGGCAAAGGCCACACCCAATTCCGGCGAACGGGCTGTGTTCAGGATCACGATGTTGCGCTTGGTCTGACTGAAGGCCTTGGCAAACATCTCCTCGCTCGACTTCAGGTTCGTCACATTATACTCTATGTGCCGAGTCTCCAACTGTCGGCGCAGTCCTGTGGTGAATATGCCCTTCTTGCTGGTCGAGTCATTGCAGTCGATAAAGACTGGATGATAGTTCTTGAAACGCTCCAGATAGCGGACGATGGTAGCGTCGTTAATATTCGTAGGCGACTGCCAGACCTGGAAGATATTCCTGTTTGTCAACAGTTGCGGAGCACTGATAGAGAAAGGTATCACCAACTGTATGTCATGAGCCTCGACAAACGCGGACATCGCTTTCATCTGTGCGGAATACAGCGGTCCGAAGATGATGTCGCACTTGGCGGCATCCTGGTCGGCGAGTATCCTGGAGATGTCGCAGTTCTCCGCCGTATTCCATGCGTGGATGTCAAAGGAAAGGCCCATCTTCTTCAGACTGTCGCAAGCCATCAGGATGCCCCGGTAGTACTCCACCATCCGCCGACCATCCCCGTTGATGTTATGCAGCGGCAGCATCACGCCGACACGGATGGCACGCTGGCGTATGTCGACAGAAGAAGCCGGTACACTAGAGGAAGCAACAGGCGTGGGGGCCACAATGGTATTGTTATGCTCTGTGTCAGCAGGCTGTTGCTTCGTTGCGGCAAGGGGTATACGAAGAATATCGCCTTTCTTCAACTCATAATCGGGAGCCTTCATCTCCGGATTCGCATCGATGAGTTCCTCAATAGAGATATCGTAACTCCGGGCGATGCCGAAGATGGTCTCCTTGCGCTTAACCTTATGCAATCCGCGAATCTGAGTCGTGGCCTGTGCCAATACTGTGTCTACTGCAAAAGAAACAGCAACGATAAACAACAAATATCTTAAAAAACGTGTCATAAACTCGAATTTTGCCTTTTTACCGTGCAAAAGTACAAAATAATTATGAATTATGGATTATGAATTATGAATTTTTCGTATCTTTGCACAATAATAGCAAAGAAAATGAGAATGAAAGGACTAATTCCGCTGCTTTTCGCGGCACTTTTGCCACTCTGTGTACAAGCCCAGGATGTGGCAGCAACCGACACTGTGGCCTCAGACACCACCACTGTCATGACGAGTATGCTGACATTCCCCAATGCCTTCTCGCCTAATGGCGACCTCATCAATGACACCTACGGTGCCAAGGAATGCCAGAACATCGTGGAATTCCATGCCTACATCTTCAACCGCTGGGGACAAAAACTCTATGAGTGGACTGATCCGACAGGCTCATGGGACGGCACTTACAACGGCCGGGATGTCAAGCAGGGTACGTACTTCGTGCTGGTCAAGGCACGCGGGGCCGACGGACAGACTTTCAACATCCGTAAAGACGTCAATCTACTAAGAGGTTATACAGAGGGAAGCACAAACAACGGACAATGAACAGAGAGGACGAAAAGATTAATGTATATGGTGCACGCGTACATAATCTTAAAAACATAGACGTAGAAATACCACGCAACACCGTCAGCGTCATCACCGGGCTCAGCGGCTCGGGCAAGTCTTCATTGGCCTTTGACACCATTTTCGCAGAAGGACAGCGACGCTATATCGAGACTTTCTCGGCTTACGCCCGCAACTTCCTGGGCGGTATGGAACGACCGGATGTGGACAAAATCACCGGCCTGTCGCCCGTCATCAGCATAGAACAGAAGACCACCAACAGGAACCCTCGTTCCACCGTAGGCACTACGACTGAGGTCTACGACTATATGCGCCTGCTCTTTGCCCGCGCTGGCAGGGCCTACAGTTATATGACAGGCGAGGAGATGGTGAAGTACACGGAAGAGAAAGTGCTGGACATGATTCTAAACGACTATGCGGGCAAAAAGATATTCATTCTCGCCCCACTCGTACGCAGCCGCAAGGGCCACTATCGTGAACTGTTCGAGTCGATGCGCCGTAAAGGATACCTGAACATCAGGGTGGACGGCGAAATGAAGGAAATCGTCAGGGGAATGAAAGTTGACCGTTACAAGAACCACAACATTGAAGTGGTCATTGACAAGATGCAGGTCAGCGCCAAGGACTCGGAGCGTCTGAAGAAATCCGTGGCCATCGCAATGAAGCAAGGCGACGGCTTGATACAGATTCTCGACAACGAGACTGGGGCTGTCAAGCATTTCTCCAAACGGCTGATGTGCCCGACAACAGGTATCAGTTATTCTGATCCAGCCCCAAACAACTTCTCATTCAACTCCCCGCAGGGTGCCTGTCCGCACTGCAAGGGACTGGGCATCATCAATCAAATCGACTTGAAGAAAGTCATTCCAGACGAAAAACTGACTATCTATGAAGGCGGCATAGTGCCTTTGGGAAAGTACAAGAACCAGATGATCTTCTGGCAGGTAGACGCTATACTGAAGAAATATGGCTGTGAACTGAAGACACCCGTCAAGGATATCCCCGAAGAGGCGATGCAGGAAATCCTGTACGGCTCTTTGGAAAATGTACGCATCGACAAGGAACTGGTTCATACCACCAGCGATTACTTCATAAGTTTCGACGGTATCATCAAGTATCTCCGCAATGTGATGGAGAATGACGAATCGGCCTCCGGCCAGAAATGGGCGGATCAGTTCCTGGCGGAATGCGAATGTCCAGAGTGCCACGGCCAGCGCCTCAACCGCGAGGCTCTCTCCTACCGCATCTGGGACAAGAACATCTCCGAACTGGCCTCGATGGACATCACCGAACTTCGGGAATGGCTCGACCAGGTGGAATCGCATCTCGACAGCCAGCAGCAACAGATAGCCCACGAAATCCTGAAGGAGATCAAGACACGGCTTGACTTCCTCCTGGAAGTAGGCCTTGACTACCTGGCCCTCAATCGGCAGTCAGCAAGTCTTTCTGGCGGAGAGAGTCAGCGCATCCGACTGGCCACCCAGATAGGCTCCCAACTTGTAAATGTGCTCTATATCCTTGACGAGCCCAGTATCGGGCTCCATCAGCGCGACAACGAGCGCCTCATCCACTCGCTCAAAGAACTGCGCGACCTGGGGAACACCGTCATCGTGGTGGAACACGACCAGGACATGATGCTCAACGCCGACTATATCGTCGATATCGGCCCACGGGCTGGCCGCAAGGGCGGTGAGGTGGTATTCCAGGGCACCCCGGCCGAAATGCTGAAGACCAACACCATCACAGCCCAATATCTAAACGGTCAGCAGCAAATTGCCATCCCCGAAAAGCGCCGGAAAGGTAATGGCAAGCGCATTATCCTAAAAGGCTGTACAGGTAATAACCTGAAAAATGTCAACGTAGAATTTCCCCTTGGCTGCCTGATTCTCGTCACGGGTGTCAGCGGCTCCGGCAAGTCCACACTCATCAACGAGACATTGCAGCCCATCCTCTCCCAGCATTTCTATCGCTCACAGAAAAAGCCGATGCCCTATCAGTCCGTAGAAGGCTTGGAATATATAGATAAGGTCGTGAATGTCGACCAGTCGCCCATCGGACGGACACCGCGTTCCAATCCCGCCACCTATACAGGCGTCTTTGCCGACATCCGCTCGCTCTTTGTCAACCTGCCAGAGGCGAAAATCCGCGGGTACAAGCCGGGCCGCTTCTCATTCAATGTGAAGGGAGGGCGCTGCGAGACCTGCGGCGGCAATGGCTACAAGACCATAGAGATGAACTTCCTGCCCGACATCCAGGTGCCCTGTGAGGAGTGTCATGGCAAGCGATACAACCGCGAGACCCTCGAAGTGCGCTATAAAGGCAAGTCTATCGCCGATGTGCTCGACATGACCATCAACCAGGCCGTGGAGTTCTTTGAAAACGTGCCAGACATCCTCCGCAAGATAAAGACCATACAGGATGTGGGGCTTGGCTACATCAAGGTGGGACAGCCATCCACCACCCTCAGCGGTGGTGAAAGCCAGCGCGTGAAACTTGCCACAGAACTCTCCAAGAAAGACACTGGCAAGACCCTATACATCCTTGACGAGCCGACGACAGGCCTCCACTTCGAGGACATCCGCATTCTGATGGAGGTTCTGCAAAAACTGGTAGACCGTGGCAACACCGTCATCATCATAGAGCATAACCTGGATGTCATCAAACTGGCCGACTATATCATTGACATGGGGCCTGAGGGTGGACGAAAGGGAGGCATGATTCTCTCCACAGGCACACCTGAGGAGGTGGCCAAGAGCAAAAAAGGCTTCACGCCTAAGTTCCTCAAGCAAGTCCTGAAATAGGTCTTGTGTGTCCGAATTGAGAATATTGGTGTCCTAACACGACAAATTAAGACTTTTGTCGGAATTTTTTTAAGAATAAATTACTGATTATTCAGAAAATATGCCGATATTTGCAGTATGAATCGTGACCTAAATGACTTAAAGTTGTACGTTGGCCTAACAGATTACAACTACCAGCGTATCGATTATTCTGACGGGGAACTAGCGATTATCAACCATCTGACATTCACGCCCCGTATGCATACCACACAGACCAACATGGTCTTCATCGCCATGTGTTGTGCGGGATCTTTCAGTTTTGAGATGAACGGTGCTGAGGTGAACGTAGAGAAAGACGATGTATTCATCGGCAGCCCTAATGCCGTCTATTCCCATTATGAGATGAGCCCCGACCTGTCGTGCCGCCTGATCTGCATCTCGCAAGGGCTCCTGCTACAAATGCTATATCCCTATCAGAGCATCTGGAATAAGACCCTCTATCTGAAGAAATATCTCATGTTTCATCTTTCATCTATCGAAGCAGAACTCCGTGAACACATGAACGCCCTGCTGACGTACAATCTGGAAAACAAGAGAGATATCTTCCAGAAAGAGATTATCCGTTCCCTGATACGGTCGATGCTCTACGAAATATGCTGTGCGCTCTACAAGGAGATACAAGTAAAGGCATCCACAGAGACCAATCAGAAGAAGATACTCTTCGACCGCTTCATCTCTCTTCTCACTCAGAGTGAGATAAAGAAACATCCGCTATCCTATTACGCAGATATCCTGTGCGTCTCACCACGCTATCTCACCATGGCCTGCCGTGACGTAAGCGACAAGACGGCCTACGACTGGATCAAGGAGTATGTGCAGAACGATGTGCGCTATTACCTGCTCCACACCAACCTGACCATCAAGGAGATATCCATCAAACTGGGGTTCTGCAACCTTTCATTCTTTGGAAAATACGTGCGGGAGAATTTCGGGCAGTCACCATCCGACTTCCGGCGCGACGAAAAAGGCAAATAGAAGAATCCCCCAGTTCCTGTCGGACTGGGGGATTCCTCTGTGGCATTCGTTCTAAATGGATGCTGCCGCTATCCATTCGTAGATGCAAGAGCAAATGCCGAAGAGGGCTATACCTGCCGTGCAAATGGCAAGTGCACACTTGGTATTGACATCGCTCTGGAATGTTGGCAGTGGTGTGTCAGTCTTCGTGATATACATCGCCTTTACAATCAGCAGATAGTAGTAGAGTGACACGACGGTGTTCACCAAGGCAATGAAGACGACGAAATAGGCTGCGGGATCCCCCTGCTGCACACCGGCCATGAACACGAAGAACTTCGAGAACATACCTGCGAACGGAGGAATGCCAGCCAGCGAAAACAGTGCCAGCGTCATCAGGAACGACAACTTCGGGTTCGTCTGATAGAAGCCATTGTAGGCAGCCATATCCGTACGGCCCCCGCTGTTGCGCTCCACCACATTGATGACGGTGAAGACAGCCATGTTGGCTACGATGTAGACGAGCACATAGTATGTCAGTGAAGCCACGCCAATCTGACTGTTACCCATCACGGCCAGCATGATATAGCCAGCCTGTGAGATGGAACTGAAGGCCATGAATCGCTTGAGTTCGCTCTGGCGGATGGCAAAGAGGTTGGCCACCGTGATGGAGAGTACAATCACCACGTAGAGCATATACTCCCAGTACACCATCATCGGAGCAAAGACCTTCATCAGGATGATGCACAGCGTGAGGGCTGCAGCACCTTTTGAGATGACGCTCAGATAACCGGTCACAGGTGTGGGCGCGCCCTGATAGGTGTCAGCCGTCCAGAAGTGGAAGGGCACGAGCGAGATCTTGAAGCCTAGGCCACTGAAGAAGAAGGCCAGTCCCATGATAGTCAACGGATCGGCTGTGATGGATGCAGCCACGTCACTGAAGTAAAGTGTGCCAGTGGCAGCATAGATGAACGAGATGCCAAAGAGCATGACGCCGCTGGAGAAGGTGGCCATAAGGATGTACTTGGCAGCACCCTCGGCGGAGTTCTTCTTGTGCTTGTCAAAGGCTACCATACAGGCCAGGGGCACTGAGGCAGTCTCCAGACCGAGGAAGAACAGCAGGAAGTTGCCGCTCGACATCATCATGAACATACCCAGCAGGGTTGAGATGACAAGCATGTGGAACTCGCCTGCCAGATGCGTGACCGTATCCAGCCATGGACGCGCCATGATGATCACAACCAAGGTGCCGAAGGCAAGGATGCACTTCATGACGCTGACAGCGGGAGTAGCAACATAGAGACCGCCAAAGGCAGAGGCTGGCCCTGCCAAGGCAGAGACGACAGCGGTGACCAGCAACATGACGGCTGTAATGAGGCTGATGGTAGTGACACGCTCCCTGCTCCGCTTAGGACAACAGAAGTCTGCCAGGAAGACAATCAACAGAGCGGCTATTAAGGCAATCTCTGGAATCAGTTTCAAAAATTCACTATAATTCATATCTAAGTCCTCCTATTTTTTACATGACACCTATTGACTGAAGAATATTACCTGCTGCAGGCGAGATAATGTCGCTCACCCAGAAGGGGAACGAACCCAACCCGGCCACACAGAAAATCAGGCAGATGACAGCGACACGCTCATCCCAAGTAGCATCCGTCAACTCGAGGAAGTGCTTGTTCTCCACCTCGCCATAGAGGATCTTACCCACCACACGCAGGATGTAGACAGCCGTCACCACGATCGACGTACAGGCGATAATCGTTGCCACCATGCGGAATGACTCGTTGGGGTCGCCACTCAGAGGATGAGCCCCGAATGAACCTACGAAGATGGTCATCTCTGCGATAAAGCCAGAGAAGCCTGGGAGTCCGAGGTTGGCCAGACCTGCAATCACATAGCCCACGGCCAGGAAAGGCATAATCTTCATCAGACCAGCCAGTTCGCGGATGTCGCGGGTATGGGTACGTCCGTAGATCATACCAATCAGCGCAAAGAAGAGGGCCGTCATCAGACCATGTGACAACATCTGCAGCACAGCACCCGTCACAGCCGTCTGACTCATCATCAGCAGGGCGAAGAGCACCAGTCCGCAGTGTGACACTGAAGAATAGGCGTTGATGTACTTCAGGTCGGTCTGCACGCAGGCACTAAGCGCACCATAGACCACAGAGATCGTGGTCAGGATAAGGAATATCCACGACAGATCCTGAGCAGCCTCAGGCAGCAGATACATAGCCACGCGGAAACAGCCATAGCCTCCCAGTTTCATCAGCACACCGGCATGCAGCATCGACACGGCGGTAGGCGCAGAAGCGTGACCGTCGGGAGACCAAGTGTGGAACGGGAACAGGGCTCCCAGCACACCGAATCCGATGAAGATGAAGGGGAAGAACACGTTCTGGATGTCGCCGGGGATGGCATGAGCAGCAGCAATCTGAGTCAGTTCAAAGGTGTAAGTTCCACTATACTGGCCGTTGAAGAAGTAGATGCCGAGCAGACCGAGAATCAGCAGGGCCGAACCTCCCATCAGCATCAGCGTCAACTTCATGGCCGAGTACTCCTTATGACCACTACCCCAGACACCAATCAAAAGGTACATCGGGATAAGAGCCACCTCGTAGAACATGAACATCGTGAAGAGGTCGGTAGAGATGAAGAAGCCGAACACACCCGTCGACAACAGCGTGAACCAGAGGAAATACTCCTTCGTCAATGGTTTCAACTGCCAAGAGGCGAATGTACCCGTGAAGACGATGATGCTCGACAGAAGCAACATCACAACAGAGATACCATCGACGCCGACGGAATAGGCGATGTTGAGCGGCTTGAACCAAGGTGTACTATAAGTAAGTAGCATCTCGGCAGTATTACCTGCGGCACGCTCCTGAATAAAGTAAATCGTCAACCATATCGAGAGGGCCAGCAGGCAAGAAGAGCCCGCGACCATCACGCCACGCACCTGATTGAGATTCTTGGCAAGCCATAATCCCAAAAGCATCAGGGCGGGAATAACTACGAATAAACTTAGTATTGTCATATTATTGTTATATCGTTATTACGTTATGTCCTTATTACGCTAGTACAGAGCAAGCAGAATGAGCGTTAATGCCACAGAACCGGTAATGAACCAGACGGCATACTGACGAACGTCGCCGCTCTGCCAACTGCGAATGCTCTCACCAGCCTCATTAGCACCCCATGCCATGAAGTTGAACGTACCATCGACAACATGGCGGTCGAACCAGGCGATAGGCGTGCTGACGCAACGGAAGATGATCCTGTGAGTGACATACTGCCAGATCTCATCCTGATAGAAACGCTTGTAGGCTGCACGATGCAGTTTCGGGAACGTCTTATAGAGAAGGTCTGCAATCGGCTGACTCTCACCTTTGTATATATAGGTGGCGAGACAGATGCTCAGGATGGCAATGATCGTGGATGTTGCAGCAATCTGCATATCGAAGTGGATGGTGTAATCAGTACCTGCGGCAGATACATAACTACCGAATGAGCCACCCCACCCTGCAAAGCCTGCTATCGTGGTATAGATACCAACGCCACATGTAATCACACAGAGTACAATCAGAGGAATAGTCATTGTAGCAGGAGCCTCGTGCGGTGTATGGTGCTCATGAGCCTCTACATTCTCCGTACCCCAGAA
>Ga0310694_10006259_pt1 | contig 11269 bp, 8 predicted proteins | sample 174DNAGHGhighgp2_FD_203884 | JGI IMG/M metagenome (GOLD analysis project Ga0310694, IMG submission 203884) | Sheep rumen microbial communities from Palmerston North, Manawatu-Wanganui, New Zealand - 1742 DNA GHGhigh gp2 (v2) (version 2) | ecosystem: Host-associated > Mammals > Digestive system >... | reverse complement strand
ACAAAACCGGCTGCCATGCTCAACATGGCACGATGGTACGACAAGGTTGAGAGAGCCAATATCCCATCGTTCAACGTTATCGCCAAGACCTTCCAGGAACACTATAGTGACATCCTGAACTTTTACCCAAAACGGTCAACCAACGCCTCCGCAGAATCGTTCAATTCCAAAATCAAAAGTTTTAGAGGCACTCTCAGGGGAGTCATTGATGAAAAATTCTTCCTTTTCAGACTCACTAGGATTTACGCCTGCCCCCACTAATTTTCCGCTGAGCCTGGATACCTCTCTAAACTCTAAACACTAAACTATAAACTTCAAGGGGCCGCACTCAATGTGCGACCCCTTGAAAGTAGCGGGACTGAGAATTGAACTCAGGACCTCCGGGTTATGAATCCGACGCTCTAACCGACTGAGCTATCCCGCCATTCTGCTGAAAAGCGACTGCAAAGGTACAACCAATTCCCCAACTGACCAAATTTTTTCGCAAAAAAGTTTTTTTAAGGTTAATTATTTCGCCAAAATGCGGGCATAAAAATCACCAATACGGTGAAAATCTCGAGACGCCCCATCAGCATGAGCGCCGACAGGATCCACTTGACTCCCATGGGCAGAATGCTCCATGACATGGTCGGCCCGATTTCCAGGCCCAGGGTGGGACCCACATTGCTGGCGCAACTCAAGGCGATGGTGAAAGAATTGGTGCTGTCCACGCCCACAAGAATCATGATGAAATAGGCGATGAAGCACAGCAGGAAATAAACCATCAAGAATGCAATCAAGGTGATTTGGCCCGACGAATTGATGGTCGAGTCATTGACCTTGACAGGCAAAATGGCCCTCGGGTGAAGTCGATGCAATATCTCGTTGCGCATGATTTTCAAGGCGATGACGCCGCGTGCGCACTTGAAGCCGCCCGCCGTACTGCCGGCACATCCGCCAAAGAACATGCACAGGCTGAGCACGACCCATGTGATGTGGTGCCATTGCGCGGCATCCTCGTTGAACATGCCCGTTGTGGTGAGGAACGACACCACCTGGAACAGCGATACCCTGATGGCGTCGCTGAGGGAGTAATTGTTGTAATAGAGCAGGAATGCCGTGATGATGGCTGTAGATATCAGGGCTATCGCAGTATAAAACCGGAATTCTGCATTCTTGAGCAGGTGGCGGATTCGGCCCTTGAACAGCGCAGCATATAGCATGGCAAAGCTGATACCCGACAGAAACATGAATATGATGGCCGTATAGTCGATGGCGGCGTTGTTGAAGTATCCAGTGCTGGCATCATGAGTCGCAAAACCACCGGTGGCGGTAATCGTCATGGAATAATTGACCGCGTCGAACGGGCTCATGCCAAAGAGGAAGAAACACAACGCACAGCCGATGGTGAGGGCCAGATAGACTCCCCACAAGGCCTTGGCGCTCATCGTGAGGCGCGGCTGCAGTTTGGACTGTACAGGGCCGGTGGCCTCGGCGGCAAAGACCTTGATGGAACCGCCAACAAACGACGGCAGGACGGCGATGGTGAAGAACACGATGCCCAGTCCGCCAATCCACTGTGTCAAGGAGCGCCACAGCAGCACGCCATGTGGCATACCCTCCACATGGTCGATGGTGGTGGCGCCTGTCGTTGTCAGGCCCGACATGGCCTCGAAGAAGGCATCTGGCACGTTGGAGATATAGCCGCCCAACAAGAACGGGAGCGAGCCGAATGCGGCAAATGCTATCCACACAATGGTCACGAGCAGATAAGCGTCGCGACGGCTCAGCACATTGGTCGCACCACGTCCCAGCAGCCGTAGCGTCAATGCTGCTGCCACGGTGACACCGACAGTGATGGCCAGCGGTATCATGTCGTCCTCGCCATAACACAACGATACGACCAGGCACAATGTCATGAAAGCAGCCTCGATGTTCAACAAGGAGCCCAGAATCTTGAGTATGATTCGCTTGTTAATCATGGCTCAGATAAAGATTCTCTCGATTTTGCTGATGTTGGTGTCATGGCAGAACACCACGACCTCGTCGCCAGCTTGGATCTGGGTGTTGCCGTTGACCAGCATACCCACACCGTTGCGCACGAGTCCTCCCAGTTCCACCGAGTCGGGCAACCCCAGTTCACGCACGCGCTTGGTCGTGACACGTGAGCCCTCGCAGGCCTTGAACTCGGCGATGTCGGCCTTGACCATCAGCAGGTCACGGATGTTGCGCACATCACCGTTGAGCAGCAGTTGATAGATGTAACTTGCTGTCAAGGCCTGTTTGTTGATGATGGTACCGATATCGGCATTGCCGGCGATGCTCATGTAGTCCATGTTCTCGATCATGGCGACGGTCTTGCGGACGCCCAGTTCATGAGCCGTCATGCAGGTCAGGATGTTGGCTTCGGCATTGCCCGTCACTGCTACCAGTGCCTGGGCCTGTTTCACATTCTCCTCCAGCAGGTTGGCCACCGACCTGCCGTCGGCGTTGATGACCATCACACGGCTGGTGTCAACCATCCTGTTGAGTTCCTCGCAGCGGGCGAAACTCGTCTCAAAGATTTTGGCCGTCATACCCTTGGGCAGGCGGTTGACGACGCGTTCGGCAGTGCTGCCGCCACCCACGATGATGACGTTCTTGACCTCGGGATAATCCTCTTTACCCACCAGTCGTTTCATCTCGGGGATGAAGTCCTTGGTCGTCATGAAATACACATAATCCTCGGGCAGAAGCATATCATCTCCCTTGGGGATGATGGTGCTGGTGCCGCGCTTGATTGCCACGATGTGGTAAGGGGAATCAGGGGTGCTGACTTCCTTGAGCGGTCGGCCCAGAATAGTGCAGTTCTCCCTCAACTTGATGCCCAGCATCGTGAGGGCTCCACCATATACGTCCCATCGCTGGCGCACCCAGGACATCTTGAGTCCTGAGATGATGTCTTCGGCAGCAAGGTCATCGGGATAAATGATGGAAGAGACGCCCGCTTGCTTGAAGGCTTCGATGAATTGGGGTTGTGTGAACTCGCTGTTCTCGACCCTGGCCACCGTCTTCTTGGCCCCCATAGCCTTGGCCAGCACACACAGATTCAGGTTCAGGTTCTCGTCTTTCTTGACCGAGATCAGCAGGTCGGCGTTTTTCACCCCTGCGTCCTTGAAAGTCTTGATCAGCGAGGAGGGAGACGATTGGATGGTCAACAGATCACACGCCGATGAAATCCGTTCCAGCTTGGCTTCATCCTCGTCAATGATGATGATGTTCTGCTTGATTTTGGAGAACAGTTCTGCAAGATGCGCCCCAATGGCATCGGCACCGACAATTATTACTTTCATAATCAACGGAAGTTTGTTAGGCCGCAAAGATAAGAGCAGATTTTACTCTATGCAAATATTTGAATAAAATAATGTAAAATGTGCACTTTTTCACATTTTGGTGTTTTTGGTGCAGCGATATGAAATTATTCATTAAAAAATGATTACTTTTGTGGTGAAACAGTCTGTAAGGCGATGAAAAGCAACATCTTTGGGCTTCTCGTGCTGCTGTTGATTGGCAAGTTGACCGTGCTGCCCGGCGCGGCCCAGATTGTCGTGTTCGACACCGATGTGGCTGCTGGGCAGTATTACCGCATTCCTGCCGTTGTGCAACTTGCTGACGGGCGCTTGCTGGCTATTGCCGACGACCGTCATGGCAGCGACTACGACATCGGCGGCAACTGGGGCATCGATATCGTGGGACGGTTCAGCGACGACGGCTGCAAAACCTGGAGCGAGACCGTCATGATAGCCGACGGTGACGGGCGGCGTGAGGGCTTCGGTGACAGCCACGGCGATGCGGCAGCAGTCGTGGACCGCGAGACGGGCGACGTGCTCATCATGTGTGCCTCGGGCGCGCAAGGCTTCCTCGGTTCCACATTGCAGGAGCCGTTGCGTGTGGGGCGCTATACGAGCGGCAGCGATGCCCTCGTCTGGACCGGAGATGAGGTGACCAGCGACATCTACAGCATCTTTGCCGATTTTCCCGAGGTGAATGCCTTGTTCTTCTCCAGCGGCCGCATCTGCCAGAGCCGGCGCATCAAGCAGGGTAGCCATTACCGTATCTACTCGGCTGTGGATGGCCCGTGGAGTGTGGGATGTCTGGTCCTGTACAGCGATGACTTCGGGCTGTCGTGGCATGCTTTGGGCGGTCCCGGGGCGAGGCCCACGACGGCACCCTGGGGCGACGAGGCCAAGGTTGAGGAGCTGCCCGACGGCAATGTGCTGCTGAGCTGCCGTTCCAAGCAGACGGCAACCGGTGGCCGCTTGTTCAACATCTACAACTACGCCACCGGCAAGTGGGGTGAAATGGCGATCAGCAACGATCCCGAGTTGGGCACCTATAGCGAGGACTGCTCCTGTAACGGCGAGTTGATTCTCGTGCCTGTAATCCGCGCCAGTGACGGTCGCTCGATGCACCTGGTGCTGCAGTCGGTGCCTCGCGGAAAGGGGCGCCAGCGCGTAAGCATCTACTACAAGCCGTTGCTGGATGCTGACGACTATGACACGCCGAGCGACTTCTCGTGGGGATGGAAATGCTGTCAGGTGACCGAGGGCTATTCGGCCTATTCCACGATGATTGCCACCGCCGGCGGTGACATCGCCTTCTTGCACGAGGACTGCAACGACAACCACAGCACGACAGCCTACGACCTGCTGTTCCAGCTGTTATCCATCGAGACAATCACCAATGGGCGTTATACCGCCATCAAACAATAATTACACTATGAACGATATCAAGAACAGAATACCAGTGCTTGCGGCTCCGCTGCAAGGTGTGACCGACAACGTGTGGCGCATGGCGCAGCACGAAGTGTTCGGCGGCGTGGATGCCTACTATGCGCCCTTCATGCGTGTGGAACACGGTGAGGTGAGACGCAAAGACCTGCGTGATGTGGACCCGGAGCGTAACGCGGGCACCACGTTGATTCCTCAGATTCTCGCCTGTCAGCCCGACCACGCCTTGATGATGGTCGATGCCCTCAAGCAGATGGGCTATCGCCGCATCGATATCAACCTGGGTTGCCCGTTCCCGCCTATTGCCCTGCACCGCAAGGGCTCGGGCATGCTGGCTTATCCCGACCTGGCCGAGAACCTCTTCAAGGCGCTCGTTGGAGTGGATGGGGTAGAGTACAGCGTGAAAATGCGGCTGGGCTGGGACCGCAACGACCAGTGGCGCGACATCCTGCCATTGATGGAAGCGCTGAAACCGGTCAACATCGCCGTGCATCCCCGCATCGGCAAGCAGCAATACAAGGGCGACCTCGACATCGAGCAGTTCGAGGGCTTGCTGGCCGCCTCGCCGTGGCCCGTGGTCTATAACGGCAGCCTGCGCACTGTCGAGGATATCGAGGACGTCATCAACCGCTATCCGACGATTGCCGCCGTGATGGTGGGCAGCGGTCTTGCCGCCAATCCAGGTATGCTGGCTCCTGATGCCAGTCCCGACGATTACCGCCGCTTCCATGACATGCTGGTTGACGGCTATACCGAGCAACTCAACGGCGGCGAGGCACAGCTCGTGCGTCACCTGCAGGACATCTGGCAGACCTTCCTGCCGGGTACTGGTCACAAGTTGTTCAAGGCCATACGCAAGTCGCGCACGCTTGAGCAATATGAGACGGCTGCAGCCGCCGCCCTGGCCGATGTCGAGAATGCCCTGACAGCAAGGCCAGAGGACAATGATGAACAATGATGATTATCCTGATTACATGTACTCGCGCAGCAAGGAGATGAGCCGACGTGTGTTCTGCTCGACTCCCGCGCGGTTCATGTGGTAGCCCGTGTTGAAGTAGCAACTGTCGTCAACAGCCATCACCTCGGGACTCACGATATAAGGGTAGCCTATCTCTTCAAGGGCCTGGTCAATGTTGTCGTTATGGCACGCAACAAGATTGGACCGCACATTGACGGGTGGAACCATCAGGATGCGGGCTCCGGCCTGCTCGTATTGATGCAGCTGCTCTTGCAGCCACTGCACCGTCTCGCCATCGACCTGGCGCGTCTCGCGGCCCTCGGCTGACGGACAGGGCTGGCTGGGATAATTCAGGTGACTCACCTCGTCGCCCAACTCATTGAAACCATTCAAGACATACTCAAACTTGGTATCGCTGGCCCGGGTGTCGAGCGTTCCACGCATGGGATAACGCAGCAGCCTGAGCCCATTGCGGATGGCCTCGCGCGGGATGCCGGCCAGGATGTTCTTCCATTGCCCGGCGTTCAGGTGAGAGGCATTTCGCCATCCTGTCGCCATCATGAAAGCCGGGAACGTCTCGTGGTTGCCGTTACCGCCATTGAAGAAGTTGCCGTATTCCAGCTGCATGACCACCACGTCGCCCGGGCGCACATACTGCAGGCAATCCTCGACAGGGTAGCGCATGCCGATGCCGCCGTGCAAACCCATGTTGATAACATGGCAGTGCAGCGAGTCGGCTATGGCCCTTGAATCGACGCCGAACGCGATGTTGCTGCCGCCCAGCAGAATCACCCGCGGCTGGTCCACGGTATCCATGAGGCTGATCTTGCGGTTATATTCACACAGGTAGGCATTCTTGTCCCGCGGCACAGCCCACAGGAGCAACACGTTGACCCCGATAACGAGGGCCAAGAACGTCAACACCTTGATGATAAATCTTCTTGTGACCATGTGTGAACCGTTTTAGAATTGGAAATAGATGAATTCCGATTGACTGCCGGCAAACGTCATCGTCGCCATGATCAAAACAAAGTAAATCGCGTAGCGCACGACCGCATGGCGGCCGACGAAGCCTCCGTCCGAGAATTGCAGGGCGTGCTGCTTGTCGCGTTGCAGCCACTCGCACACCAGCATGACACCGATGGCCATCGCCGTCTTGCTGAAGTCGAGACCGCCCAGGCGGGCCATGCTGTCCGAGAAGTCCAGCATCGAGCGGCTGCACATGCCCTGCAGGTAATGCAATGCATCACTCAACGACTCGGCCCTGAAAATGATCCAGCCGATTACAGCGAGAGCAAAGGTGTAGCACATCTGCCACAGTTCCTTGACCGAGGGCAGCAACCGACCTCGCGCCACCACAGCATCATGCTTGGTGTTGAAACCGGCCAGGCGATAGATGGCCAGCAGGGTGCCGTGATAAAGGCCCCAGCAGACAAACGTCCAGTTGGCACCATGCCACAAGCCGCTGACGGCCCACACAATGAAAAGGTTGCGAATCACCTTGCGCATGTTGCAGCGGCTTCCGCCCAGGGGGAAATAGATGTAGTCGCGCAGCCAGGTGGTGAGCGATATGTGCCAGCGACGCCAGAACTCGGGGATGCTGCGCGAGAAGTAGGGATAATCGAAGTTCCGCATCAGGCGGATGCCGAACAGGCGTGCACAGCCGATGGCGATATCGCTGTAACCCGAGAAATCGCAATAGATCTGGAACGTGAACAGGATTGCGCCCACCAGCAAGACAAGACCGGTTTCGTCGGCATAGCCGGCCCAAATCTTGTTCACAGCCACGGCGCAGTTGTCGGCAATCACCATCTTCTTGAAAAAGCCCCACAGCATCTGCCGCAGGCCGTCAATGGCCTGGCACTCGTCGAAGCGGCGCGCCCGCTGGAACTGGGGCAGCAGGTTGGTTGCCCGCTCGATGGGACCGGCCACCAGCTGAGGGAAGAAACTGATGTAGGCAAAGAACTCGATGATGCCGCGCGTGGGACGCAGGCGGTGCTGATAAACGTCGATGGTGTAGCTCAGCGCCTGGAACGTGTAGAAACTGATGCCCACCGGCAAGATGATATCTCGTGTGACCCAATCCAGATGAATGCCCATGAGGCCGCTCAGCAGCGCATCCAGGTTCGCCACGAAGAAGTTGTAGTACTTGAAGACGCACAGGATGGCCAGGTTGATGATGATGTTGCCTGCACTCACGGCCTGCTGGGCACGCCGACGACCCTCGTAACGGGACAGCAGCAAGCCGCTCAGGTAACTGCACAGCGAGGTGAAAGCGATGAGCAGCAGGAAACGCCAGTCCCACCAGCCATAAAAGATATAGCTGGCAACGACCACCAGGCTGTTTTGCCACTCGCGCTTGGACGAGACAAACCAGTAGAGGATAAATACGATAGGCAGAAACGCCAGAAATTCAATCGAATTAAAGAGCATCCGTTCCTAGTTCTCAACAATAATGAATTGGTTCAACGGCCGCAAAATTACACAAAATTTGTGCAACTTGGGTAAAAGTGGTGAAAACATGCTTCACTTGCGCTTATTGCTTGCCGTTAGACGTGTTAATCTTTTAACAATATATTTGTTAAATTAACGTGATTTTCACGTGGGGGTGTTAGGTAAAGATGTATTTTTGCACCCTGTTAATAATAACCAATTGCAAGAATAGAACTAAAACTATATTGTTATGGCTGAAACAATCAATATCAGGGAGTTGAATGAACTGATTGCTAGTAAGAGTAATTTCGTGAACCTCATACGTCAAGGTATGGACCAGACTATCGTGGGTCAGAAGCACCTTGTGGACTCGTTGCTTATCGCGTTGCTCGCCAACGGGCATGTGCTGCTCGAGGGTGTCCCGGGATTGGCCAAGACCAAGGCTATCAGCACACTGGCCTCGCTGATCGATGCCCGATTCTCGCGCATCCAGTTCACGCCCGACCTGCTTCCTGCCGACGTGGTGGGTACGATGATCTACAGCATCAAGAAAGAGCAGTTTGAGGTCAAGAAGGGCCCGGTGTTCGCTAACTTCGTCCTGGCCGATGAGATCAACCGTGCACCTGCTAAGGTGCAGAGCGCACTGCTCGAAGCCATGCAGGAGCGTCAGGTGACCATCGGTGAGCAGAGTTTTAAACTTGATGACCCGTTCCTGGTTCTCGCCACCCAGAATCCCATTGAGCAGGAAGGCACCTATCCGCTGCCCGAGGCCCAGGTGGACCGTTTCCTGATGAAGGTGCTCATCGGTTATCCCAGCAAGACCGAGGAGGGAGACATTATCAAGATGAACATCGCCCCCGATCCCGTCGAGGTGCGTCCCTTGGTCACTCCTGCCGACATCGTTGACACCCGCAAGGTGGTCCAGCAGATCTACATCGACGAGAAGATTCAGAAGTATATCGTGGACATCGTGTTCGCTACACGTTTCCCCGCCGACTATGGCCTGAATGACCTGAAGAGCATGATTTCCTTCGGTGCATCGCCTCGCGCATCCATCAACATGGCACTGGCTTCGAGGGCCTATGCCTTCTTGCGCAACCGTGGCTATGTCATCCCCGAGGACGTGCGTGCCGTTTGCCATGACGTGATGCGCCACCGCTTGGGCTTGACCTACGAGGCCGAAGCCAACAACATCACCAGCGACGAGATCATCAGCAACATCCTGGACAAGATCGCAGTGCCTTGATATTCAAGTTACACGGCAACTTGAAGTTTAGAGTTTAGGGTTTAGAGTTTAGAGGGTGCCTAGAGCATCTAGAAACTAAAAACTAAAATGGATACGAATGAACTGCTGCGCAAGGTCCGCAAGATAGAAATCAAGACCAAGGGCCTGTCGCAGAACATATTTGCCGGCGAGTACCACTCGGCCTTCAAGGGCAGGGGTATGACCTTCAGCGAGGTGCGTGAGTACCAGTATGGTGACGACGTGCGCGACATCGACTGGAACGTCACCGCCCGCTACAACCGCCCCTATGTCAAGGTCTACGAGGAGGAGCGTGAACTCACGGTGATGTTGCTCGTCGATGTGAGCGGCAGCAAGGACTTTGGTGCCGTGGGTGTCGCCAAGCGCGAGATGATGGCCGAGATAGGTGCCACCATCGCTTTTTCGGCCATCGAGAACAACGACAAGGTGGGCGTCATCTTCTTCAGCGACAAGATCGAGAAATTCATCCCGCCCAAGAAAGGTCGCAAGCACATCCTGCTCGTCATCCGCGAATTGCTTGATTTCCAGCCCGAGAACACCGGCACCGACATCAATATGGCATTGGAGTACATGACCAGTGCATTGAAGAAACGCTGCACTACCTTTGTGGTCAGCGACTTTATTGACGAGCACGATTACAGCAAGGCATTGTCCATCGCCAACCACAAGCACGATGTCATCGCCGTGCAGGTGTATGACAAACGTGAGGCGCAACTGCCCGATGTGGGCCTGATGCGTGTGCGTGACGCCGAGCGCGGCACCATGCGTTGGGTGAATACCGGCAGCAAGCGTGTTCGCGACGCTTACAGCCGCTGGTGGTACCAGCAGCAACAAGTTGTCAACGGAACTCTGCAGCGTTGCAACGTGGACATGGCCAGCGTGGCGACCGACGAGGATTATGTCACCGCCCTCATGGGCTTGTTCAAGAGCAGGGGAGTTAGAAGTTAGAAGTCAGGAGTTAGAAGTTTTTTTAGAAATGTCACAACATGTGAGACATATCATGATGACGGCTGTCGTGATGCTGGCGACTATATCGGCGGCATGGGGCGGTAACGTCACTTTCAAGGCCAAACTCGACAGCGCCACGCTGCTCATGGGCAAAACCACGGCCTTGCACCTGGAAATCACCCAGGACAAGAACGCCCGCGGCTTTTTCCCCAATGAGCAGGCCGACACGCTGAATGCTATGGTCGAAATTGCCGAACGTCCGGCCGCCGACACGACCGACTTGGGCAATAACCGCATCCAGATCAACCGTGACCTCATCATCCAGAGCTTTGACTCGGGAATGTGGATCATCAAGCCCATCCCCTACGTGGTGAATGGCGATACGGCCTACTGTAACCAGCTTTCCATCAAGGTGTTGCCGGTTGACGTGAGCCAGATGAAAGACATCCATGACATCAAGCCCGTCGAGGACGTGCCGTTCAACCTGCTGGACTGGCTGCCCGACTACTGGTGGGCATGGCTGCTGGGACTGTTGCTCATTATCGGCGCCATCTGGGCCTACCGCAAGTACTACAAGAAGGGTGTCAATCCGTTGAAACCCGGCAAGAAGCGCTTGCCGCCCTATGACGAGGCGATGATCAACCTGCGTAACCTCAAGGCTGCCCAATTGTGGCAGCAGGGCCAGGAGAAAGAATATTTCACGGGCCTGACCGACATCCTGCGCGTCTATATCGACCGTCGCTTCCATATCAATGCCGTGGAGATGACCTCGTCACAGATCATTGACACCTTGAAGAAGAACGATGAGACCAAGGCCGTGAACGAGCAGCTGGAGATGATTCTCGAGATTGCCGATATCGTGAAGTTTGCCAATGCGCGCCCGCTGGCCGACGATAATGAAGTCGCCTATCAGCGTGC
>Ga0310694_10006258_pt1 | contig 11270 bp, 10 predicted proteins | sample 174DNAGHGhighgp2_FD_203884 | JGI IMG/M metagenome (GOLD analysis project Ga0310694, IMG submission 203884) | Sheep rumen microbial communities from Palmerston North, Manawatu-Wanganui, New Zealand - 1742 DNA GHGhigh gp2 (v2) (version 2) | ecosystem: Host-associated > Mammals > Digestive system... | reverse complement strand
CAATCATCTCGTCCTCAGTAACTGCCAGTGATGAGAGTTTGACATGATCAAACTTCTCCTCATATTCCTTGACGGCCTCATCGCCACGTGTCTTGATCTCAGAAAGAACAGTAGAAACAGTCTGATTCAGTTGCGAGACATCCAAATGCGGACGCTCTACCAGTTGTTGCCACTTGCTCCTTTCCGGAAACCTGATGATTTTCATATCTTTATTTTATATAATCATTTTTTCAATCGGGGTAACTAGGATACCCTGTGCCCCCATCTCCTTCAGTTTACCGATAATCTCCCAAAAGCGTTTCTGGTCAAGTACGGTATGAACAGAACACCAATCGTCGTCGGCCAAGGGTATAATAGTGGGACTCTTCAGTCCTGGAAGTACATTGATGATGTCCTGCAAACGGGCCTTTGGAGCATTCATACGCACATATTTCTTGTCTTCAGCATCTTTGACGGCCTTGAAACGGAACAACATCTGATCGAGCACAGCTTTCTTCTCTTCCGACAGGTTTTTGTTGGCAATCAGCAAGGCGTCGCTCTGCATGACAACTTCTACTTCTCGGAGATTATTGCTTACAAGCGTAGAACCGCTACTTACAATATCAAAGATACCGTCGGCCAGACCAATGCCAGGACTGATTTCTACACTACCAGTGATGACGTGTATTTCTGCAGATATTCCGCTTTTGTCCAGGAACTGCTGAAGTATGTGGGGATATGAAGTAGCAATTTTTTTCCCGTTGAACCATTCTACACCAGGGTATTGAATATCTTTGGGAATTGCCAGCGACAGCCTGCACTTAGAGAATCCAAGATGCGAGATGATCTCTGCGAGTTCACCGCGTTCTACAAACTCGTTCTCACCAACCACACCTAAGTCTGCTACACCGCTGGCAACACTTTGTGGTATATCATCATCACGAAGATATAATACTTCAAGTGGAAAATTAGAAGCCTGTACCAGGAGGGTGCGTTTTGATGCGCTGATCTTGATATCCGCCTCATTCAGCAAATTCATGGTATCGTCAAACAGACGACCTTTTGATTGAACTGCAATACGTAACATATTTCTTTTTTATTAAAAACGTTTGCAAAATTACGCTTTTTTGTGCGATTATGCAAGATTTTGCGTACTTTTGCAGTCGAAATCAGTCATTAATTCGCATTTTGTCATTGAAATTAGTATATATATTCATTCTGGCTCCGTTCTTCATGCTGTCTTGTTCCGCTCCGAAACAGGAAAAGATCATCGCACCTTGGGGAGAGATCAATGATACCATCACTGCTAATGATCATTTCGACCTCGATGAGATTCAGGCTGGTGGAGAATTGATTTTGTTAACCCTGAATGGCCCTCAAACCTATTATGATTATCGTGGGAAACAGTTAGGTACTCAGTTCCTGATTGTGGAACATTTCGCCGTTGACTTAGGAGTAGAGTTGCGGGTGGAGGTATGTCGTGATTCCGTTGAGATACTCAAAAAGGCGAAAGAAGGAATGGCTGACATGATGGCTTTTGCTACTCCTGGAGATATCCAGGTTCTCCCAGGTAAACCTGAGTTGGAAGAGGAGTTCCGCCAATGGTTTCGTCCTTCGCGAATCGATGATGTGCGTAAGGAGGAACGTTATCTTTTCAGTATGCAGAGTGTGCGTCGTCATGTATTCTCTCCCATGCTCGACCGCAAAAAAGGTGTAATCTCCCAATATGATGCTTATTTTATTCACTATGCTCCTTCTGTCCGTTGGGACTGGCGCCTATTGGCTGCCCAGTGTTATCAGGAGTCTACATTCGACGCTCGTGCTGTTTCGTGGGCAGGTGCCAAAGGACTGATGCAGATTATGCCGTCTACAGCCGACGAATTAGGACTTCCTCAGGATAAGCTCTACGATCCGGAAAGTAATATTGCGGCAGCGGTGAAATACATAGGTCAGTTGGATGCCCATTTCCAGGATATCGGTGACCGAAGAGAGCGTATCAGTTTTATCCTTGCTGCGTATAATGGCGGACGGCATCATATTCGTGATGCGATGGCATTGGCTCGTCGCGACGGAAAGAATCCGTTCCGTTGGCGTGAGGTGGCACAATATGTCCTTCGTCTGAGTATTCCACAATACTATTCTGATCCGATTGTGAAATATGGTTATATGCGTGGCACGGAGACTGTCGATTATGTGGATAAGATTCACCAGCGATGGCGCTCGTATCAAGGTATAAAGACGATCCAGACTTTCTCAGGCTCTATGCCACAGAAAGCCACGAAACCGCGTAAAAAGAAATACAATCAGTAATCAGAGCATACCCTTGGTGGAAGGTAGCTCATAGTGGAAGATATCTCGTTTTACAGCCATCCGCAGGGCTCTTGCAAAAGCTTTGAAGATACCTTCAATCTTATGATGCTCATTCGTACCATCAGCCTTGATATTCAGATTCATCTTGGCAGCATCACTCAGGCTCTTAAAGAAATGCAAGAACATCTCTGTGGGCATTTCTCCGATTTTCTCCCGATGGAAATCAGCGTCCCATACCAACCACGGACGACCGCCGAAATCTAAGGCCACCTGACAGAGGCAGTCATCCATAGGCAGACAATAGCCATAACGTTCAATGCCGCGTTTGCTGCCCAATGCCTGTAGGATACATTCTCCTAAGACTATAGCAGTGTCCTCTATGGTATGATGTTCGTCTACTTCGAGATCGCCTTTCGTGTGGATGGTCAAATCCATCATTCCGTGCTTGCCAATCTGTTCCAGCATATGATTGAAGAATCCTAGTCCTGTCGCGATGTCGCACTTACCAGTACCATCCAGATTCAGTTTGACGTGGATATCGGTCTCTTTCGTCTTTCGTGTCACTTCTGCCGTGCGTTCACCAGCAAAGAGTATCTCAGCGATTCGGTCCCATGTCATTCCTTCGTCTCCTAAGATCAGTGAATGACAGCCTATATTCTTGGCAAACGCTCGGTCGGTCTCTCTGTCACCGATCACATAGCTGTTGGCGATATCATAATCGTCATTGTTGAGGTATTGCTCCACCAGACCGGTATTAGGCTTGCGTGTAGGGGCATTGTCTTCTGGGAAATGACGGTCAATGAGTATGTCGTCAAATTCTATACCTTCTCCTTTGAGTGTCTGAAGGATGAAGTGATGGACAGGCCAGAAGGTTTCTTCAGGGAAGGAACTGGTGCCCAGTCCGTCCTGATTGCTGACCATTACAAAGCGGAAATCGAGCTTCTCGCGGATAAAACTGAGGTTTTTGAATACACCTTTCGTAAAGACGAGCTTTTCAAATGCGTCAATCTGCTCGTCTGCCGGTTCCTGGATGAGGGTGCCGTCTCTGTCTATAAATAAGATTCTCTGTTTCATTTCTCTTCTGGTTGGTTCTTGAGTTGTGCTTTTTCCACTTCTTGTTGCTCAATAGCTCCACACATATAATAGAAAGGTTGGAGAATCAGCAAGATAACGAAAGCCTGGATAAAGGCTGCTATGACGAATACGATCCACGTGAGTGAATGCATATAATCGGGAATACCCATTGGGTCACCATTCAAAGCTCCTTCCTGTGCCTTGATGTGGGCTGTTAACAGGATGAGGGCGGGTAGTGTAGTGATGCCCAAAAGCAACAAACTTACCAATATGTTGACCAGTGCGGTCAAGAATATCAGTCCCCAATGCCGGAAGGCGATTCTGTAGTTAGGTATCAGCGATGACCAAAAGGCTTCGTGCCCGATGACATACTGTGTCCCTACAGCCAATAGCGGCGTATTCACCATCATGGCCAGGATGCCCAGCACGCACAGAGCAACAATCCTTGTGACAGTGGCCAGACGAGCAAGTAAATAGTGGTCGATCGTTACCATTATGACGGTCACCAATGCCAGCAAAACGGCCACACATAGAAATCCTTTCACGCATCTCCATAGTGTACGATAGTCTGTTGAGTACCATTTGACCTTACACGGGATGGCGTGTTGTTCCTTATGATAGCGTAGAACGGAAAAGCCGAAGGAGACTATCAGGGGAAACAAGAAAAATGACAGGATAGTGCATCCTATTAGTATGCAATACGTGAGTAGCGCATCCTCTGGGATAGAATAAGGATTGATCTCTGCCATCGTCGATACCGCCAACAGGTAGGGGTATTTGATGACATAGAAAGTGTTGATACTTCCTTTGAGCAGTGCATAGATAAGTGCACCTATCCAAGAATAGGCAAAAATGGCTTTGAAGTGGTCAGAATAAAAGCGATAGCCGGTACTGATCACCGACCTGACACTGCGACTCTTCAGATAGATAAATGCTTTCTCCTCGTTCATGGAATCTTTGGGTTATTCTCTAATTTGAGGCAAAGGTACATAATTTAATTGAAAAATTAAGAATAGTCCTTCAAGAATTACGAGTTTTTTTTTATCTTTGCACCAAAATAACAGAAATGAAGATACTCAAATGGGGTTTCATCGGTTGTGGTGAAGTGACAGAAATCAAAAGCGGTCCTGCTTTTAACGAGATAGAGGGATCTTCTATCTATGCGGTGATGAGTCGTCATGAGCAGCGTGCCAGAAGCTATGCTGAACGCCATCATGTTCCTAAGTGGTACACGGATCCTCTGGAATTGATTGAAGATCCGGATGTGAATGCCATTTATGTGGCCACACCGCCTTCCAGTCATGCTACCTATGCTATCATGGCGATGCATGCCGGAAAACCTGTGTATGTAGAGAAGCCTTTAGCCGCCTCTTATGAGGATTGTGTTCGTATCAATCGTATCAGCGAACAGACTGGGGTGCCTTGTTTCGTGGCCTATTATCGGCGCTATCTTCCTTATTTTAATAAGGTGAAACAGATTGTTAGCTCTGGACAGATAGGTAAGGTGGTTAACGTTCAGATCCGGTTTGCTGTTCCCCCACGGGCAGAAGACTTACAGCGAGATACTCTCCCTTGGCGTTTGCAGCCTGAGATAGCAGGTGGAGGCTATTTCTATGATCTTGCTCCCCATCAGTTTGACCTCCTGCAGGAGTTCTTCGGTGTGATTACCGAAGCTTCAGGTATCTGTACGAACCGTGCCGGCCTGTATCAGGCAGAGGATACGGTCAACGCCTGTTTCCAGTTTGAGTCAGGACTTACGGGTAGCGGCTCCTGGTGTTTTGTAGCTCATGAGTCAGCGAAGGAAGACTTCATAGAGATTATCGGTGATCGGGGAAAGCTTTATTTCTCTGTATTCGATTATCGTCCTATTCAGTTATATACCGAAAAAGGTCTTGAGAAACTTACCGTACCTAATCCTCCTTATGTACAACTGCCTATTATCCAAAATGTGGTTGACCATCTGCAAGGAAAGGGTCTGTGTGAGTGTACGAGTATTTCTGCTACGCCCGTCAACTGGGTCATCGACCGAATTTTGAATAAATTCTAATTCCGATGCGTAAACTTCTATTGCTCTCCGTCCTCAGTATTTTTTCCTGCTTTCAGGCATTGGCCCAAATGTCCTTACTGGAACAGGATAGTCTGCGGATTGTCCGACTGTTGGAACGGGGCAAGACATTACCTGCGCAAAAGAATCTCCCTCTGTTTTTTGCCCATCAGTTCCTGGGTGTTCCTTATGTGGCACATACCTTAGAGGTCAATGATATGGAATCGTTGGTGGTCAATACCCGTGAGTTGGATTGCACCACATTGGTAGAGAATGTGACGGCTCTGACACTCTGTACGCAGCGTGGAGAAACCTCCTTTGCTGATTTCAAAAAGATGCTCACCTTATTGCGCTACCGTCACGGGAATATTCAGGGCTATCCCAGTCGTCTGCATTATTTCACGGAGTGGATTCTCGATAATCAGTCAAAGGGTCTGGTCAAGGAAATCCAAAGGCAGAAAACACCTTTTACCGCCATACAGACTGTTCGCACAAACTATATGTCTACCCATCCCTCGGCTTATCGGGCGTTGAAGAATGATCCGACGTTGATGGCCGATATCAAGAAGATGGAGAAATCGCTGACAGGTTTGCGCTTCAGATATATCCCCAAGTCACAAGTGCTCAACACGAAGGCGATGCGTGAGGCAGTCCATGATGGCGATATCATTGCGATCATCACGTCCAAGAAAGGTCTTGATACGTCGCATCTTGGTTTTGCCGTATGGCAGAAAGATGGTCTGCATCTGTTGAATGCCTCCATGCTTCATCATCAGGTGGTGCTGGAGCCTATGACCCTTCGGCAATACCTCAACCAGCATCCCACGTTTACAGGGATTCGGATTGTAAGAATACAGCAATTATTAACAAATTAAAATATCAATAGAATGGAATTACCCGATTTTATGGCGTATGCCAACAAATTCTCCGCGTCTGATTTCACGGAGAAGATTTCGCAGATTGCTAAACGGGCAGGTGCGAAGTTAGTCTATGCGGCTCTTATCTTATATTACACGTTGCAGAGTGATAAGATTTCTAAGAAGGATAAGATGATTATTATTGGTGCACTGGGGTATATGATCAGTCCGCTTGACGTGATTCCTGATGCGATTCCTATTGCCGGTCTTACCGATGACCTCGCTGTCCTTCTCTATGTCCTGAAGAAGGTGTGGACGGAAGTTGATTCCGAAATCAAACTGAAGGCTAAGGAGAAACTCAGCAAGTGGTTTGATGATGACGAGGTAGAGGAGATCAACGAGCTTTTTGATAACGAGTGATCGATGTCTAACGCTTTCTTTCAGTTCCGGCAGTTTACGGTCTATCAGGATCAGTGCGCCATGAAAGTGGGCACTGACGGGGTACTTTTAGGAGCGTGGGCTCGTCTGTTGGCAACTGAGGGTAGGGTGTTGGATATGGGAACGGGGACAGGACTACTGGCATTGATGATGGCGCAGCGTTATCCTCATGCCTCCGTGACGGCTGTCGATATTGATGATCAGGCAGTCATTCAGGCGCAACAGAATATCAGTCGTTCTCCCTTTGCTGAGCGGATCACCATCTCACAGGGCGATATCCGCGAGTGGGAGGATCAGCCTTTTGATGCCATCGTTGCCAACCCGCCCTATTTCGTCGACTCTTTGATCTGTCCTGACGATCAAAGGACCACAGCCCGTCATACGGGCACATTGACCTATCGTGAACTGATGGAGACGGCTTGGCACTTGCTCTCTGACAACGGCATTTTCTCTGTCGTCATCCCTTTCGATTATCTGGACCGTCTTTCGTCCGAAGCAGCACTCGTCGGATTCTTCTTGTCGCGTCAGTGTGCCGTACGAACGACTCCCCGTAAGTCTCCGCGCCGTTATCTGCTGGAGTGGGTGAAGCATCCTTGTACGCTACAACGGACGGAAGAGGTGCTTGAGACTGCTCCGCTCACAAGGAGTCCGTGGTACCAGTCACTTACTCAAGATTTCTATGTCAAATGAAAGTAATGCTCTTACAACTTGATATACAGTGGGCTTCGCCTCAGGAGAATATCCTTCGGGCGCAGCGACTGATGGATCAGCAACCCGATAGTGATCTTTATGTTTTGCCTGAGATGTGGGCAACGGGGTTTGCTACCGAGCCTCATGAAATAGCTGAGGACGAAAAGCACTCCTTGGCGCTCTCGTGGATGTGTCAGACAGCTCGTGAACGGCATTGTGCTCTCTGTGGCAGCTTAGCGATAGCCACTCCCGATGGTCGCTTCCGTAATCGTCATTATTTTGTTCATCCATCTGGTGAGGTCTTTTTTTACGACAAGCATCACCTGTTCACTTATGGGCATGAGGATCGCTATTATACGGCAGGCGATGCTCATACGATTGTCGACTTCATGGGTTTCCGAATCTTGATGCTCACCTGTTATGATGCCCGTTTCCCCGTATGGTCGCGTTATGGGATGGCTGGCGATTACGACGTGATCGTCTATGTGGCCAACTGGCCTCAGTCGCGGCAGTCAGCTTGGCAGATACTGATGCGTGCCCGTGCCATTGAGAACCAATGTTTTGTGGTGGCTGTCAATAGGGTTGGCGACGACTCCTTTTCGCATTATGTCGGTAACAGTGCCGTGATTGATGGCAGGGGCCGAACCTTGATACGTGGTCGTTATGACGAGGAGTGTGCGGTTAGTTGTGAACTGCAAAAAGAAACGTTGACGACCATGCGCCAACGTTTCAGGGTATTGGATGATCGTGACCTCTTTTAGCTGATCACGAGTTCCTCTTTTTCCGGATGTTTGTCGATGGTGATAGATTCACCTTCCTGAATACCTTTCTCTACGATCCGTTCGCCTAAACCGTCCTCCACGTAGTTTTGGATAGCTCGTTTCAGGGGACGTGCACCGTATTGCACATCATAACCCTTGCTGGCGATGAAATCCTTGGCGGCATCGGTGATGGTCAGTTGATAGCCCATCGCCTCCACACGTTTCAGAAGCCCACTCAGTTCGAGGTCTACAATCTGTCGGATGGCCTTGAGATCAAGCTGGTCGAAGGTGATAATCTCGTCCAGACGGTTCAGAAACTCCGGCGCAAACTGTTTCGACAGCGCTTTCTGTATAATGTCGCGAGCATGCTCCTTTCCTTTCTGGTCCATATTCAGACCTGTTCCTCCTGCGTTGAAGCCTACACCACGCCCGAAGTCCTTCAACTGTCGCGTGCCTGCGTTGGATGTCATGATGATGACTGTATTGCGGAAGTCTACCAGTCGTCCGTTACCGTCAGTCAGCCTGCCTTCGTCAAGCACCTGAAGTAAGAGGTTGAACACGTTACTGTGTGCTTTCTCTATCTCATCGAGCAAAACGATCGAGTAGGGGTGACGTCTCACTTTCTCCGTCAGCTGTCCGCCGCTCTCATAGCCCACATAGCCTGGAGGTGCACCAATCAGTCGGCTGGTATTGAATGACTCCGTATACTCACTCATATCCACGCGGATGAGGGCGTCGCTACTTCCGAACATAAACTCCGCCAGTTTCTTGGCCAGATAGGTTTTGCCCACACCGGTTGGTCCGAGGAACATGAACACACCGATGGGATGATTCGGGTCGCGCAGTCCGATGCGGTTGCGTTGGATGGCACTCACCATCTTATCGATGGCCTGGTCTTGTGCGATGACAGCTCCCTTGAGTTCCTCGCGCATACCTTTGAGTCTGATGCCTTCCTGCTGTGCCATTCGTTGTACGGGTACGCCTGTCATCATACTGACCACCTCAGCCACTTGTGTCTCTGTGACAATCTGTCGCTCTTCGCCTTCACCTTCCGCCCATTTCTTGTTCATGTCGGTCAACTGTTTCTCCAAGGCAGTCTGACGGTCGCGATAGTTGGCAGCCAGTTCGTAGTTCTGATGGTGTACAGCATCGTCTTTCTTCTCTTTCACCTCTTTGATCTGCTTTTCCAACTCCACCATCTCGGGTGGCAGCTTCGAGTTACCCAGTCTGACGCGCGATCCCGTCTCGTCGAGTGCATCGATGGCTTTGTCGGGGAAGAAGCGGTCGGTGACATAGCGTTCTGTCAATTTGACACATGCCGCCAATGCGTCGTCTGTATAGGTCACATGATGATGGTGTTCATAACGGTCTTTGATGTTCTTCAGAATCTGCAGCGTCTCCTCTGTGGTCGAGGGCTCTACCAGCACCTTCTGGAACCGTCGTTCAAGGGCACCGTCTTTCTCTATCGAGTTACGATACTCGTCGAGTGTTGTCGCTCCGATACACTGTACGAGTCCACGTGCCAGTGCAGGTTTCATGATATTGGCAGCATCCATTGAGCCAGGTGTCGATCCTGCTCCGATGATGGTATGTATCTCGTCAATGAAGATGATGATATCCGGATTGTTCTCGAGTTCTTTCATCAACATCTTCAGTCGTTCTTCAAACTGTCCGCGATACTTTGTGCCAGCCACGATACCTGTCATGTCGAGCGAGATAATCCGTTTGCCATAGAGCATCGGCGATGTCTTCCTGTTGGCAATCAACTGTGCCAGTCCTTCTACGATCGCACTCTTGCCCACGCCGGGTTCTCCTATCAGGATGGGGTTGTTCTTTTTCCTTCGCCCCAGAATCTCGATTACTCGTTGTATCTCGTTTTCACGCCCCACCACGGGATCGAGTTTGCCGTCGAGCGCAGCCTGTGTCAGGTCGTGTCCGAAGTTGTCGAGCACGGGTGTCTTACTATTCATGGCTTTCTTGGCTTGTGCCGTAGTGGCCTGTTGACCGTCTTTGCCATTGTATTTCTGTTGTTGGATGTCGTCCTCCTCGTCTTCGTCGGGCAGTGACAGTCCGTCGGTCACATTCTCCTTCGTAGGTGCATAGAGTAGCGTCATCGCATCGTCGTAGTTCATATTGTTCATTTCTAATATTTTTTTTGCTCCATTCTCTCCGTAGTCGTGTAGGATGGCCAGTAGCAGGTGTTGTTCCTCCACGCGCTGCTTTCGTTGTATGCGTGCTTCGAGCACAGCCAACTTCAACACGTTGCTCGCCTGTTCGTTGAGCACCAGGTCGGTGGTGTGTATCGGTTGGTCAATCTCGTCCTGACGCACCTTGTCCTCCAGTTCGGTCTTCACCAACTGCAGGTTGATGTTCAGTCGTTTGAAGAGGTCGATCACCGGTCCTTCGCCTGTACGCAACAATCCCAGCAACAGGTGTTCAGGTCCTACCGACCTGCTGGCCAGTCGGGCTGCTTCTTCCCTGCTGTAGGAGAGAATCTCGGAGACTTTAGGTGAAAATTGACTTGTCATCTGGTCTTTTTATGATGATATATGATTTTATCAGCAAAATGTATGCCAAAAATATGGTCTGAATATTTGTCATATTCTGATTTTCTTTGTACTTTTGCAAAAAATAATGATTTTTGAGTAGTCATCATACCTAATAAAAACCTATTATGATACTGATAGCAGATAGTGGTAGTACTAAGACCGATTGGACGTTGATTCATTCCTCACATGTCAATCAGCGTTATGACATTGTAGCTGCGTTTCAGACACAGGGTATTACGCCTATTCATCAGAGTACCGCCGATATTCGTCGTATTCTTGAACAGGAGTTGATGCATCAGCTTTCCACATTCCCTCGTTCGGCCCTTTTCCATTCAGGTGGTTTGTCCACACCGTTGTTTCAGGACCTGAACGTGTTCTTCTATGGGAGTGGATGTACGCTAGCCCATGTTCCCACAATGTTACAACTGCTTGGCGAAGAGCTTGCCACGAAGACGGTCGAGGTGCACAGCGACTTGATGGCGGCTGCCCGTGCGCTCTGCGGTCATGAGTCGGGCATCGCCTGTATCCTGGGAACAGGTGCCAACAGCTGTCTGTATGATGGTGAGAA
>Ga0310694_10006257_pt1 | contig 11270 bp, 7 predicted proteins | sample 174DNAGHGhighgp2_FD_203884 | JGI IMG/M metagenome (GOLD analysis project Ga0310694, IMG submission 203884) | Sheep rumen microbial communities from Palmerston North, Manawatu-Wanganui, New Zealand - 1742 DNA GHGhigh gp2 (v2) (version 2) | ecosystem: Host-associated > Mammals > Digestive system >... | reverse complement strand
TCACCGCTGAATATAAACTTTTTACTACCTTTGCACAAAATATTTAACTACATCAAAACACTAAACTTTTATAAAACAGGAAATGAAAAAGCATCTTTGTGTGGTCCTGACCCTCATGATGACTGCATTGTCATTAGGGGCGCAGACCTTGAACATCGGGGGCCATCGTGCTGCTTGCGACACGCTCAATCACATCTGGTTATGCAGTGTACCGCAGTCGGTCTTCGGCGACGATTACAGCGCTCAGGTTAGCTATGGAGAGGAACTCACCGACTTAGTGATTGAAGGAGTTGCCGTAGCCAGTGGTGAAACTATGCTGTTTGAAGGTATTGAGGGTGGTAAACTCTATACTGTGACAGCTCACCTCGGTGACAGCCTGATTACAGGTAGCATCACTTTCACGTGGCTGCCGATTGTAGAGATTAACGGTACGTTTAATAACAGTTTCAAGTATGGCACAGTCACCGTCAGCGAGCCTGATTCGGCATTTGCCGAGCCCATGCAGGCTAAGGTGAAATGGCGTGGCGGTGCTACTAACACCGGTTCCAAGCACAAACGCAATTACCGAATCAAGTTCATTGCCGAGGACAGCACCAAGATGAACAGGCGCTTCTTCGGACTGCGCAACGACAACAGCTGGAACCTGGACGCAGGGCAGATGGACTTCCTGCGCGTGCGCAATCGCGTGAGCACCGACCTGTGGCTTGACATGGCCCGTAAACCCTGGTATGCCGATAGTGTGAACAACGTGCGTAACGGCTCACGTGGCCAGATGGTTGAGGTACTGCTCAATGGTGCCTATGTGGGCATTTACAACATGTGTGAGCCCATCGACCGCAAGCAGTTGAAGCTGAAACGCTATGATGTGCTCCCCAATAGAAGGATTGACTTCCGTGGACAGTTGTGGACGGCTTACAAGTGGACGCGCACAGTGAGCATGAGCGATCCTCAACCCCGTGGACTCGGTACCACGCTTTGGGACGGCTTCGAACTGAAGTATCCCGATAGGGATGAGGTGAAAACTGTCAAGTGGACTGCACTCAACGACGCTGTATGGTTCGCTAACCGTGCCGATGCCGATATCTCTCTGCGTGCCGATAGCATGGGTTATTACTTCGATCTGCCCGTCATGCAGGACTATTATATCTTCATCATCGCGATTCAGGCCATTGACAACGAGAGTAAGAATATCTACTATGGTTGCTATGACACCAAGGATGTTCCCCGCTTGACGATGGTTCCTTGGGACCTTGACATCTGTCTCGGCCAGAACTACTCTCCTTCGGTTGATTATCCCGACATGATTAAGCCTAATCGTGGACTGGACTGGATTGCACACCTCCCCATGGCCGACATGATGGACGTGCCGGAGTATCACGACCAGGTCTTTGAGAGATACTGGCAACTGCGTGAAACCAAACTCAACACCGATAGCCTTGTGGACCGTTACCGTGCTGCCGTCCGCGAACTCGAGGAATGCGGTGCAGCCGAGCGCGAGGAAAACCGTTGGAGCAAGGACACTGACCTCGCCGGCAAAGATCTCGACCTGAGCGCCGAGATGGACTATGTGGAGGACTGGATCCGCAAGCGCATGGAGTACCTCGACACCTATGTGTTTAGCTATAATCCCCCTCCCATCCCCATCAAGGGTGACGTGAATGGTGATGGTGAGGTGAATATCGCTGACATCAATGCCCTGATCAACATCATCATGGGCGGCAGTGCCGACGATGATACCCTGAAGCGTGCCGACGTCAACGAGGATGATGAGATCAACATCGCCGACATCAACGCCTTGATCGACCTGATTCTCGGATAATCAAGTAATCATTGATGCTGGTTTCCCGGCATCACCACAATAGCTAAGGACTCTGGCATCTCCCCAGGGCCCTTAGTGTTTATATTGACGAGTCGATGCGGTGTGATAAAACAAGAGACGCAACCCATCTGATAGGCTGCGTCTCTCCTGTGATTCGCGTGGGGCTCGAACCCACGACCCCATCCTTAAAAGGGATGTGCTCTACCTGCTGAGCTAGCGAATCTCCCAAAAAGCGGTGCAAAGGTACGGCAAAAATCCATACCTGCCAAATTTATTGGCCGTTTTTTGTCTTGAACCTTATTCTGCTACCAGTTTGCAGATTTCAACGATGGTCATCATGGCCTTCTCCATCGAGGGGATGGGGACGTACTCAAAGCGGCCGTGCATGTTCATGCCACCGGCAAAAATGTTGGGGCAGGGAAGACCCTTGAACGATAGCTGGGCACCGTCGGTACCGCCGCGAATGGGCTGAACCTTGGGCGTCACACCGGCGTTCTCCATGGCCTGCTTGGCAATGTCGATGATGTTCATCACGGGCTCAATCTTCTCGCGCATGTTGTAGTACTGGTCCTTGATCTCGCAAGTGGCGCAGTCGGGGAACTCGCAGTTGATCTTGCGGCACAGGTGCTCAATCTCGCGCTTGCGGCTCTCAAAGCGGGCACGGTCGTGGTCGCGGATGATGTAGCTCAACGTGGTCTGCTCAACACCGCCCTGCATGCTGATGAGGTGGTAGAAGCCTTCGTAACCCTCGGTGTGCTCGGGCGTCTCCCAGCGGGGCAGCATCGTGGCAAACTGCAGGGCTACACGCATCGAGTTGAGCATCTTGTGCTTGGCGGCTCCGGGATGCACGTTCAGACCCTTGAAAGTGATTTTGGCGCTGGCGGCGTTGAAGTTCTCGTACTCCAGCTCGCCGACGGCACCACCGTCCATCGTATAGGCCCAGTCGCAGCCGAATTTCTCCACGTCAAAGTGGTGGGCTCCCAGGCCGATTTCCTCATCGGGATTGAAGCCAACGCGGATGTTGCCGTGCTTAACCTCGGGATGCTCTTGCAGCCACTCGATGGCACTCAGGATCTCGGCAATACCGGCCTTGTCATCGGCACCCAGCAGGGTGTCGCCGCTGGTGACGATGAATTCCTGACCCTTGTAGTCGTTCATCTCGGGGAACTGGACCGGATCGAGGACGATGCGGGGTTCCTCGCTCAGCACGATGGGCTCACCCTCATATTTTACGATGCGGGGCTTGACGTCGTGGCCGCTCATGTCGGGAGCGGTGTCCATATGTGCGATAAAGCCGATGGTGGGGACGGGCTTGTCGGTATTGGCGGGCAACGTGGCAAACAGGTAGCCGTTGTCGTCAAGCGAGATGTCGCTCAATCCCATGGCATGCAACTCTTTCTCCAATTCTTTGGCAAACACCATCTGGCCGGGGGTCGAGGGTGTCAGGTTGGTGAGTTCGTCACTCTGGGTGTCAAACTTCACATACTTCAAAAATCTGTCAACTAATTTCATAGTGATATTGTCTGTTAATGGTTGTTGTTCTTTTTCAACCCACAAATGTACATAGAAATTCTTGAATCTCAAGCTACATTTGATAAAAAGTAGCCTGATGCCTCATTTGCAGGCCTATTGACGGGTTTCATCCAGCAGCTGCTCGTCCAGCCACTCGATGCGCTTGGCCAGCCACTGCTTGAGGTATGTCACCTCGTCGTCAAAACTCTTGGCGACATAGTGGTTGGGCCACACGTGCACGCCCCAGCGGGGCCAAGCCTGGCTGTTGCGTCCCATGGCACCACACGCGGTGAGTACTGTAGCCAGCGAGTCCACAACGGCCATCAGGCGGTCGTCGCGCAGGTTGCCCTGGCGGAACTCGGCCCATCGGGCCTTGACCTGTGCCTGATAGTAGGGGTCGTTGTTGAGCCGATACCACCAGAAGGGTACCAGATACACGTCCTTTTCCTGATACAGGATGTCGTTGTTCTGATAGGCCCACGTGTCGGTGCGCCAGCTCTGGCGGTGGTCGGCGTTGCCGTAGGCCAGGTCGGTGTCCCACACTACCATCTTGAAACGCGGGTCAACGCTGTCGCGCCGCTTGTAGAATTTCCCGCTCAGGCGGTAAGCGTCCACATTGTGGCACAGTTCCATGATCAACTGGTAATCCACAAACGACTGGACATCGATATACTTGCGATAACCCTTCACCGGGTCGCTGTACCATGTCGAGGCCAGTGCATTCTCCATCTGGTTGATGCGGCTGGTGATATAGGCCAGTTGTCCCTCCTTCAGGTCTTCGTAATCGGGTGACTTGAACTGGAACAGGATATAGCGGTCCTGGTAGGGAACACCGGCTGTGCTCACGGGGTGATACTTGGACCGATAGGTCACTGCGTCGTTGCAATCCACCTCCATCAGGTAGTCGCCGGTCACTGCATCGCCCTCATGGCCGGGCTTTTTCAGGTTCAGGCGGTGCTTGCCCTTGGAAACGACCTCCGACAGGATGTACACCCCGTAGTAGGTGCCGTCAAGAAAGAGTTCGCAGTAACGCCCCTGCGGCACATATTCCATCCACGGGCGGGCAATTTCCCAGGTGAGCAGGTCGCGCATCATGCTCTTGTCGGCATAGGGGGCGAGCAGCGCCCAGTTGTTGTCCTTGCCCATGCACAGCAGGGAAACCTTCTGCTTCTTGCCGCTATGCCTCAACGGGCCGTCCAGCGTCCTGAACGAATAGGGCTTCTTGGGGCTGTCGTTGTAGGTGGAGTTGCCACGGTGACGCACGGCGATGTACCCGTCATAGTCAACGTGCTGACCGAGATGGGCAAGGGTGTCTGCATAGTTGGTGCGCCCCTCGCCGTTGTAGATGATTTTCATGCGCCCCTCAATGCGCTTGTCGCGCATGATGGAGTCGCCGTCAACGTCAATCCACACGATGGGCAGGTTGGTGGAGTCGAGACGCACCTTCGTGTCATCGGGTGGAAAATTGTGGATGGTGGCTTTGACACAGCCTCCCAAGAGGAGCATCATCGCTGCGGCCATTGCCAACTCTATCATGGATCTCATCTTCATGCCTCATGTGTCATTGGGGGTTTAACTCGGCAAAAATATAAAAAAAAGTGGCTCGCTCGCCCATGAAGGCCATAAAATGGTCAAAAGGTTGCATAATACAATTTTTTGTGGTAATTTTGCCGCGATGAAAACACATTAATGACAATAATCACAATGGATACAGAACACAATGCCGAAATCATTGCCCGCATCAAGTACTTGATGAAGGAAATGGGCGTCAAGCAAGTACAGTTTGCTGAACGTATTGGGGTGGATACCTCCAACCTCTCGAAGTACCTTAATGCCCACATGCCGCTCAGCGAGGCTTTCCTCAACCGATTGGTCGTCAATCTGGGTGTGTCCAAGGAATGGCTCCTTGAGGGTACCGACCTGCCGTTTGGCAAGACGCTGGTGCGCCCTGACGCTGCCGATGGCCGAATGGCTCTCAACAGCGGTGCGGCACCCGCCGATGCCACGCCGGTCTATGACGTTGACGCCACTGCGGGATCTGCATCGGGACGCAACGAGATGTTTGCAGCCGAGAATATTGTGGGATGGGTCAATCTGCCCAACATGAGTCCCAATTGCCGTATCGTCAGGGTCAGTGGTGACTCCATGGCTCCGGTCATCGAGGATGGCGATTTTATCGCCGTGCGTGAGTTGAGCAACCCCAACCAGATTTACTGGGGGCAAATCTATGTCGTTCAGCTCGATGACTTCAGATTGGTAAAATACCTACGCCGCCACACCGACCCCAACATGGTCGTCCTTCGCAGCGAGAACCCCAATTACGACGATATGGATGTGCGCCGTGCCGATATCCACGAGATGTTGCTGGTGCAGCACATCCTGCATGTTAACAGCCGCCTCTGACAAGATGCCTGATCAGTGACATCAGTGAGTGCAGCTGCCATGAATTCAACAACATTGAACCAATGAACATTTATTACCATACTCTTGCCAACGGATTAAGGCTGGTGCATGTCTCTACGGCATCGCCCGTGGCGTGGTGCGGGCTCGCCGTGAATGCCGGAAGCCGCGACGAGGCCGAGGGCCAATTCGGGTTGGCACACTTTGTCGAGCACACCATCTTCAAGGGCACCCAGCACCGCCGCTCATGGCACATTCTCAACCGCATGGAGAGCGTGGGCGGTGAACTCAACGCCTACACCACCAAGGAAGGAACCATGCTTTACTCGGTATTTCCCCGCGAACACTTGCCCCGTGCGGTCGATTTGCTGGCCGACCTCGTGCAGTGTTCTGTCTTCCCGCAGGAGGAACTGGACCGTGAACGTGACGTCGTGCTCGAGGAGGCTGCCAGCTATCGGGATTCGCCCAGCGAGGCGGTATATGATGATTTTGAGGACCTGATGTTTGCTGGCAGTGAACTGGGGCACAACATCCTGGGCAAGAAGGATGATTTGGAGAATTTGACCCGTGACGACTGCATGCAGTACCTCAAGTCGTTGTATGTGCCGACCAACATGGCCTTTTTCTCGGTAGGGCCGGATCGTCCCGAGCGGGTTTTCCGCCTGGTTGAGAAATGTTTCGGGGGCATGAACCACAGCATGAGGCCACAGCAACGCGCCTTGCCCGGCAGTGTCGAGCCTTTCCGCCGCGTGGTGGAAATAGGCACCCATCAGGCCCACACGGTTGTGGGAGCACGCCTTCCGTCCCGTCATCATCCATTAAGGTTCGCCTTGATGCTGCTCAACAACATTCTGGGTGGACCAGGCATGAACTCCCTGCTCAATGTCGAGTTGCGTGAGCGCCGCGGCTATGTTTATACCGTCGAGTCCACGTTGACCATGCTCAGCGATTGCGGCTGGATGGAGATCTATCTGGGATGCGACGACGAGGATGTGAATTCGAGCCTGCGCGTGATAGAGCGCATTACCACCAAGCTCAGCCGTGAACTCTTGCCCGAGCGCCGTCTGGACGCCTACAAGAAGCAGTATTGCGGCCAGCTGGTCGTCGCATCCGACAGCAACGAGTTCCTCGCGATGAATGCCGGACGGGGACTGCTTTACCACGGCAGCATGGCAACAATCGACGAGACGATTGCCCGCATTCAGGCCGTCACGCCCGAGCAAATCGCCGAGGCCGCTGCTTATCTTAAGGCCGATAATCTGTCTTCCCTCACTTTCCGTTAAATGGGCTGCAAGGGCGATTTATTGATGATTTTTTGGGCAATTAACAAAGATTCACTACTTTCGTGACCTGATACAACAATTAGATTCCTCTGGACAATGAAAAAGATATCGATTCTTATACCCTGTTACAACGAGGAGAAATCCTTGCCGCTGCTTTATCCTGAGTTGCTGAAACTCATGGACGGAAACCCTGGCTATGAGTGGGAACTGATGTTTGTCAACGACGGCAGTGCCGATGGCACCCTCGACGAACTGAAGCGCTTGAGGCAGCAGGACCAGCGGGTCAACTTTGTGGACCTGTCTCGCAATTTCGGTAAGGAAGCAGCCATGCTTGCTGGCTTTGACTACGTGACTGGCGACTGCATGGTCATCATCGATGCCGACCTGCAGCACCCGCCCACGCTCATTCCCGAGATGATCAAGTGGTGGGAGCAGGGCTATGACGATGTCTATGCCAAGCGCAAGACACGCGGCAAGGAAAGCTGGCTTCGCAAGCACCTCTCCCTCCAGTTTTACAAGATATTGCAGAGCTCGTCACGCTTCGATGTGTTGCAGAATGTGGGCGATTTCCGTCTGCTGGACCGCAGTTGCATCAATGCCTTGAAAAAACTGCGCGAGAGCGAACGCTACACCAAGGGCATGTACAGCTGGATCGGCTTCAAGAAGAAGGATGTCGAGTTTGAGCAAGGCGACCGTGTGGCGGGCGAATCCTCATGGAACTACCGCCAGCTGTTCTCCTTTGCCATCGATGGCATTACCTCGTTCACCAGCGCACCGCTGCGCATCTCGACCATCATGGGCTTCTTCGTCTCGCTGTTTGCCTTCCTTTACATGATCTATGTGTTGGTCAAGGCCCTCATCTGGGGTGACCCCGTACAGGGCTATCCCACGCTGGTGATCCTCATCCTCTTCCTCGGCGGCATCCAGTTGCTGTCGCTGGGCATTATCGGCGAGTACATCGGACGCATCTACAACGAGACCAAGAACCGCCCCGACTATGTCGTGCGGGAGTTCAACGACGAGCGTGTGTTTTAATCCGTACTATTGACCTCACCCATGATGAATGACAAGAACATAAGACGACCTTTAGCCTCGGCAGTGATGCTTGTCGTGCTGGCACTTGTGGTGTTGGCTTTGTGCTTGGGAGCCATCTGGCTGGGTGATGATATCTATTTCACGTTTAACCTTAGCCAGGGCGATTGGTTCGACCAGGTGGACTCGCTGCGCAAGGTAATCCTTTCCCAGTCGGTCTATTACATGACGCGTAACGGCAGGTTCGTCACCCATTGCTTCGTGCAGTTCTTCTGCGGCATGGGCGGCAAGACGCTGTTTGCAATCTGCAATGCCTTGGTGTGGGTGGCTTTTGTCATCATGGTAGCCCGGGCGGCGCGTTTCAAGTGGCGCGCCAATCCATGGGGCCTGTGTGCCGTGGCGTTGCTGTCGTTTACCTGCCTCAGGACACAGTTCTCACCTCCTTGCCAGATCAATTACATCTGGGCGATGACGGCGGCCTTGCTGGTGGCCGATTGGTTCATGAAGGGCACCTTGGGGCGGCGTCCGTGGGTGACGGTGCTGATGGTAATCTTCTGTTTCTTGGCTGGTTGGGGGCAGGAATCCTTCAGCAGTGGCCTCGCTGCTGCCATGTGGATATTTGCCTTGATCCGCTACAAGTCGATGACATGGCAGCGGTGGCTCATCTTGGCGGTATTCACTGCGGGTATGTTGTTCCTGTGCCTTGCGCCGGGCAATTTCGCTAAATTGGGAGGTTACTCCTCGTTGCGCATTACCCCCGTGGCGATGGCCTATTACATGCGTGCCCCCTATCTGCTGTTGGCCGTGGTGCTCTATCTGGCCTTGGCCAAGGAAGTGCCGCTGAAAACCATGTACAAGGAGAATGCATTCTGGTGCAACGCGTTGTTCTTCTTGCTTGCATTCAATGTTTTTGTCAAGGTCTATTGCAACCGTCAGCTCTTCGGTATCGAGGTGTTGTCGATAATCATCAGTATGCGGCTGCTGAGCGACCATGCGGCCCTGTCGGCCACTTTCAAGCGTGTGGCATTGGCTCTGCTGGCGTTGTGGTTTGTCCTGGTGGTCGTTGACGACGCCCGCACCATCTCGCGGCGCACCGCTGTGGTCAACCGGCTTCAGCGCTTGTACCACGAGAGCCCCGATGGTGTAGTCTATTGTGACATCGACGACAAGGAGTATTTTTATCATGATGAGGATGCCATGAACTGCCTCAACAACTGGACGCTCATCCAGCTCAGCCACCTGTGGCAGTCCCAGGGCGGAAAACCGCTCAAGTGGAGACCTGTGGCAGCCAAGCAGTATGTGGGCCAGGACCTGCCTTCTCAGGTCATCCGGCTCGATGATCGCCAGAACATCTTTATGCTCGTCCACAACCGGGCACAGGATAGCTGCAAGTATGTGCTGAATTCCTCTTGGCACTACGGCCCTGTGATGGTGGTGAAGATGGTGTCCCACAAGAAAAGCAAGAGCCTGTTGAGCGAGAATAACCCCTGTGTGGTGACCGATTCCCTTTACGATGCCTTGATTTGGCGCCAAGATGACGCCTTTGTTCAGAATGACAGCGCACGGCTGGCAGATTAACCCTGATTTGAATCATGAATAAGTCCTCCGTTCCCCTCTGCCCCGATGCACGCGACACTCGTGCCGACCGCTTCACTCAGGTCATCTACTGGGTGTTGCTGATTGCGGGGTGTGCGGTGTTCCTGCTCATGAACATCTACACCACGATCAAGGAGGACGACTTGTTCCACTCGATGATTGGCGGCGGCTCGTCGCGGCCCATCAACACCCTTGCCGACGTTTTCCGGTCCTGGGTGGAGTACTACCGCTACGATGCCCGAACGGCCAATATCATCTCCTTTACCTTCAACGGTATCCTCGGCAAATCGGTCTTTAATGTATTTAATACGCTGGTATTCGGTGTGATGGCCCATTTGTTGAGCCGTGTGACGGCACACCGCAACTCACCCATGGTGCTGGCGATTTTGTTCACTTACATCGTCACGGCGATGCCTGTGCCGGGTGAGACGCTGCTGTGGGCTACGGCCAGCTTCAACAACCTGTGGAACTGGACTGCCACATCGCTGCTCGTCGTCTATCTGATGTGGCATCGCAACGCCACACCGGCATGGTGGTGCTGCATTCTGCTACTGCTGGTAGCCGCATTTACGGGAGCAATCAACGAGGGCATGACCCTGGGCGCATTCGGCGGACTGGTGCTGTATTACCTGTTCAACCGTGACAAGGTGGACCGTGTTGTGGCAGTGGCCTTGATAGGATATCTGATGGGCGTGTTGCTGTTGCTCACATGTCCCGGTGCCTGGGATCGCGCGTCGCTCGAGGTGGCCCATGACTCGGGCCCCCTGGTGATGCTCTCTCAACGCTTCCATACCGTGGTGCCCCACTGGCTGCACTATGTCACTCCTGTCGCAGCCTTGCTCGTGCTGATAGCCGATGTGGCCATCCGCGGCTTCAAACGCGTCCTGCTCGGCACCCCGTGGCCTTTCATCTTCTTAGCCCTGCTGGCCTTTACCTTTGTCTTGGGCAAGGACCAGCCCCGTCTATATTTCCCTGTGTCAATGGCGGGCCTGTTGATTATTACCGAGGGACTTTGCCGACTGTTGGCACGGCACTCCTGGCTGCGTTGGGCCGTAGTCGCGCTGGGCTTGGCCATGTGCATCCGCCTGTATCCTGCCAACATCGCTACCATGAAGCGCTACCAGGCGTTTTTTGACCGCATCGATACAACCATTCGTCAGTCTCCTGAGCCACAGGTCATCCTCAAGAAGCAGGACTTTGACGGCTACAGCCGCTTCATCAAGTACTTCAACTTCGACTCCTGGACATTCTTCATCCGCGAGGAGACCCTCTGCCACTATTACAATAAGCAAAACATCCAGTTTGTCCCCGATTCAATCTATGACCGTTTCCACGGCGGACGCCTCCTCGACGGTGCCGAGCCGATGCCCATGGCCGCCCCCCAGTGTCCCGATATCGATACTGTGCTTGCCGTCCCCAGTCAGGGCTACATGGTGGTCAAGATGCAGCAGGACACCATCTCTCACACCTATCAGCACGCCCAGGCCTACCACACCGACGGCACCCCCGTGCCCCTCCCCGTCTCCTACTTCCCCCTGCTATACCAGGGTCATGAGTACCTGATTTTCCCCCTGCCCAGCGACACGATCCACAAGCTGGTCTTCTCGCCTTATGCCCTCGACGGCCCC
>Ga0310694_10006255_pt1 | contig 11271 bp, 8 predicted proteins | sample 174DNAGHGhighgp2_FD_203884 | JGI IMG/M metagenome (GOLD analysis project Ga0310694, IMG submission 203884) | Sheep rumen microbial communities from Palmerston North, Manawatu-Wanganui, New Zealand - 1742 DNA GHGhigh gp2 (v2) (version 2) | ecosystem: Host-associated > Mammals > Digestive system >... | reverse complement strand
CACAGACGGCGGCAGCTTGACCTTTTTCTTCTTCCCCAGTTTTTCCCGGACAAAGCCGATGGTGTCATCCCAGGAGAACGGCGTGCAGACCGCGGGAATCCGCAGCCACCAGGCCGGGGCATAGAAGAGGATGATGCATTTTTCAGGCCACAGCTGTACCCGGGCCACGTCCTTCCAGGCCAGGTCCCTGCGGGAAAGCACCAGCACCCGGGTATCCCCGCCTTCCGCCTGCTTCGCCGCCGCCGGGGATTTCATCCGCATCAGCAGCTTCAGCGGGGTCGGATCCGGCAGGTAGCGGGTTTCGTGGATTCCGCGGCTGTCCACCACAAAGTCGGACAGTTCCTTCCCCTGCAGCAGCAGGGCGGCAAACACCGCCAGCAGGGCCCCCGCCAGCAGGATCAGCAGGGTCAGCGGAAAACCGGAAGTCATCATCCGCTCCACCGCGGCAAACCCTCCGCCGACCGCCTCCGGAACCAGCACCAGCACCAGGATCGCCAGCGCCGCGGGCAGCAGCACGCGCATCACGCTGTTCCAGTACATCCAGTCCTTCACCGGCGTACGTTCCACACACCATGCGGCGTGCGCGGCATTTTTTCCCAGCCGGGTTCCGCAGCGGGGGCAGATATCCCCCGGTTCCACTTCCCGGTCGCATTTTTTGCAGTATGCTGTCAGCGCCATTCCCGGCCTCCCTTGCGGCGTAATGCCGTCTGTCGTCATGATTATACATCAGAACCTTCCCGGGGGCAAAGCTTTTGCGCCGGGATCCGCCCACGGGAAAAGGACGCCGCCCGCCGGGCGGCGTCCCTCACCGTTTCCCCTGCCGGGAATCATGTGTCCAGCACATTCTCCCGGGTAATGTTCCGCAGCCATTTCCGGCTCCGGTAGTGCCGGAACACCCACGGCCACTTCACAAACTCATCCGTGCACAGCAGGAAATAAACCGCCAGCGGCGGAAGTTTCAGCGCCGCCGCGGCCAGGAAGCCCAGCGGAACCGCGTAGCACCACATATCAATCGTGTCGCAGACAAAGCCGAACCGGCTGTCTCCTCCCGCCCGGAAGATCCCGGCGATCAGGGTGGTGTTCACTGCCTGTCCCATTACGTAATAGGTGTTGATCAGCAGCATTCCCTTCAGGTACCCCCGCCCCGCTTCCGTCAGGTTCGCGAACCGCAGCGCCGGCGGAATGCAGGCCAGCACCACCAGGCCGCCGGCAAGGCCGGACAGCACCGTCAGCTTCATCAGGATCCTGGCGCCCTGCTCCGCCTCCTTCATCCGCCCGTTCCCGAGCAGTTGTCCCAGCAGGATTCCCCCGCCGCTGGCCACGCTGAAGCACAGCACCGTGCCGAAGTTCCGCACCAGGGAGGTAAAGGAGTTGGCCGCCACCATGTCCGTTCCGAGGAACTGGCCGATGATCACGGAATACATCGAGAACGCCAGCCCCCAGGATACGTCGTTCAGCGTCGCCGGCATGGCCATCCGCAGGAAATCGCGGAAAAGCGCCTTGCTCCGGATGAACATATACGACAGCTTCAGCTTCACGTCCCGGCTCCGGCCGGATACCGCCAGCGCCAGCGCCAGTTCCGTCATCCGCGATATGGAAGTGGCCAGGGCCACGCCCGCCGCGCCGAGCTTCGGCGCGCCGAACAGCCCGAAGATGAACACCGCGTTCAGCAGGATATTCAGCGTGAACGCCGTGGTGTTCAGCGCCGTGCTGATTCCCACCCGCCCGACGGAACGCAGCGTGGCAAGGTAGATTTCAATCAGGCCCCAGCAGAGGTAGGCGGCCGCCACATTCCGCAGGTATTCCGCGCCGATGGCGATCAGCTCCGGATCCGGAGTAAACACCCGCATCATCTGTTCCGGAATCAGCAGGGCCGCGGCCGCCAGCACCGCCGTCACAATCACGGAAAAGCGCAGCGCGATGCCTTCCACCGCGTCCACCGCCTTCAGGTCGCCCCGGCCGAAGTACTGGGCGCTCAGCATGGTCACACCGGTTCCCAGCCCGTACAGTACCATAAACAGGACGCTGGCATACTGCGCCGCCAGGGAAACCGCCGAAATATGCGCCTGCCCCACAAAATTCAGCATCACCACGTCCGCGGAGTTGACCGCCGCGCTCAGCAGGTTCTGCAGGATGATCGGGCCGGTCAGCTTCATGATCTGCCCGCACACCGGGCGTTCTTCCCGGGTAATCCGGATTCTGTTGATCATACCGGCTGTGTTTCCTCCTTCCCGGAAACTCCGGGCATGGCGTTATCCGCCTTTTCCTTTCCGCATCCGGCCGGCGGCGCCGGGGAAAAGCAAACCAGGTGCATCCAGTCCATAATAACCGTTCCTTCCGATGTTTCCGGATCTTCCGTCTGCGTGTGCAATCGTTTGCTTTCCGTACTGTATCATGGACCGCCCGGGATTTCAATCCCGCAAAAAAGAATCCCGGAGAATTCTCCGGGATTCTGGAAAAACAGTCCGGTCAGCCCTTGACCGCGCCGGCAATGAAGCCCGCCTGAATGCGTTTGCTCAGCAGGGCATAGACGATCATCGTCGGGATTGTCGCGATGGACAATGCCGCGCCGATGGGACCCCAGTCTGTTGTGTACTGGCCAAACAGTTGCTGTACACCGACCGGCAGGGTCATATATTTTCCCTTGCTGATAAAGATCGTTGCAAACAGCAGTTCATTCCAGCATTGCAGGAAAGTATAGATACCTACTGTTGCGACTGCCGGCATCATCAGCGGGGCAATTACCCGGCAGAAGATCCCCCAGATGCCGCAGCCGTCCAGGAATGCGGCTTCATCCAGGTCATACGGGATATCTCCCATAAACCCGATGCTGATCAGAATGCCCATGGACAGCGAGAAAGCAGCGTACGGGATAATTAGGGCAATATAGGTATCAAGCAACTTCATCCGGGACAAAATCATAAACACCGGTACCAGTGCCGCATGGATCGGAATGGTAAGGCCCAGCATGAAAAACTTGTTCATGAGCTTTCGGCCTTTCCACACCAGGCGGGTCATGGCATAAGTCGCCATAAATGCAGCAATCAGTGTAATAACAATTGCGGAAGCCGCGATGATCCCACTGTTAAGGAAATACCGCCCCATGTTGCCGGTATTCATTGCCCGGGAGTAATTGCTCCACCGCCAGTTCTGCGGCAGACCGATCATATTCCGCTCAATCGGAATCTTCTCGCCGCCTTCATCCAGCACGTATGCTCCGGCAGTATCCCGCAGGTAGCCTCCGAAGATCTCATCGTTGTTCTTGAGGCTGAATGTCAGCATCCAGTAAAGCGGAAACAGGTTGATCACAACCAGGACAAGCAGGACGAGGTGGACCAGAACCGTGGACAGGGTAAACTTACGATTCTCGTTCATGCCACTTTCTCCCCCTTATCCTTGAAAGCCAGGCTGATCAGCAGTGCAAACACGAAGCACAGAATAATCAGTACCACGGCGATTGCGCTGCCGATTCCATACCGGTTATGCAGGAACGTCAGTTTATACATCAGGGTGCTTGGCAGTTCAGCGCGCCGTGTGTCCTTCATCAATGTATAGATCAGGTCGAAGGATTTCAGCGAACCGGTAACGGCAAAGATAACACACACCTTCAGGATCGGCTTGATATAGGGGATCACAATCAGGCGGTTAACCTGTCCTTCCGTACAGCCATCCAGCTGCGCTGCTTCCAGCAGGTCCGCCGGAACACCCTTGATGCCCGCATACATGAGCAGCATATGATAACCCACATACTGCCATAGTATCGGAACAAGCGCCGCCAGCAAAGCGGTTTCTTTATAGCCGGTCCATCCTCCCTGGAACGGGAGTTTTGTGGATGTGATCTGGGAAGAAACCCAGCTGAATACCTGCTGTTTGACCCCCAGGGATTCCAGTGCGGAATTCAGCAAGCCATTGGTTTCATAAATATTCATCCATAGCCGGCCAATAATCACTGTGGAGATCAGAACAGGCATAAAGAAGATGGACAGATAAGCCCGCTCTCCACGGATGCCTTTACTCAGCTTCAGAGCAATAATCAGCGCAATCGGCAGCTGGATGAACACAGAAAACAGACCCAGCAGCAGGGCGTTTCCCAGCGCGTCACCCATATAATTGACATTGGTGTACAGTACACCTTTATCATTCATCAGCTGCGGACTGAAAAGCTCAATATAATTGTTCAGTCCGACAAACGTCATGTCGGAACCGGAGATTGCCTTGAAATCATGCAGACTGTAATTCACCGACATAATGATCGGCGCAATCAGGATACCGACAAACAGAAGCAATGCCGGCAGCAGGAAAGCAAAAACATTCAACCTGTAGGAAAACGTTCTTTTCATCTTGCGTATTCCTTTTCAACAAAAGAGGGAGACGGCCCTCTCGGAATATCCCTCACAGGGCCGTCTCCGGATTGATCTGTTCAGATATCAGATCGGGATCTGATTACTGGAGAGTCGCAGCCAGGCCATCGATGAACTGCTGGCCATCGATTTCACAGCCATAAACCTTGGACACATAGTCCAGATAGATGTTCGCAGGATCAGCGCTCATAGCGGTGTCACCGAACAGAACCATACCATCGGCAGCAGCAACCATCTCGGAAACGGTAACCACCATGGGCTTAACCTCGCTGGTGTCATAGTCCGGCGTCCAGGCGGGCAGTCCGGATCCCTTCAGGTAACCATAGTGGCAGATTTCCTTGCCCAGTTCGAACGCAATCTGCGCAGCGAACTCGGGATCCTTGGAGGAAGCAGCAACGGCCAGAGAGTCGGACGGTCCGCCGATAACCTGGCTGTAGGTGGCCTTTTCACCATCGATGACGGGGAACAGGGCAACCTTGAAGTTCGCACCGGCGTCATTGATTTCACCGGCGTTCCAGGTACCATTCTGATAGAAGGCATAGTTTCCGGCGATGAAGTTGGCCTTGATCTGGTCATTGCCCAGGGTCAGGCCATCAGCCGCGAAGTATCCCTTGGTCACCATTTCCTGGAAAATGTCAACAGCCTTGGCGATATCCGGATTGTTCCAGGTTTCTTCACCGGCAAAGATAGCATTCAGCTTTTCGTAGCCGATGGTCTTCTCGATGATGGGCTCGAGGTACTCGGTCACGCACCAGGTTTCAGTACCGGCGCAGCCGAAGGGGGTGATGCCGGCGGCCAGCAGGTCGTCGCAGCACTTGATCATGTCTTCATAGGTCGCGGGGATTTCTTCCCAGCCAGCCTTGGCCAGCAGATCCATGTTCGCAAACAAAGCAACGATGTTCATGGTCAGCGGCACGGCATAGTGATCCTTGTTCTCGCCATAGGACGCATTCTGCAGCATCACTTCGGGCAGCTGGTCCGCGAAGGCTTTGTAAGCGTCATTCAGGCAGTACACATTGTTCTGAGCAGCGAAGTCGCCGCAGAATGCACCGGCCCAGGTGAAGAAGATGTCCGGCAGCGTGGACGGATCAGACATAGCAGTCTTGATCTTGGTCTTGTACGCCTGGTTCTCCGTAGCTTCCATTTCGATCTTCAGGCCCGGATGAGCAGCTTCGACAGCAGCGATAGCCGCTTCATAAGCAGGACGGTTGGCATCGCTTTCAGTCGCAATGCTCCACAGGGTGATAACCTTCTCTTCCGCTGCATCAGCGAAAACGGAGGTCAGGGACAGCAGCATAACAGCCGCCAGAACCAGGGCAACCAGCTTTTTCATGTGGGGTTCCTCCTTTTATTTTTCGCGGCAAAGCCGCAATATTCTCAAACAGCGCACCCGCTGTTATCGACTTTTTTCATCCTTTTTTGCACCGGTCAATCAGCACAAAACGGTAAAATATCATTCCGATTCGTCACTTCAACGCAAGTGACAGTATACCCTTCCCCCTATGTTTTTGCAAGCACAAAATGTAGGATTTGCATACATTCTTCCCCTTTTTGCACATGCTTCGGGAGTTACGGTATCGTTATCATCCCTTGTAAACCAACGTTTGTTAATTGTTTGTATTTTTTGTGGTTTTACCTTTTTCAATCGGATTTTGCATCTTTTCCGCCCTGGTTTGCATTCAGGAAGCGGTCTGGCCCCTGCTCACGGGCCGCAATACTCCACAATATGTTGTGGTACGTGTCCGGATTCATGGATCCGCTTCCGCTGATGTTTTCCGTCCTTCATATGCGCGCTTTTTTCCGCCTGAAAAAGCCGTCCTGTTCATGATAAACAGGACGGCTGCATTCAGCTTCCGGCTGTGAAATTATTCCTTCACGCCTCCCAGCGCCACGCCGCTGATAATGAATTTGCTCAGTATAAAATAGACGATGAAAAGCGGCAGCACCGTCAGGGACAGCGCCAGGTATACCGTACCGAAGTCCGTACGGAAACGGTCGGATTTCAGCAGGGACACCAGCATGGGCATCGTAAACTTTGCCTGGCTGTTGATCACCATGGTCGGTGTAAACAGGTTGTTCCAGGATCCCACGAAAACAAATATTGCCTGGGTTGCGATGGCCGGCGCCATCATCGGAATCGCGATCCTGTTGAACGTGCGGAATTCTCCCGATCCGTCAATCCGGGCCGCTTCCACAATCTCCAGCGGCAGGCTTCCCAGCATAAACTGTCTCATGAAGAAAACCACCGAAGGCGATGCGGCCGCCGGAAGGATCAGGGGCCAGAAGGTGTTGATCAGGCCCATCTTGTACATTTCATTGAAGAAGCCGATGATCGAAACCTGGCTCGGAATCATCAGCACCACCATGATAAACGTAAATGCCGCCTGCCTCAGCTTGAACCGGTAGACCACCAGGCCGTAGCTGGTCATCAGTGAAACGTACAGGCAGAGGAATGTCGCGGAACTGGAAACCAGCATGGAGTTCAGCATGCCGCGGACAAAGTCAAAGTTCTGCCGCTCTTCCAGTGTCTTCCAGTTGGTTCCCAGCATATTGCCCGGAATCAGGCTCAGCCGCTGCGCGATCTCCGCCGAAGGACGTGTCGCGTTTACAAACATCACCAGGAACGGGAAAAGCGAAAGTGCGCACAGGAAAATGCAAACAACGTATATCAGTGTTTTCTTGCCGATGATCCGCGCCTTGTAGCTTCCGCTCACGCGTCCGGCTGTATCTGTCAGGTTGCTCACAGTTTCGCCTCCTTCCTGGCAGCCCGTATCATCTTGCGCTGCCGGCCGGCTTCCTTGTCCCGCATAATGTAGAACAGGATCACGGAGAACACGGCGGTGACCAGGAAGAGGAGTACGGAAACAGCCGCGCTGCGCCCGTAATCTTTGGTTCCCTCAAACACGAGCTCCTGGATATACATGGTGACCGTCTGGGTCATATCCTTCGCTTTGGAGCCCTGCTGCTGCATCATGGCCGGGATATCGTACATCTGCATGCCGCCGATCAGCGAGGTGACCAGGGTATAAAGCAGGATCGGCCGGAGCAGCGGAATCGTAATCCGGTGGAAAATCTGGTTGCTGCTTGCGCCGTCCACCTGTGCCGCCTCAAACAGGCTCGGATTCACGCCGAGAATACCGGCAATCAGCACAATCATGGTATTTCCGTACCACATCCAGAAGTTGATGAACGCGACAATCAGCCGGACCGCCCATCCGTCCTCCAGGAAACGGACTGCCACCGTGGCGGCAATGCCTGAATTCAGGTAAATATCCTTGTCAATGACTCCCAGGCTGGCCAGTATACTGTTTGCCGGGCCTTGCGGGAAGGCAAACAGCGCGTAGAACAGCATGGAAATACTCGCCGCAGTGATGATGTTCGGCATGTAAATCATCACCTTGATCGCGCCCTGCCCGCGGATGGTGAAACGGGTATCGGTAAACCATTTCGCCAGGAGAAGCGCAATCAGGATCTGCGGAATGAAGTTGATAATCCACATGATCCCGGTGTTGATAAACACCTGGATAACCTTGGGCGTCATACCGCTGCCGGCCTTGAAAAGCGCCGCAAAGTTATTGAACCCGACCGGGTTGGGGCCGATCACTTTATTGGTTCCGGTAATCATGTATTTCTGGAAAGCCAGGTAGAATGTATTCCCCAGCGGATAGAGCTGGAAGATTGCGTAAATCAGAAAGAACGGGGCGATAAAAAGATATCCCCAGTACGTCTTTTCAAGCCTGGACCGGCTCAGCCGGCTCTTCCTGGCTGTCACCTGTGTCGCCTGGGACATGCGGGCTCACACTCCTGTATCATGTTGCCAGAAAAGCACCCCGGAGGGATAGCCCTCCGGGGTGCCCCCTATCCAAAGATTTAATCAGGGGTTCCGGGATTATTCAGCCGTGATTTCCGGATACAGGTCGACAACCGCCGCCGCGAAATCGGCCAGCGCGGTATCCAGATCCTTCTCACCGGCGATGTAGTAGTTCACCTGGGTGTCCATCGCAGAGTTGATGTTCTGGTCATAGGCGCTCATGGTGCTCACATCGATCAGCGGCAGCACTTCACGGAACAGGCTGTAGTGATCCTGGCCGCCCAGGAAGTCGAAGGAGAATCCGTCATCAATGATGGACTTCACAGCGGCGTCATTGTTCACATAGTCCTTGGAACCCAGGCAGTAGTACTTCATGCTGTCTTCTTCAGTGGTGAAGAAGCGGATGATGTCAGCAGCCAGGGCGTCGTTGGTGCAGAACTTGGAAACGGCCAGCCAGGTGCCGCCCCAGTAGTAGGGCTGCGGGCCCTTCACGGCGCGCCAGTCACCATAGGTGCCTTCGCCCGGGGCAGAGCCGCCGGAGTTGCCGACCATCGTCCACTGGATTCCCCAGGTGGAGAAGAACAGGCCCATCACGGAATCATTGCCCATGCAGGCATTCCAGGCTTCGCTCCAGGGATTCGCTTCAGCAGTCAGGTTTTCTTCACGCAGGGTCTTCGCGAAATCGAAGTACCACTTCACCTGGTCATCAATCTTCAGGTTCAGGTTTTCGTCCACCCACGGGGTGCTGCGAACGGTGCGGACGACCTGCCATACGTCTCCGTTGGAGGGGATCAGCTTGGTCGCGCCTTCGCTCTTTTCCTTCACTTCACGGGCAGTTGCCAGCCAGGAATCCCAGTCCTTCACCTTTTCCTGCATTTCTTCAGGAGAGGTGACGCCCAGGTACTTCTCAGCCAGGGAAGCACGGTACATGAACAGTCCGGGAGCGGCCTGCCAGGAGGATCCCTTGATCACGCCGTTCTCATCGGTGGCAACCTGGCGGGTGTACTCATACTGGCCGGCCATCTCATCAGCGGTGATGCCGATGCTTTCGATCGGGCGGGTGTATTCAGAGTTCACATACTTCAGGGCGTAGTCCGCTTCCATCAGGAACAGGTCGATGTGTTCTCCATTCTGCAGCGCCTGGTCGAGCTTGGCCTGGTAGTTGCCGTTATCGTTGGGGTTGATCACAAACTCCAGCACGTCGCCGTTCGGGAAGGTGACGGTGCCGTCTTCCGCCACGGTGCCGCCCACCGCGGGGATGTAATAGTTCTTCAGCATGCCCAGGAATTCGTCGTTCCATGCATAGATGACGAACTTCTCGCCGGTGGCGGGCACGTCGAAATCGGTGGTGAAGCCTTCAGCCAGGGCGCTCGCGCAGCCCAGCAGAAGAGCCAGCGCCAGAACCAGGGAAAGGATCTTCTTCATAAGGGTTCCTCCTTCATTTTTTGCGGTTTTGCCGCATTATTCTCAAACAGCGGTATACCGCTGTCTTCGACTGGTTGGTTTTTTTGTTTCGGTCTCATGCCGCGCTGAGTAGTATACCTCGATAAAAACAAATTTTCAACCGCATTATTGCCGGTTTTTGGCATTTTTTGTCAATACACCCCCCTGGCCCAAAAGGCCGGTAACGTTTGCAGTTGTGATGTTTCAACGGGTCTGGATTTTTAAAATTCCTTTGTATTTTTTTGTTTTTTCTGTTTCATAATATATTCGGTAACGTTTCCATTTGTGAGTCCCGGTTCTTTTTACCCTGACGGATTCATTCACCGGTCCCGGAACCCGCCGGAACGCACAGGAATAAGCCCCCGCTGCCGGGGGCTTTGATATGACCGTTATTCCGCCGTCCGCCGGATTCTTTTCCTCCGTCCGGCAATCCGGCGTTGCTGCTTTTTTCAGGAGTGGTTTTCCGTCAGCGGGAATCAGGCTTCATTCAGCATTTCCACCAGTTTTTCCACTTCTTCCGCGGATCCGCCGCCCAGGCTGGCCGCGCCGCGAAGGGGCATGTAGTTCATCATGGCCAGGTTCATTTCATCGGAAATGGCTTCCTTTGCGGCGTCCGATCCGCTGTCCTGCCCGCCGTTCCCGAACATCCCGGCCGCTTCCTGCATATATTCCCGCAGCACCGGGGCCGCCTTCGGATCAGCCATGATATCCATAATGATGCTGTCCGCCGTATAGCGGTGCGGCAGCTCCGTCGTGGACTCCACCGTCACCTCCGCCCGCAGCGGGAGGTCCCGGCTGGATCCGCCGGCCTCCACGGTAAACACGCCGGTTTCCACATGCCAGTCGTGAATCTGCCGGTTCCAGTAAGCGAACGCCCGTTTGCCCAGCGTAAAGGAGACCTCCCGGCTTTCCCCGGGCTGCAGGAGCACCTTCGCGAAATCCTTCAGCTCCCGCACCGGCCGGATGGGAGTGCTCTCCACGTCTCCGACGTACAGCTGGACCACCGCTTTGCCGGCCCGGTTCCCGGTGTTCTTTACGGTCACCGTTGCCGTCAGTTCCTCCGTGTCCCGGATCCGGTCCGCGCTCAGCTTCAGCCCGCTGTATTCAAACGTGGTGTAGGACAGCCCGTGTCCGAAGGGGAACAGGACCTCCATCCGCTTTTTGTCGTAGTACCGGTAGCCGACAAAGACGCCCTCCCGGTATTCCGTCACGTTCCCTTCCCCGCCGTAGAACAGGAAGGACGGATTGTCTTCCAGCCGCAGCGGAAACGTTTCCGGCAGGTGTCCGCACGGATTCACGTCGCCGAACAGCACCCGGACCGCCGCCTCCCCGACTGCCTGCCCGCCGAGATAGGCTTCCACGACAGCCTTCACCCGGCCGATCCACGGCATTTCCACCGGAGCGCCGTTATGCAGCACCACAATGGTATTCGGGTTGGCTGCCGCCACCGCCTCAATCACGCGCCTCTGGCAGTCCGGCAGGCGCATGTGCGTACGGTCATACCCTTCGGACTCGTAGGAATCCGGAAGGCCTGCGAACACCACCGCCGCCTTCGCGTGCCGGGCCGCTTCCGCCGCGGCGGCAATATCCGTTTCGGATGCTTCATCCTTTTCCACGGAATACCCGCGGGCATACTCCACCTGCAGTCCCCGGCTT
>Ga0310694_10006252_pt1 | contig 11274 bp, 11 predicted proteins | sample 174DNAGHGhighgp2_FD_203884 | JGI IMG/M metagenome (GOLD analysis project Ga0310694, IMG submission 203884) | Sheep rumen microbial communities from Palmerston North, Manawatu-Wanganui, New Zealand - 1742 DNA GHGhigh gp2 (v2) (version 2) | ecosystem: Host-associated > Mammals > Digestive system... | reverse complement strand
GGGTAATACGCGTAATAGGTTCTCGGGTTCTCGCCGTTCGTTTCGTCAACCGGCTCCTCGAAGGAGTCCCCCGGGTTTTCCCGGGCCCTTTTCGCCCGCTCCTCCGGAATGTGCAGCACGTCTCCCCAGGACTTTGTTTCACCGTACAGGGCCTTGATGATCGATGCTGCGATGACGGGGAAACGGCCGAGATCGTTCACCCGCAGTTCCAGCGTGGCGAGGGTGTCATAAAACATGGAAACGGTAATCTCGACGCCTTCCGGGATTTCCGCGTCGTCTTCCCCGGTAATCCCCATCACCGTCACCTGGGGAAAATTGCCGAAGAGGCTGTTGATGGGTCCTTCCCCGTGCTCCTGCAGGATCTCGTTGACTTTTCCGGTGAAATCCCTGAGCATGGCCATAGCCGGTGTGTCCTCTTTCCATTGCGGTGCTGCCAGCGCCAGCACCGGCAGCAGGAGCACCGCCGCGATGATCCGGATGATACGCTTTACCATTTGATACCGTCTTCCTCGTTCTTATCCTGCCGCAGCTCCACCGCGCGCCGGATGAGTTCCACCGCGCCGTCAATCCCCAGCACGCCCGTATCCACGCAAAGGTGGTAGTTCGCCACGTCGCCCCATGTGCCCGTAGCGTAATAGTTGTAGTAGGTGGCCCGCTGCTTGTCCGCCTTCCGGATGGTTTCCTCGGCCTTCATCTGGTCCAGGCTGTAAATCCGCATGATGCGCTTCACCCGTTCCTCCATGGAGGCCTTGATGAAAACATTCAGGACGTTCTCATGGTCCCGCAGCACATAGTCCGCGCAGCGGCCGACGATGACGCAGGGACCGTTGTCCGCGATCTTGCGGATCGCATCGAACTGTGCCAGGAAAATCCTGTGGTTCAGCGGCATCTCGAGGTACATGCCGGCCGGATCCATTCTCCCCTGGATCCCGCCCATCATGGAGAAGAAACTCCGCTTCTCCTGCTTTTCATCGTACGTTTCCATGACTTCCTGGCAGATACCGCTTTGCTTGGAAGCTTCCGCCAGCAGTTCCTTGTCATAAAACGCGAAATTCATGATCTCTGCCAGTTTCTTCGCCACTTCGCGCCCGCCGGATCCGTACTGCCGCCCGATGGTGATGATCGGATTGAAACTCATAAGGATCTTCCTTTCTGCCTCAGCTGTTTCTGTCGTTTTTCCGTTCTGCCAGGTTCCTCAGATGATTGATTTCGCTCCCGGACCCCGCGATTCCTGCTTCCTGCCTTGTCTTTCTTCCTTTTTCGTGGTATCCTGCATTCGATCACTGATGAAAGACGGAGCACGTATGAGAACACCTGTAAACGCCCAGACCCTGAAGCAGCATATCACGTACAGCTGGTGGAAGTACCTGCTGGCGCTGATTGCCGGTATTTTTGCCGTGGACCTTCTGTTCACCGTCACCGCGCCGCAGATCCCGCCGGAAAAAAAGGTGAATTTCTATATCTACGGCTATGCGGACGGCAATATCCTGGATCCGTACCTGGCCCAGATCCGGGAAAATGAAATGCCGGATATGGAATCCCTCGCCTTCAATACGATCATGATGGACGAATCCTACGGCCAGATGCAGCTGACCACCTATATTGCCGTCGGCGAAGGCGACGTCTATCTCCTGGGGCGGGACGAATTCCTGGGCTTTTCCTCCGGCGGCGTGTTCATTCCCCTGGAAACAGACACGGAGCTGATGGCGATGTTTGATGCCGCGGGCAAAAACCTGCGCCGCGGCTGGCGCACCGCCAGTGACAGCGATGAAGCCCACCTGTACGGCATTCCAGCCGACCAGCTGCCCGCATTGGGCACCATGTGTGCCAGCCCGGACGGTTTCCTGGCCGTGCCCGCTTCAGGCAGGAATATCGAAAATGCGATGAAGTTCCTGCGCATCCTCGTCCGCGATACCCTGGAGGATCCTGTTCCCGCGGAAACCGGCGCGGCAGGGGAAACCGCCGGGCCTTCGCCTGCCCCGTAACGCGGCAGCCGGCCCGGATTGTCACAATGGTGCATCAGGAAGTCTGGTGCCTGGAGGATTACTCGAGCATGGGCGACGGCTGAATCGAAATCAAGGGAAAAAGACAATTAATCACAGGATACCCTCCGTCATCCCGCCGGGTGCACCTGTAAAGAAGGGGCTGTCTCTTATGATCCTCTCAGATCATTTTGAGACAGCCCCTTCCTTTTCGGATGCCTTTTTATCCCCGTATTCCCTTTGCCAGGGCGCGGCTCAGTTCCTTTTCCTGCTCCGCGAAGGTGCGCGCAGGATCGTACCATACGGGAGCCGCTACCCTGAAGATGTGCTTCTCCCGGTCGATGTGCACCGGGTACATCTTCAGCGCCCGCCCGCAGGAACGGTACCACATTTCCCCCAGGCGCATCCAGCCCGTGCTGATCCATTCATGGTGGCTCAGCCGTGCGTTCGGCATTTCCGGGAAAATCACGACTGCCTCGTCCTTCTGCAGCGCGCGGATGCTCTGGCGCAGCGTCAGCATGATCCGCTGGTCGTGGTACACCGGGATGTACGGCACGTTTTTCAGCAGCGGCGGAATCAGCGCTGCGGCAATATAAGGCACCGTTGCGTTCAGTACGGGTTCGGCGAAACTGCCCGGCCTCCACCAGCAGTCCTTCCGTGCGTAAGCCGGGATTTTTTTTGCCTCCAGCAGCTCGTCGTTAATCCACGGATGGCATCTTTTCCGCTCGGCAAATTTGGTGATCATCTCAACCGGGCCCATGAACCCGACGTTGTTGACGACGAAAACGCAGGGGCCTTTCTCGAAGGGGACTTCCCATTCCGTCTTCATGCGGTGGGAAAATGCCCTGATCAATCCGCCCGTCAACCGAAACATCCGTTTTCCCATATTTCCTCCGACACGCGCTTAAATTGAACAGATAGCAGTCCGTCCTGCCCCGGGACCGGCGTCAGTTGCTTCTTGAATAGTTCGGCGCTTCCTTCGTAATGGAGATATCGTGCGGGTGGCTTTCCGCCAGTCCGGCGTTGGTAATCCGGATGAACTCGCTGTTCTTCCGCAGGTCCTCGATATTCTTTGCGCCGCAGTAACCCATACCGCTGCGCAGGCCGCCGACCATCTGGAAGATGGTATCCGCCAGCGTTCCCTTGTAGGGCACGCGGCCTTCCACGCCTTCGGGCACCAGCTTCTTGGCGCCTTCCTGGAAATACCTGTCCTTGGATCCGACTGCCATGGCGCTCATGCTGCCCATGCCGCGGTATACCTTGAAGGAACGTCCCTGGTAGATTTCCATCGCGCCGGGGGATTCCTCCGTGCCCGCCAGCAGGCTGCCCAGCATGACGCAGCTGCCGCCGGCGGCAAGTGCCTTGGTAATATCGCCGGAATACTTGATGCCGCCGTCCGCGATGACGCGGATGCCGTATTTATCCGCTTCTTCCGCGCAGTCCGCCACCGCCGTGATCTGCGGTACGCCGATGCCGGCCACCACGCGCGTGGTGCAGATGGACCCCGGGCCGATGCCGACCTTGACGCAGTCGACGCCGGCGGAAATCAGGTCATGGGTCGCCGCGGCTGTTGCGACGTTGCCGGCAAACAGCGTGATTTCCGGATACCGGTTCCGGATGGCTTCCACCTGGCGGAGCACGCCGGCGCTGTGGCCGTGCGCGGTGTCGATGTTGATGACGTCGACCTTGGCTTCCAGCAGCGCGTCAATCCGCTCAAAAACGTCCTTCGTCACGCCGACAGCCGCGCCGCACAGCAGGCGCCCGTTCTCGTCCTTGGCGCTGTTGGGGTATTTGGAGGTCTTCTCGATATCCTTGATCGTAATCAGCCCGCGGAGGTATCCGTCCTTGTCCACGATGGGCAGCTTTTCGATCCGGTGCGCGGCCAGGATTTTCTTTGCTTCCTCCAGCGTGGTGCCCACCGGGGCGGTGATCAGGTTCTCGCTGGTCATAACCTCGCCGATGGGGCGGGAGTAGTCCGTTTCAAACCGAAGGTCCCGGTTTGTCAGGATGCCGACCAGCTTGCCGCCGCGGGTAATCGGGACACCGCTGATCTTGTAGCGGCTCATCAGCTCTTCCGCGTCGCTGATCAGGTTCTCCGGGCTCAGGAAGAAAGGATCGGTGATCACGCCGTGCTCGCTGCGCTTGACCTTGTCCACCTGCGCAGCCTGCTCCTCGATGGTCATGTTCTTGTGTATGATGCCGAGCCCGCCTTCCCGGGCCATTGCAATTGCCATTTTGCTGTCCGTCACCGTGTCCATGGCGGCCGAAAGAATCGGGATATTCAGCCTGATGTTCCTGGCCAACTGAACGGAAAGGTCCACGTCCCGCGGAAGCACCTCACTCTTTGCCGGCACAAGCAGTACGTCGTCAAAAGTCAGCCCTTCCCTGATCCTGTCCTGCAGCATACACATATACCTCCCCTTTTCGATGTATTAAAATTTATGTTATCAAAGAACTGCCCCGGTGTCAATCCCGCGTATCCCCGCAGCAGCCTGCCTGCAGCGCGTCCCGGCCCTGCCTCCCATGGCCCTTTCCTGCGCTTTCCGGGTACTGAAAAGCCGGGGCTTTGCACGCCCCGGCCGTGTATGCCTATGCTTATTCTCCTGCGAATGTCAGGCTGTTGCCCGCCGTCTTTTTGCTTGTGTACATCGCGCGGTCAGCCGCCGCATACAGTCCTTCGAAGGTGTTTTCCTTTTCTCCGCCGGTAATCACCGCGCCGACGCTGAGGCAAACCTTCCCTTCCGGCAGTTCCGGAATGCGGCTGTTGTCCAGCAGTGCGAAAAGGCGCCGGATCAGCGATTTCCCCAGTTCCTTGTTGTCAATGCCGACCGCGAAGGCGCAGAATTCGTCCCCGCCGAGGCGCATCACAATATCGTTGTTGCGGAAGTTCTTCCGCAGGGCCTCCGCGACGGTGCGGATCACCCGGTCCCCGGTCTGGTGCCCGAGGGTGTCGTTGATCGTCTTGAAGTTGTCGACGTCCACCTCGATGAACATCCCGCTGTTTCCGGCTGCCAGGAGTTCTTCCACCCCGTGCTCCCCGGTGACGCGGTCCAGCAGGCCGGTCATGCGGTCCGTCTCTGAAAGCGCCTTCAGCTCCTGCCCGCGCTGTTCCTCCTGGGTAATCCGCGTATTGAGCTTCTCCAGCGCCAGGTTTTTCTGGTTCAGGTGTACAAAAACGAATGCCAGGAACAGCACGATCAGCGCCAGGATCGCGCCGAAGATGATCATCGACTGGCGCAGCGGGCGGTACCAGGTATCGGCGTTGATCATGCTTACGCTGTACCATCCGCCTTCCAGCCTGTCGACGTAGACGGAATAATTGCCTTCCGCATGCCGGATTTCGAAGGACATCTGCCCTTCTTCCAGGATCTTTTTCGCGGTGAGGCTGCCGAGGGTGCCTTCCTCCTTCAGGTAGTTCCTTCCGAGCTGGCTTTCGTCCGAATGGGCTACGACAATTCCGCTTCTGTCCAGCACGATCGCCTGGCTGCCTTCCGTCGAGGAAGCGATCTTTGCGATGATCTCCTGGATCGGCGCAAGGCTCACGTCCATTGCCAGCACGCTGACCCCGTCGCTGAGCAGCTGCGATACGGTCATCATGACCTCGTTGGTCTGCAAATCCAGGTACGGTTCAATAAAGGTGATTCCTTCGCCGGCGGCAGCCGCCTGCACATACCAGGGGCGCTCCGTAGCGACAAATCCTTCCTCCGGCACCCAGCCGGCCCCGTCCAGGTATTCCCCGTTGATCCATCCGTACAGCCCTGTGGTAGTCGGGTCCAGGGTGTTCTTGATATTGGCCGTCCTGTCCTTCATGTACTGCCGGATGCTTGCGTTGCTTTCCCCGGAAGCCAGCATGCTGTCGGTCACTTCGCCTGTCAATGCAATGATGTTAACCCGCGTCAGCAGGCAGCGGTCGTATTCGCGCGCCGATTCCTTGGCATTCAGCTCGCCCCGCAGCCGCAGCGCCGAGCGCTCTGTCGCGCTGACGCGTACGCCGACAAAGGCCGCGATCCCGGCGGTAATCAGCAGCACAACGAGCGCCGCGGCAATGGACCTGGCGCCGATATAGCTGAACGTGTCCCTGATTCTCCGTTTTTTTTGCATCGTAAACTGCGGCCTCCGTGCTGTGATCCGTATACGGCGCCTTCTGCGCTTTTTTGTTTTTCCCGCCCGGATTCGGCCCCGCCGGGCAAACCCGGGTTATTTTATCTATTATACCGTAATCAGGCCTGTGAATCAACTACAGAATGTATTCCATCCGGCGTTCCTGTGTCTTCATGCCCATGCTTTCATAGAAACGTTCCGCCGGGCCGTTCCCGGCCCAGACATTCAGTGTAATCTCATAACAGCCGAGGCGCCGCGCTTCCGCCTTGACGTGTTCGAAAAGGGCCTGCCCGATATGCTGCCCCCGGCAGGCCGGATCCACGCAAAGATCGTCGATGAACATCGACGTAAACGGGATCATGGTGTTTGAAAACGGCTGTTGCTGCAGCTGGCAGAAGGCGTATCCGACCACCCGCCCCTGTCCGTCAGCCGCGGTGTAGACCGGCCTTGTATCGTCCTGAAGGATGCCTTCCAGTTCTTCCGTTGTATATTTTACCGTCCCCGGGATAAAGATATCCGGCCTGATCGCCGCGTGCACCTCCAGCACGTCGTGCAGCAGTTCGGTCAGCCTGCCGATATCCTCCCTGCCTGCCCGCCTGACGGTAACCTGCCCTGTTCCCGATGCCATTGGCTGTGCCTCCTTTTCGTCCTGTTCCGCCGTTTCCGTTTCCGGCAGCGGAATACAGGCAAATCATTCGGATCCCTGCAAAAGGAAAAGGCGCTGCTCCCTGCGGGCAGCACCTTGTCAGCTCACCGGGAACAGTGTCACCAACTCGTTTCGTCCGGGACGTCATCGCCTTTGTTGCCGCCCGCAACGCCTTCCGGTTCTTCTTCGGCCAGCGCTGTTTTCTCTGCTTCGGCGGTGCTGGCTTTCTGCGCCTGCTCCAGCTGCTTCAGGCCTTCCGCCATCTCCTGCCTGGTGATTTCGTAACCCATTTTTTCGCCAGTTCCAGGTAGGCCTCTGCCGTTTCCCTGTCGTTCTCCGGTTTCCGGATTCCCTTTGCCAGTTATTTTACCCTGGGGTCGTTATGCAGGGCATTCAGGAATGCCTGCACTTTCTCCATATTCAATGAGTCCCCTTTCCGTTTGTTTCAGTCTTCTTGCTGCAGTTATTTTACTGCACCCGTGCCATGGAATCAATCTTTTTTTCCGGACGCTGCTTTTGCAGCTTCCGGAAGGGCGTCCGCTGCCCTTCGGCAGTGACCGGATTTGCCTGTTGAGCGCTGCCGGATGTTATGGTATGCTTATCTCAGAATAATGCCGGAGGCGAATATCATGAAAAAAATAAGGATCCTCATCTGCCTGTTGCTCGTCCTGTGCTTCGGCTGCACTTCAGCATCCGCCATTTCGCTGAAGAAAGGCTCCGCCGGCCTGGAGCCGTATTACCTGGCCCTGCGCCTGAACCATCTCGGCTACGATGCCGGTGCCCAGCCGGACGGCAAATATGGGAACGAACTTGCTGAAGCCGTCAAAAGCTTCCAGAAGGCCAACGGCCTGAAGGCCACCGGAACAGTGAATAATGAAACCTGGAATGCAGTCTTCCGTGAAAGCTATACCCTGTCCCAGTTCGTGAAAACAGCCCAGTTCAGCAACCGGACTTATCGTATTTCCGGCCTGTTGGTTCCGCCCTTTACGGAAGCGAAGCGCGTTGAAAATCCAAACGGCCCGGAATACCATGCCCAGCTGCTCGCGGACGGGGTGGACTGCAACATATACCTTGAAGTCCGCAATGAATCAGCAGATGAGTATGATAAGCTGCTGAAGAGCCAGGTCAAAGAGAGCTTTGCCGCCCAGATTGAAAAGCAGTATGCCGGAAAGAAATACAAAGTCAGCGAGGAAAAGAAATTCAAACTCAACGGCAAGGATGCCCGGTCCTTTAAGGTCACCTGGGAGCATACGGCCGACGGTATGCAGCTGACCCACATCGCCTGTTTCGGCTTCGTCGAGCTCGATGAAGTTTACGGCCAGAAGCTGAAGGCAACCGCCGTGCTGGCCTGCAACGTTCCGGCAAATACGGTAAAAGCTTTTTCATCCTGCTTCAACAGCAATACCATCAAGGAAATCCTCAGCGGCATCCGCTGCGGCAAAGACCGCCTTGCGGATTACCAGGCCGGTGCGGCAAAACGGCAAAAGGCCGCCAAGCTGAAAAAGAAAATCAAGCTCCCCGATTTCCAGCCTGTTGAAGAAACCGAACAGGACCTGCTGGAGATGATCTACGACATGACGGGCTGCATGAATCCGCTGGCGGACGGTGCTTCCGGCGAATTCGACCCGCAAACCTGCGTCAGCATGTATTACGGGGCAAAGATCATGCAGCGTTACCTGCGGGCGGTGGATGCCGGCAACAAACCTTCGGACGCCCGCTCCCTGATGATCCTGTCCGTCGGCAACGGCGTTTTCGACGATAAGTTCAAGGAGAACATCGTTGAGATCCGTGATACGGTCCGCACCGCGCTGGCCGCGGCGCGCCTCGCCCTGAAGCCGGAAGCAAAGCCTTACCTCGTGCTCCTGGGTGTCGATGAACCCCGCTGGACGCGGGAGGACCTGGATGCCGTCTATGAAGCCCTGGTCAGCACGCTGGACCGTATGGCGGAGCGCTACACAGAATAAACCGCATGCAGCAGGGGGCGTTCCTCATCAGGAACCGCCCCTGTTTTTTGTTTACAGCGCACACCTGGGTTCTTCCGCAAAATCCCTCACAGTCTCCCGCTGCCTGCCTTCTTCCCGGGGCAGCATCCCGCTCTCCTTGCAGCCGAGCCTCCTGCCCAGTGACCGCTGCATCATATCCCAGGCTTCGTAATCCCGGAGCCCTTCCCCCTCCAGTCCGGAGCGGATCATCCCGTTCAGCGTGCCGGGCGCCGGCGGAAACCCTTTCGTATCCTGCGCAATATAATCTGCCAGCGCCCTGTCCACCGCCCCGTAGGGCGTTTCCCGGAAAACCCGGTGCCATATCTCCAGGATATATTCCGGCTGCCTGCCCTTCAGGAAACCGGGATAGATTTCCGAAATCACGGACAGGATCCTTGTCGTTTCCTGCTTTGTCACTGCATCTCCCCCTCGTAAACAGTCTCATGTGTCCGCTGTTCGCCTGCCATCGCGAGAAACGGGTTCTCCCTGTATGGGTTCCCGGCCGTCGGGGGCGCTTTGCATCCGGTGCCTCCCCGGTCCTGCGCCCGTGCCATCCAGCCGTTGATGAACCGGCGGATCCCGTCCCGTGTCTTCCGCTTCTTCCCGTTGCTGATACACCACCCCCGTATGTTCCTCAGCTCCTGCATGATGTCCACGGCCGGGTAAAGCGAAGCATATTCGTTCGCTTCCTCCTGCGAAACGGGAAATTCGCTGCCGTTGTTCAGGGGGATGGTGATCACCGGGGGAACTCCGGTTTGCCGGGGTGCCCCGGTGCATGAATGATCCTGGTCATGGTCTTGTTCCTGTTCCTGATCTTGATCTTGTTCTTGATAAGGGGATTCCGGTTGGCTCCGCTTCGCTTCGGTTCCTTCCGGTTCGTTTCGGTTCCGTCCGGTTTGTTCCGGTTTGGAATCAGGCGCGTCCTTCCCTTTTTTCCCGGCCGGGCTTCCGCCCTTCCGTCCGTTGTTCACTTTCGTCTGGTACATTTCCTCCTCGTGGTCGATATCCATCCGAAAGCAAGGAAAGAGGACTCTCGGCGCGCCGGACAGCTTGTCCATCTGGTCCTCCCCGGTGCTTGCATACCGGAGCATGGCAAGCAGGAGCGCTCCTTTTTCCTCGTCTGTCAGGGCGGCCGCAGCTTCTTCAAAATCAGCAAAAACTTTCAGGTAGTTCATTCCGGCAGGGCTCCTTCTTTCTTCGGTCGTTCGTTGGCTTGTAGTATTGTTCGCCTCAAAGCAACTATATTCCTTCTTTATCGTTGCTCGACGGTAACATAATACCATAAAAATTTCCGTTTGTAAGTACCCAAACGGAAATTTAACAAAAATATAATATTTACCTCTTGGTAACTCCGGAAAGACCGGTCCCGGTTGCTTACCAGATTTCGACGCTGCCGGTTTCGCCGTTCTTCAGCACGAAGTAGATCTTGTTCTCTTCGATCTTGATGTAAGCGTCCGTCGTCTCCTTAGGGAGCTTTGCCACGATCTGGTCAGGCGTGACCGCGCCGCCCATGATGCTCTGGAACACAAGGTTCACTTTCCCAGCGGACTTCGCGGCTTTGGCTTCCTTCACGTCAGCAACCTTCGCGGCGACCTTCTTTTCAACCTTCGCCTTCGTGGCGGCAGCAGCCTTCTTTGCGGCAGCTTTGTCAGCTGTAACCTTCGCGGCCGTCTTCTTCGCGGCAGACTTCACAGCCTTTTCGGCTTTTGCTTCAACAGCTTTGACTTCCTCTTTAATTTCTTCTGCAATTTTCTTTTTCGTTGCCATGGTTAATTTTCTCCTTTTCGTGTATCGCCCTGTTTTATCAGGGCCGCGCATATCATACCCGCTTGTTTGTTATTTTTCAAGGGGTTTCCGGTTTTATTCCCCAATTTTCCCGCGATTTTTAACGTTTTTTTGCCAGGAAAGCATATTTTTTCCTTGCACCGGTGCGCTTTCGGGATTAAACTGACTGTGAATGGGCTGCATAAAAAAGATATGCCGAAAGAAGGAATGAATCATGAAGGCATTCCTGGACCGTTTTTTCTCCGTCAGTGAGCGGAAATCAAACATCAGGACGGAGATTGTTGCCGGCATGGTCACCTTTATGACCGTTGCCTATATCCTGGTCATCAATCCCTCGATCCTGTCCGTCAGCGGCATGGCTTTTGACCGTGTCTTTGCCGCCACAGCGATCATCTCCGCCGTTGCCACCCTGTTCATGGGGATCGTCGCCAAGCTTCCCTTTGTCCTTTCCGCCGGAATGGGGCTGAATGCGTTCTTTTCCTATACGGTGTGTTTGGGCATGGGATATTCCTGGCAATGGGCGCTGACCGCGGTCTTCTGCGAAGGGATCATCTTCCTGCTCCTGACCTTCTTCAATGTCCGGGAAGCCATCGTGAACTGCATCCCGGATTGCCTCAAGAAAGCCATCTGCGCCGGCATCGGTTTCTTTATCGCCTTTATCGGGCTGCAGAACGCGGGCATCATCGTCGGCGGCAGCACCCTGGTGGAGCTCAGCGCCGGCTGGTACAAGGGCAGCGCCGGCGTTGCCATGATCGGCCTGGCGCTTACCGCCGTCCTC
>Ga0310694_10006251_pt1 | contig 11274 bp, 9 predicted proteins | sample 174DNAGHGhighgp2_FD_203884 | JGI IMG/M metagenome (GOLD analysis project Ga0310694, IMG submission 203884) | Sheep rumen microbial communities from Palmerston North, Manawatu-Wanganui, New Zealand - 1742 DNA GHGhigh gp2 (v2) (version 2) | ecosystem: Host-associated > Mammals > Digestive system >... | reverse complement strand
TGCTCCGGTTGAGGTTGTAGTTGAATCTGCCGTGGACATTCGCCTCCACTTGCCAGCCGCTCTCCCAGTCTTGCCGGAAGGTGAAGCGTAATCGCTGGCCGAAGTTGCCGCTTCGCGTTATGTTCTCCACCGTCATCTTGTCCTGGCTTCGATAGAGGAAGCCGATGTTCTTCGAAGTGCTGAGCGACGTATTCATATCGACGCGCCAGTGCTTTTTGCTGTCTATGGCGGTGTTGAAGTTGTAGTTCGCCGACGCATTCCAATTGCCGTTGACGTTGACGGGCATCGAGACGCGACCGCCCGTCACCTCGTTGTATTCCGTTCGGTTCGTGGTGCTGTTCCTTGTGGTGTGGAACTGGATGTTGACCGCATTGGTGCGCTGGTACTCGTTGACCGTGCGCCGATATTCGAATTGGATGTTCTGTGTGAAGCTCGGTTTTAGTTCTGCGTTGCCGATACGAATGTTGAGCGGATTGGCGTCGTTCAGCGTGTCGGGAATCATGTCGGTGATGTTGGGCCATCCCGTATCGGCGTTGTATCGGAACTCGAGTTGCTCCTGACGGCTGAAGCGGTACTGGAAGTTGACGACGGGCGAGGCGTTGATGACGGTACGGCGCAGGAGGGTGTCGATGCGGCCTTTCTGATAATCCACTTTGCTTATTTGCGGCTGCATGTTTCCGCCAATGGTCAGGCGGAACTTGGTGCGGTTCATGCGCAGTTGCAAGCGCAGGTCGTGGTTCTGGCCTATGTTCTGAGTGTAGCTGCACTGCTGCTTGTCCTGCACCGCATACTCGCTAAAATAGAAATCATCGTAGTTGTAGGAGTTCACGCCCAGCATGTCGTTGTATGGGTCGAAGATGGAGCGGACGTCACGGTCGTTGTCGCGGAAGTTGTACCGATAGTTGTAGGTGAGCTGAAGGAAAGTCTGATAGGCGATGGGTTCGCTGTAGCTGAAGCGGACGTTGAAGTTATAGTTGTAGTTCGACCCACGGTTGTACTGCACTTTATGATAGACGGAATCGCCTCCGTTGAGTGCCTGGAGGAGGTAGTAGTCTGTCTGCGAGTAGCTGTTGCCTTCGTTGTCGGAGTCGCCGTAGCCGCCGCCGATGGCCAGCGTCACGTTGCGTCCGGGCTTCTTCAGGCGTTTGTTGACTTGAAGAGAGGCAGAGGCGTTGATGTTCTTCGAAGAGTTCCAGTTGTCACCCTGCCTGTGGTTCACGCCAATCTGCTTGGCAAGGACGGCATAGTCGGCAAGCGGAGTAGGGGAGAACTGAAAGGGGTCGTCGTTCCAAGTGGCAGACTCGTTGCCGCCCGAACTGCTGTTCCTGCCGAAGCTGAACTCAGGGCGGAACATAATGTTCCATGTCGAGTCGGGCTTCCACTCCACTCTGTATTGGAACTCGAAGTTGCCGCTGCGGCTGCTGCTGTGGTTCTTGCTGGCCGAATAGGCAGAGTTCTTGAGCTCGAAGTTCTGGGAGTTAGACTCGGAGGCGCTGCTGCTTTGCTGGAACTCGCCGTTCAGGCTGCCGTTCAGCTCCACTTTCTTATTCTCCCAGTTCATCGTCGAGCCGAGTCTTTGTCTGTCGGTCAGGCCGTTGCCTTGCGTGTTGTTCGCATTACCCACGAAGCTGAACTTCTGGTCTCCCCGGAAGCTGTTGACGTTTAGGTTGCCGCTGTAGCGGTCGTGCGTGCCGTAGGTGCCGTCTGCCCTGCCGAAGAATCCCTTCTTGCGGTCCTTTTTGATTTGCAGGTCGAGGACGGTCCTTTCGTTGCCATCGTCGATGCCTGTGATGCGTGCCATGTCGCTCTTGCGGTCGTAGGCCTTCACCTTATCCACTATCTCGGCGGGGATGTTCTGCAGGACAAGATTGCGGTTGTTGCCGAAGAACTCTTTTCCGTCAACCAGTATCTGACTGATGTTCTTGCCGTTGAACGTGTAGCCGCCGTTCTCGTCCTGCACGATGCCGGGCAGCTTCTTGATGAGGTCTTCCACCATCGACCCTTCGGGGAGCTTGAAGGCGTCGGCGTTGTAGGCCACCGTATAGTCGATGACAGTCATCTCCGGCAGTTTTCCTTCGACCACAGTTTCCGCCATGATGGTTGCATCCTCGCGCATCATGACGTCGGCCACCTTGAAGTTGCCCGACTTTTGGGGCAGCGTGAGCTTGAACTTCTGCGTCTTATAGCCCATGAACGACACTTGGAGCGTATAGACGGCCGACGGTATGCCGGGCAACAGGAACTGCCCGTTCTGCTTTGTCACAGCGCCGGTAATCATCGAGTCGCGCTCGTTGAAGAGTTTCACGGCAGCCCCCTCCATCGGTTGCAGCTTGTCGTTCTCGAAGACAGTGCCGCGTATGTTAAGAAGCATTGCCTGCCTCTGCTGAGCCAAACATAGGGTGGTCGCAAGCAGGAGCAGAAGCGAGGCAATGTATCGTGCAGTTTTATCCATTACGTTTAATATGACACGCGAAACGACGAAAAGTTTAATCCGTGACGGCAAAAATGGCAAAAGTAGCACAGAAAGAGAAATAACTTTTGTCTTTTAATCCATATTTCTTACTTTTTTAGTACTTTTGCAACCAAAATCGAAATAATACTAACTAAATGCTAAACGAATATGGAGAAATTTAGAATTGCAGTTGTCGGGTACGGCAACATTGGGAAGTACACCGTTCAGGCGTTGCAGGCGGCTCCTGACATGGAGATTGCAGGCATCGTGCGCCGCAATGGGGCGGCCGACAAGCCGGCGGAACTGGCTGATTATAAGGTGGTGAAGGACATTACGGAGCTTGGCAAGGTGGATGTCGCCATACTGGCCACGCCGACACGTTCCGTCGAGGAACACGCCCTGAAGTGCCTCGCATTGGGCATCAACACGGTGGATAGCTTCGACATCCACACGTCCATCGTTGACCTGCGACGCACCCTTTCGGCCGCCGCAAAGCAGCACGGCGCCGTGAGCATCATTTCGGCAGGATGGGATCCGGGCAGCGACAGCATCGTCCGCACACTGATGGAGAGCCTTGCTCCCAAGGGTCTCACCTACACGAACTTCGGCCCTGGCCGCAGCATGGGGCACAGCGTCTGCGTCCGCAGCAAGGCAGGCGTGAAGGACGCGCTCTCGATGACCATTCCTGTGGGCGAGGGCATACACCGTCGCATGGTGTATGTGGAACTGGAAGAGGGTGCGAGCCTCGAGGAGGTGACGAAGGCCATCAAGGCAGACCCCTATTTCTCCCACGACGAGACGCACGTCTTCCAGGTGGAGAGCGTGGATGCCCTGAACGATGTCGGTCATGGCGTGAACCTCGTCCGCAAGGGCGTGAGCGGTCAGACGCACAACCAGCTCTTCGAGTTCAACATGAAGATCAACAACCCCGCGCTCACCGCACAGGTACTCGTCAATGCCGCCAGAGCTACGATGAAACAGCAGCCCGGGGCCTACACGATGATAGAGATTCCCGTCATCGACTATCTGCCGGGCGACCGCGAACAGATAATCGGCCACTTGGTTTAAGGTTGTCTTCTCATCAGGAAGCTTCACAAGAAAAGCCTCTTTGCAGGGAGAAATAAAACGCACCGTGCCGCGATGCCAAACACACCGTGCTGCGATTGCCAACGCACCGTGCCGCGTTGACCATCGCGGCACGGTGCGTTTTTTGATATGCCGCAAACCTACGGCACGCCTCATGTTGCCGTCCATGTCTATCAGCCACCCAAAATGTCAGGCTACCTTTGTCTCGTTCCTCTGGGGCGCCTTGGGTGGAATCTTTGCGGATAGTCATTATTTTGATGCCCTGCGACGGCCGGAAAATCGCTTTTCACATTATTTAACTACGGAAAAGGGACAGAAGCTGCATTTTGTTCGCTAATAAATCGCGTATGTCGCGAAAAAGCAGTATCTTTGCAGCGAAAATGGGGTAGTGTGCGCCATTTACGAGGATGAAGAAGCTGCTCATAGAGACATACGGATGCCAGATGAACGTGGCCGACAGCGAAGTCGTGGCCAGCGTGATGGGTATGGCGGGATACGAAGTGACGGAGAGTCAGGATGAGGCAGATGCTGTCTTCCTGAACACTTGTTCCGTTCGCGACAATGCCGAGCAGAAGATTCTCTCCAGGCTCGACTACTACCATAGCTTGCAGAAGAAACAGGGAAGACGCATCATCGTGGGCGTGCTTGGCTGTATGGCAGAGCGCGTGAGGGAGCAGCTCATAGAGGCGCACCATGCCGACCTCGTGGCCGGACCGGACGCTTACCTCACGCTGCCCGACCTGATTGCTCAGGCCGAATGCGGACAGAAAGCCATCAATGTGGAGCTTTCCACCACGGAAACCTACCGTGACATCGTGCCTCAGCGCATCTGCGGTCCGCACATAAGCGGCTTCGTCAGCATCATGCGCGGCTGCAACAACTTCTGCCACTACTGCATCGTGCCCTATACAAGAGGTCGCGAGCGCAGCCGTGACGTGGAGAGCATCCTGCGCGAGTGCCGCGACTTGCAGGAGCGCGGGTACAAGGAAGTGACGTTGCTGGGGCAGAATGTGAACTCGTACAAAAGCCCCGGACCCACCCCTAACCCCTCCCTTGCAGGGAGGGGGACAGATACCAATCTGACGGCTTTATCTGTGGCAGAACTATCTTCTCCCCTCCCTACAAGGGAGGGGCTGGGGGAGGGTCTGGTTTCTTTCCCGGAACTGCTTCGCCTGGTGGCGCGGGAGGTTCCCCAGATGCGTGTGCGCTTCACCACCTCGCACCCCAAGGACATGAGCGACGAGACGCTGCGCGTTATTGCCGAGGAGCCGAACATCTGCCACCATATTCACTTGCCTGTGCAGAGCGGCAGCAACCGCATCCTGAAGCTGATGAACCGCAAATACACAAGGGAGTGGTATCTGGAAAGGGTCGCTGCCATACGCCGCATCATTCCCGATTGCGCCATCTCGACGGACATCTTCGTCGGCTACTGCGGTGAGACAGAGGACGACCACCAGCAGAGCCTCTCCCTCATGCGCGAGGTCGGCTACGACAGCGCCTTCATGTTCAAGTACAGCGAGCGCCCCGGGACCTATGCCAGCAAGCACCTCGCCGATGACGTCCCCGAGGAGGTGAAGATACGCCGCCTCAATGAAATCATCGCCTTGCAGAACGAACTCTCCGCAGAAGCCAACCGTCGGTGCATCGGCAAGCAGTATGAAGTCCTCATCGAAGGCGTGAGCAAGCGCAGCAAGGACGAGCTCTTCGGCCGAACAGGGCAGAACAAGGTGGTCATCGTGCCTCGCGACGGCATCCGAATCGGACAGACGGTGCCCGTCGTCATCACCGAGAGCAGCAGCGCCACACTCAAAGGAATGAAGAATGAAGAATGAAGAATGAAGTTCCGCGACTACAATTGCGTCATGGTGTTAGAACATCCATGAATTTGCTACCGCCCTGACAGCTCTCTAACCTCTAACCCCTGTAAAACAATTCTCTAACCCCTCAAAAGCAACAGCCTTGAAACACAGAAAGAAAAATAAGATAAGTTGGTTGATGCAGGCCTTCATCAGCACCATCAGCGTAAGCCTGCCCCTCATCCTCCTCGGAGTTGTCGTGCTGCTCTCGCTCACGGCGCGTGTCGTGGCGGACAGCGTAAAGGAGAACCTGACCATAACTGTCGTGCTCGACGACGATGTGCAAACGGTTCAAGCGGTGCATCTGCTCGATTCGCTGAAGACAAAGCGCTACGTCAGCAGCATCGACTACATTAGTCGTGAGCAGGCCTTGCAGGAGCAGATAGAAAGCATGGGCATCGATCCCACGGAGTTCCTCGAGGCAAACCCCTTCTCTATCTCAATGGAGATAAGGGTCAAGCCAGAGTATTCCGCAAACGACAGCCTTCAATGTATCAGCGCGGAGCTGCGCGAATCGAAGCTCGTGACAGACGTCTTGTATCAGAAGGACTTGGTGGAGAAGATCAACTACAACTTGCACCGAGCCTCTTACTTCCTGCTCGCCGTCGCCCTTCTGCTGGTCGTCATCTCCCTGAGCCTCATCTATGTGTTGGTTCGCCTGAGCGTCTATAACCATCGCTTCGTGCTGCACACCATGAAACTGGTTGGCGCGAAGTGGAGCTTCATACGGTGGCCGTTCCTTAAGAGAGGCTTCTGGATAGGATTTGTCTCCGCCCTCATCGCCGATGCAGCCATCTTCGGCGGAATATACTGGCTGTCGCGACACGACAACGGGGTGCTGCAATACATCACGCAAGAGAACATGATTATCACCGCCGTGTCGGTGCTCGGCATCGGCCTCGTGCTGACCATCGTCTGCACCTACTTCTCGGTGACACACTGCCTGAAGATGAGAGGCTCGGAACTCTATTAGCAGACCCCCTCTAACTCCCCCTCTATGGGGAGAAATAGTAAATGGTAAGGATCCCCTGACCCCCTTTAGGGGGAATAAATGGTAAATGATTAAATGGTAAATGATTAAAATAGTAAATAACATGGCATTTAGTAAAACAAACTACATCCTGCTGGCCATTGGAATGGCAATCGTCATTCTCGGCCTTGTGCTGATGTCTGGTTCGGGAAGCGACGAAGGCTTCTTCAACCCCGACATCTTCAGCGCCCGCCGCATCAAAGTGGCGCCTCTGGTGAGCCTCTTCGGCTTCCTCTTCATCATGTTCGCCATTATGTTCAACCCCAAAAACAGCAAGAAAAAGGAAGATGAACGAACTTCAAGCACTCATATTGGGTCTTATACAAGGACTTACGGAATACCTACCCGTGAGTAGCAGCGGGCATTTGGAGATAGGAAAGATGCTTTTGGGCATCGACCCCGAACAGGGCGGCCTGACCTTCGACATCGTGGTACACGTGGCGACGGTGCTTGCCACAATCGTCATCCTGTGGCGCGAGATAATATGGATAGTGCAGGGATTGCTGAAGTTCAAGTGGAACGATGAGGCGAAGTACGCCTTTGCCATCCTCGTAAGCATGATACCCGTGGGCATTGTCGGGCTTTTCATGAAGGACAGCATCGAGGCACTTTATGCCGACGAGCACGTCAGGACAATAGTTGTCGGCTGCTGCCTGCTCGTCACCGCTGCCTTGCTCACCCTCACGCACTTCTACAAGCCAAAGGAGAAAGGTGAGATCTCGCCTCTGCACGCCTTCGTGATAGGCATTGCACAAGCCGTCGCCGTGCTTCCAGGCCTGAGCCGTAGCGGCTCGACCATCGCTACGGGCCTCCTCTTGGGCAACAGCAAACAGAAGCTCGCGCAGTTCTCCTTCCTCATGGTCATCCCTCCGATACTGGGCGAGGCGTTGCTCGACTTCAAACACATCGTTGCGCCCAGTGCGGAGTATCTTGCAGAGCATGGTGCAACGGCAGCCGTTCCGACGGTACCCTTGCTGGTGGGCTTTGTGGCGGCCTTCATTTCGGGATGTTTCGCCTGCAAGTGGATGATTTCGCTCGTCAAGAAGTGCAAACTCATATACTTCGGCATCTATTGTGCCATAGCAGGCGCTTTGGTACTGATACTCGGATAAAGGAATGGATTTCATCGAAGGAGAGATACTCTGTTTCGACAAGCCGTATAGGTGGACAAGCTTCAACGTGGTGAGCAAGATACGGCGGCATCTGTGCCAGAGGCTCGGTGTGCGGAAGCTCAAGGTGGGCCATGCAGGCACGCTCGACCCGTTGGCAACAGGCGTGATGGTCGTTTGCACAGGTCACGCCACAAAGCGCATCGACGAACTCCAAGCGCACGTCAAGGAATATGTCGCAACGCTTCAGCTCGGTGCAACGACGCCTTGCTTCGACCTCGAAAAGCCGGTTGACCAGACCTATCCCACGGAGCATATCACCGAAGAGCTGCTGAAAGAGGCATTAGGCAAGTTCCTCGGGCGCATCGAGCAGGTTCCGCCTGCCTTCTCCGCCTGCAAGATAGGCGGCAAACGCGCTTACGACCTTGCCCGTCGGGGAAAGGAAGTGGACCTCAAGCCGAAGGTGCTTGTCATAGACGAAATAGAGCTTCTCGGCTTCGACCAAGAGAAGATGCAAACCACCATTCGCGTCGTCTGCAGCAAAGGCACATACATCCGTGCCCTTGCCCGCGACATCGGCCTTGCCCTCCAGAGCGGCGCACACCTCATCGCCCTGCGGCGAACCCGCGTTGGCAACGTCCGTGTGGAGGACTGCATGAAGGTGGAGGACTTTCCCGAATGGCTTCAAGACAATTCATAATTCATAATTATCAATTCATAATTATTCCCTAAACGACCAAACGACAAATTTCATAAACGACCAAATAAGACATGAAACTACAGCAATTCAAGTACAAGCTTCCCGATGACCGCATTGCGCTGGAGCCCGCACCGTTTCGCGACGACTGCCGCCTCATGGTCATCCATGCCAACAAGGGCGTCATAGAGCACCACGACTCCTTTCGCGACGTACTTAATTACTTCGACGAGAAGGATGTCTTCGTCTTCAACGACACGAAGGTCTTCCCTGCACGCCTCTACGGCAGCAAGGAGAAGACGGGCGCCAAGATTGAGGTCTTCCTGCTGCGCGAACTGAACAAGGACATGCGCCTCTGGGACGTGCTGGTCGATCCGGCACGCAAGATTCGCATCGGCAACAAACTCTACTTCGGAGAAGACGAGTCGCTGGTGGCTGAAGTCATTGACAACACCACAAGTCGCGGCCGCACGCTGCGCTTCCTCTACGACGGTACGCACGACGAGTTCAAGCGGGCTCTCTTCGCCCTCGGCGAGACACCCATCCCGAAGCAAATCATCAAGCGCGACGTCATGCCCGACGATGTCGAGAACTTCCAGACAATCTTTGCCGAGAAGGAAGGCGCCGTGACGGCTCCCGCTTCAGGCCTCCACTTCTCGCCGCAACTGATGAAGATGATGGAGATCAAGGGTGTGGACTTCGCCTTCGTTACCCTCCACTGCGGCCTCAGCAATTTCCGCGACATAGACGTCGAGGACTTGACGAAGCACAAGATGGACAGCGAGGAGATGCACATTGACGAGAAAGCCTGCGACATCATCAACAAGGCACACACGGAGCAACACAAGATTGTGGCGGTCGGCACGACGGTACAGCGAGTACTCGAGACGGCGGTCTCCACCGACGGCCTCCTCAAGGAGTTCCACGGCTGGACGAACCGCTTCATCTTCCCGCCCTACGACTTCCATATCGCAAACGCCATGATTGCCAACTTCTACCTGCCCTACAGCACGCTGCTCATGCTGACCTGTGCCTTCGGCGGCTACGACCTCATTATGAAAGCGTACAAGGAGGCCCTCCGCTTCAACGAGAACGACCCCGACAAACGCTATCGCTTCGGCCCCTACGGCGATGCCATGCTGATACTGAATGATTAGACCCCCGTCCCCCTTTAGAGGGAGAATGGAGGAGCTTGAATGAATTATGATTTATGAGTAATGAAAAAGAACTCCCCCCGAAGGGGGTTGGGGGGTCTCTTTATCTTTCTTTAGGTAGTAACCTCGGCGACCGTGAACAATTACTGCACCGTGCCATTGCGCTGATTGATGAGCGTGTTGGCACGGTGCAGCGTGTCTCGTCGTTCATAGAGACAGAACCCTGGGGCTTCAAAAGCAAGCATCCCTTCCTCAATGCTACCTGCATGGTGCTGACGACGCTTTCGCCCGAGGAATGTCTCAAGCGGACACAACAGATAGAGCGCGAGCTGGGGCGAAAGAGGAAGTCACGCAATGGCATCTACCACGACCGTCCCATCGACATCGACCTGCTGATGTACGACGACATCCAGCTCTCCACACCCACACTCACCCTGCCACACCCCCACATGCAGGAGCGCGATTTCGTCATGATTCCCCTTCGCGAAATTATGCCCTCCGAAGAGGGGTGACAGGTACATCTGAAAGAAAAAACAGCAGGAAAACAAATAATTTTTCACGTTTCCTTTTTCTCTTTTCACTTTTTGTTGTACCTTTGCACCCGCATTTGCGAAACAGTGCCGACGAGAGGTGCTGTTCGACAAACAAGTTTAACACATAACACAAAACATTATGTACTTAGATTCAGTTAAGAAAGAAGAGATTTTTGAGCAGTTCGGCCAGGGTAAGGCAGACACAGGCAGCGCAGAAAGCCAGATTGCCCTGTTCAGCTACCGCATCAGCCACCTCACCGAGCACATGAAGCAGAACCGCAAGGACCACAGCACCGAGCGTGCCCTGACAGGTCTGGTCGGCAAGCGTCGCGCCCTGCTCAACTACCTGAAGAGCCGCGACATCAACCGCTATCGTGCCATCGTCAAAGCTCTCGGCCTGCGTAAATAAGTTACGCAGCTCCGCTGGACAGAAAAAGGCTGCACCCCCCCTGATTGGGCTTGCAGCCTTTCTTCTTTAATTATGAATTATGAATTGATTCAAGTTCCGCAAGCTATGGAAAGCGGCGTAGCAAAGCCCCGTAGGGGCATGACAAAGGTAGCCAGCCATTTCAATGACTGGGGAAGAGATAGCTGGGGGGAAAGCGTGCCGTAGGTACGCAACATCCACGCACTGGTGGTCGCGTACCTAAAGGCACGCCTCTTACCACTGCCGACTTACCAGCCGTTGAAACGGCTGGCTACCATTGTCTGATGCCTATGGCATCGGATATACGGAACTTGCTGAACTTAAAAGAATTAAGAATTATGAATTGGAGAAAGTTTCTTCCTGACTTGCTGGCCGTCCTGTTCTTCGTGGCTGTCAGCATCGTGTATTTCATCGGCCCTATCCGCGACGGGCTTGTCCTCACGGGGCATGACCACACAGCAGGCGTCGGTAGCGGTGTGGAGATGGAGCAGTACAAAGCCACACACGACGGCGAGCGTACCAGGTGGACGAATTCGCTCTTCTGCGGAATGCCGACCTATCAGATGAGTCCCAGCTACGACAGTACGGATACTTTGAGCTTTCTGGAGCGTATATATCAGCTTGGTTTGCCGGGCCTCTCGGTGTATGCCGGCTACGTCTTCATGATGCTCTTGGGCTTCTACATCATGCTTCGGGCATTCGACTTCCGCGCCTGGATGGCAGCCCTTGGCGCAGTGCTGTGGGCATTCAGCAGCTATTACTTCATCATCATACAAGCCGGACACATCTGGAAACTCCTGACATTGTGCTTCATCCCGCCAACCATAGGCGGCATGGTGCTGTGCTACAGGGGCAAGTACCTGCTGGGCACAGTGGTGACAGGCTTCTTCTCGGCCATGCAAGTCTTCAGCAATCATGTCCAGATGA
>Ga0310694_10006249_pt1 | contig 11276 bp, 8 predicted proteins | sample 174DNAGHGhighgp2_FD_203884 | JGI IMG/M metagenome (GOLD analysis project Ga0310694, IMG submission 203884) | Sheep rumen microbial communities from Palmerston North, Manawatu-Wanganui, New Zealand - 1742 DNA GHGhigh gp2 (v2) (version 2) | ecosystem: Host-associated > Mammals > Digestive system >... | reverse complement strand
TGATTTTTGTGCTAAAAAGATTGTAGTTTGCACGAAAGTGCCCTTTTCCTTCTTCTTGCCTGGTTATGTCGGGTCAATAACGCGACCATCACGGGACCAAGTCCCGAGAACGACCTAAGGAAAACCCAATGAAGTCCTGCTTTCATGCCTCTTTCCTTTCATTTGTCTGTTAAATGCCTTTAACTCTCATTAGCATCTCGTTCGCATTACGGACGTCATAGTCCGGTCCCTTTCCGGTTTTACGTCGTCTGTTTTTCCGGATGCCATCCGGAGCCCTTGACAGGATACCGCTCGACGCCCTTAGTACGTACACATACCCCCCTTAAAGGGGGCGTATGTAGTACTAACGGGCTCAGGTAACCTCGTCAAAAAGTTGCTGCTGCCATTGCAAGAGATATTCCCTTCTACCGTTGATGAGTATCGTCTGGAGAAAACCACGCTCGCTCGTGCCCAACACCGCATGCAGCAGCATCCCAAGTTCTCAGCCCCGTACTATTGGGCTGGTTTTGTGGTGGTGGATTGAAAAAACGGCAAAAAACACCGAAATATTTGCGTGTTTCAAAAAATATAGTACCTTTGCAGAGGATTTTCGTTTAAGAAAGTGTGGACGAACATATTTTATTCGTTTGAAAAAGTGTAATGATACATAAATTATTCATTAAAAAAAATGTTAAAAAGAATGATTGAGGACACTCTGATCTATCTTGAAGGAGTACCGGGACGATATGGTGAAATATGCTCCCGACAAAGACAAACCGTATCCCGCCGTATTCCTCGCATAAATCCAAACACACACGATAACACAACGCACAAACAGGGTTACGCTCAAAGAGCGCAACCTGCCGCCTCGAAAGCTCAGGATGTCGATATTCCTCGTCCATATATGTGCGTCGTTTCTACGTCATTACTATCATTTTTTGTCTATTACGGCAATTTAGCCGCAAAATTACTGCTTTTAACTCCCAAAACACGGGAGTAAACAAAAAAAAGTGCACCGAAATGCACTTTTATCTCTAAACATTATACATCAAATATCACAAATACAACTTGGAAAGTTCCCTCGCCTCATCGGCAAACTTTTCCCGAAGCGACTGCGGTGCAAGGACTTCGATAGTAGATCCGTACGTGCGGAGCTGCTGAATGAAATCGAAGGTCGGAGCCACATGCCATTCGAAAATACAGGGTTCGGGTTCGCTCTGCGAGTGATGCAGCGGAAGCGACCGCAGGTATTTGGCATCTTTATCGGACGCGACCCGCACGCGGACAACCTCGGCATGCAGATCATTGCCGCAGAACACGCCGTAGAATGGTGCAAAATACTCGCGGGCGTTGAAGTTCTTCGGCCGCTTGAACGTCTTCTCCAGCAGTTCCAGACTGACGATGCGGTCAAGGGAGTACATCTTCGGACTTTTCGGGTCGATGGTTCCATCCATTTCGGTGCAGATACCGAGTACATACCAACGCTGTTTGAAGACCTTGAGACATAGCGGCGAGAGGTAGAAGACATGCGGCTTATCCGTGTCAAATCGTTGGTGCGTGCAGAGGAGGTTCCGACTCTCGCTGATGGCGGTGACGATGGTCGTGAGGTATTGCGTGCCTTCCGGAATGGACTCGTAGATGATGCTGTCGCGTAACTCACGGCTGGTATCGAGCGACTGGCTCATCGCAAACTGCGAGAGCAACCATTGCTTGGTGCGAGAGTTGAGGTCGGAATCGTCGATATAGTACTGACCGGATGTCCGGTCGCATAGGATCTCGATGTCGAAAAGCTCCTCAATGTCGCGCCGGATACGATAGAACGACGTGTCCGGGATAGATGTCTCGTGACTGTCATTGTACCGTGAACCGGACCACTTGCGGTCAATCTGCTCTTTGGTGATTTTCCCCGCACTGCGGATCGTATCCACCAACCAAAAGTATTTCTTATATTGTACTACGGACATGGAATTTATTTTATTGCTTCGTCATTACGTTCTTGAATATTCGTCTTGGGAATAGGTGGGGCATCCGGTGAAGCCTTGAATGTATTCAAGATATTTTCAGATGGAACCTCATACCAGTTATCGGATAATGATAATCCATAGGCAGCAGCCAAGATTTGGTAAGAATCAGCAGATATGTCTTTGTTCTGTACATTCCTTATTCCTTGCAATCCTTGGTTAACAACTCTTTTATCGGTAAATATAGGAGCGTAGTCGCCTTTTATTCCAGTAATTCCTGGCAACTTAGTGATGACATTTTGTAAGCAATCATACAAAGAGCCTCCACCACAGAAAACGCTTGGATTATCTTTCAACGCCTCAATAATGCGACTGCGTTGCCTCATCCATGGATCTGTCTGTAATGACTTCATAATTGCAAGTGCAAGATTATCGGAAGCACTCCCTATCTGTTTTAGATAACCTTGAACGTGCTCCTTGAAATCTCCTCCATTAGGATGAGATGTGATGTGCGTAGTAAAACGTGACTGTATTTGTTCTAATGACTGATTTGGGTGCTCCTTCTGGTAGGCTTCGAAAATATAGTTTAGTCCCATAGGGACAGATATAGTTTCTAATATCTTCAATTGCTCTTCGGGTGCAGGAGTGATATGGAATACAGCTATATCTGTGGTTCCGCCACCTATATCAAAAAGAATATTAATTTTGGTACGTATACGTCTATTTGAAACAGCCGCAAACAAACTGGCTTGTGCCTCTGTTCTAACATCGAACGGTTGCGTGGGATCTATTGCATACTGCTCATATTTTCCATATAGTCGTAAGTCTTTGTAATCCGCTTTGAGAAAAGCATTGAGGTCTAGATAATGATCCAACAATTTTCCGGCACTCATCCATAAGTTGTAAGCGCGTTGTCTAAACTCTGCTATGTCTTCATAACTACATGGAACACCCATTCGTACAATATAATCTTTGCCTAGCTTTTGATTCAGCAAAAAACGAATGTAAGCGAGATACCAAATAGAAGCCTCTTCCGGACTGATGAAATCATTAGTCCAAATATCACGATAGAAGAATGTCGCTTGCTTGAAGTAACGAAAACGCATTTGCGTACTTCGGTTCAAATCATCGCGCCATGCTTTCATGGCCGCGTTATGTTTTCTCTCTGCCTCTTTGACTCTTTGCTGCCATTCTTCTTTGATTCTCTCGTTCTGAACCTTTACATCATGTGCTCTATGAATCCATGCCATCCGTTTGTTCTCATTTGCTCGTTCAATAGAACTACAAGTCTGCCTCCATTTCTTTATTTCTTCTGACTCGGGAAGTAATTTTGCTAATATTGCGAAATACCCCGTGTACTTTGACTCTGGTTGGGGCGGAAGAGAGTCATAACGCGGTTCAGAGGGGAGAGATTGATAGTCTGGTTCGGGCACGTCTTCTTTTTCTGGAGGAGGTACACTTCCTTCTTTAGCTATAACCATAGCATCAGCAGGATTAACGAAGCCATAACTTACCGTACCATCTCTGTTGATTTGTACAACAGAAGGGAAAAGTGTTTTCTCTTTTCCTCTGGGGGCTCCTGGAAACTCAAGAAACTCATAAGTCAATTGCATTCGATTTGATGAATTCTCTATGCAGATTTTCGATTGATGAGTTCCAAAATCTAATCCTACGATATATTTGCTCATGGCTTTACAATGACGTGGTTAAGCGAAATCAGAGTTGCGGGCATGGAAAGTTGAACATGCCCATCGCTAATTTTTTGAATGGCTTCTTCTCGTTCTACTTTCAAATCTGCTAAATTCTTTTCCTGCATTGGCAATGTTCTATATCGTCTCTTTGAATCTTCATCATCATAGTATTTCAACCATCTGAGTTCTTCAACAACTTGTTCCTGTTGCCTGATACGGTTTGAATAGTATTCCTCGATACGGTTAATCTCCATTTGCTTGGATGATTCAAGATGCAGGGATGCGTCTTTTATAGTTTTGTCGGATATGCTGTCTATTTCTAATGTGAATACTTGACGCAGTTTATCTACGACACCCGATGCACACACCACACCTGCTGGACAAAGTTGTGCGTTCTGCTGCGCTTGTCCCATGAATCGTAATGCTTCTTCTTTTCCGGAAATAAGACAATCTCTATCCACACTATATAGCAAAGGTATCTCGTTCTCCACGCGTTGTACTGCACCATAGATGTGCTTCTCTACACCTATACGATATATGCCTAAAAAATATTCACCCGCTTCTATCTGTTTCAAGTCTTTGAAATCATCCTTAGACAACGTGAATTGGAACGTGTTGTCTTTGAGTGAATTGGCAGAGAAATAATTCATACATGCCAATACTAAAGGATGGAATGGATCAATATAGAGTGCCGCAGTATGTGCTTTTGCATACTCCCTGTCAAACGTCATGTCAATATCTATCTCTCCACGAATTGAATTGATGAAGGCATCATATTCCTTTGGATGGTCTATGTTGACAGGGCGATTAGCCGTTAAGAAACTTGTTAAAGCAGAGGTTTGGCTCTTGGGTACTGACAGGGTGTAAATGTATTCTGACTTCTGTTGAAATGTACAAGTTGTCAGATGGTTAATTACAATACTTTGAATATAATTGATAAGTTCTTTTGAGGTAATATAACGATAGTTACGCACCATAGAACTAATCTCATTCCTGAAGTATATGTCATTTGTCAAAGTGTCTTGGAATTTTTCCTCAATCTCTGCCAAATGGTTCTTCTCTCGAATTAGTGCAAGTTGTAGCTCTTGTGCCTGTCTTTCCTTTTCTTCATCAGTAAGGTCTAAACGGTAAAATTGACGCTCCAAGTCATCAAGAGCATCTTGAAGTGTCTTTCCTTCTGCAATATCGGAGTCTAAGATGGCTTCCAAGTCGCCGATGCATGATGTGAATATATTGATACGATCCAGAAGACGATAATAGATTTTTTCGTGGATGGTATCTTGCATCACCATATTGTAGATGTTGATAACTGGGGATTTTTGACCAATACGGTCAATACGTCCGATACGCTGTTCTACTACCATTGGGTTCCATGGTAAATCATAATTGACAAGCGCATCGCAGAATTGCATATCCAAACCCTCGCTACCAACCTCACTGGCTATCAATACTTTATTTTCGAGGTCGTCACGGAAACGTTCGAGATTCTCTTTACGCTCCAAACGGTTCAATGCACCGTTGATAACGATCGCTGAAACGCCTTGTTGCGCAAATCGCGCCGTTAAATAATCAATGGTATGATTAAATACGGCAAATACAATCAGTTTCTTTTTGTGAGTGCATACTACTTCGTTATATACTCTCATCAGAGCATCAAACTTGGCATCTGGGTATAAGAGCGCGTTCTCCGGACCACGGGTATAAGCGTATAGTGAACTGGCCAACTGCCTTTCCAACGTCATATAGCCCAAGAGACGCCCTTCTATCCAATGCATTTCGCCATCTGTTCCAATATAGGTGTAGGCATTTCTGTAATCGGCTAACTCTTCTTCGTATTCTTTTCTCTCCTCGTCCGTAAATGGTATGTAACAAGGCGTGGCTTGTCGTTGCGCTTGAGGTGATTCGTACATCACATCCCTTTTGCGATTTCGGGTAAAGATGCCGTTTATCACGTTAAGTGATGATATGTCGGATTGCATCTGAATGCGTTTTTCCAAACTATCTTCTTTTTGACTTTCCTCTACAACACGTTGATAGATGGGGACAGAAGCGAACTTATCGTGGATGGTGATAGTCTTTTCATATACGTTATCACCGACAGAATAAGTAGAAACAATTTCGCTTTGATCAAGTTCGGAAATAATTTCTTTCAAGGGCTGATCCATGTCTCCTAAAAGAGACAGTGCTTTCACAAACGGCACATTCTCTTTTAAAGCATTTCGGAATAAGGATGGATTGTCATAACTCTGTTCGTCCAGAAGGTTAAGCAACCAGAATAAGTTGTCCTCATCGTTCATGATAGGAGTGGCAGTCAGAAAGACACCGGCACGAGCATTCCGAATCAGGTGTTTGACTCCTTGGTGCGTGGCTGTAGTGTGATTTCTCAACTTGTGTGCTTCATCACAGAGAAGGAAATCAAATACGATATGGTTCTGCTCCATATACTTCACCAAGTTCACACCACGCAATTTTTCGTAATTGACGATGGCATATAATGAATCGCGCTGCTGCTTAATATCTTGCAGAAACTCACGACTCATCCCTTCGCCATATACCTTGAAATTCAAATCAAAGCGTTCTAATAACTCATCGTGCCATTTTTCGAGTAGCGAGTTGGGACAGATGACCAAGGCATTCCGCAATTCATGACGTGCCTTGAGCTCAAGCATAATATGCCCGGCTTCGATGGTCTTACCAAGACCAACTTCATCTGCTACTAGCAATCTTTTGTTGCCGGAATACAGAAATTTGAGCAGGGGAATATATTGGTAAGGCTTGAAGTCTGTTTTGGATGCCATCATCGTAGCAATAGAGTTGGTGCTCTGATTGCTAATTTTGAAAGTGGTGTTGGTTAATACAAACTGTTCATTGGTTCCAAATAAACCTAATTTACAACGCTCGAATTCATCAGAGATGTTCACTTGCGGCATTAATTGTTGTTCGGGACACATAGTGTATTGCCCATTAACAAAAATCTGGTATATTTGCATACCACCTTGTATGGGCAACACTTGTGTTACGACTGCTTCTTGTTGCGATCGTACATATATTACACTATCTCCAACGTTAAATTGCGCCATATTGGCATTTAGAATTTTATCTCGGACCAAGGAATTTATCACCATTCAGGTGAATCATATGGTCAGGCATGTCTGCAATCCACACTTCAGTTTCCCATGCCAATTCTTTGGAAAAGCGTTTGTAGGTATTGAAATCAAGAAAGGCGGTTACAAAAATCTTTCCGGCATTTACATCTTTCGTCATTTCTTGGATTTCCATGACACGTGCCGGTGACATTGGGCCAACAGATGTTACCGCTTCAACGAAATACAACCAATTTTTATCTGCGCAATACAAAACGACATCCGGCATCTTATCATGCAGCGTAATTGCAAAGCCAAGTTCGCTAAGTTTATCCACTTCTTTTACAAGGTCTTTTTCGGTTGTGTCACCCAAATACAAGCATTGAGAGTTAGGCGCAAAGCGCGGAGCGAACTCTTCAACGATTGCTTTCTGCAATTCATTGTGCTTTCCTGCACTCAAAGAAAGTGCGATACCGTTGATTTGTACCGGCATTTTTTGCATTTTCTTTTTGGATGCATACAAAGCGGTCAAACTCTGGTGCTTCCTACAAAACTCTTGCAGAACTTGACTCTTGACTACGTTTCTCGGGTTGATTTCCTTCACCACCGCCAAGAACTCATCGGTAAGACGATAGCAATAGTTAGGACTATTTGTTGGCATTCCATTATCTTCTATCAAAGCGGCCGTGCGAAAGTGGTGCATTGCTTTCTTACGAAAAGTCTCACGGGAGTTTTCTGCGTATGTGGTGCCATAGTTGGCATTTGAGAATGCAATGACATCGTGAATACGAATCCACTCTGCTTGTGCTTTTTTCCACGGTGTTTTCGGCTTAAGATTAGCCATACTCAAAATGGTCAATGCGCATAAATCGGATTGCTGCGCTTTAGGCATACCGATTGCGGCCAATACAGATTTGATGACAGAAACTTTTATATCCATTTTTCTACAATTTGATCGCAGTAAGCGGTAGTAAGCGGTTTGCCGGACAGCTCTGCGCCTATCTTACTGATAGTGCTTGCTGGTGGAATCGGCATGGCATTTACCTCAGTGGAATTGACCTGCGTAGAACCGTTCAAAATGCGGTAGTACTGGTCATACAAAGTAGAGTTCAGCAACGCATAAACACCATACAACATATCTAAGGACTTGCACTCGATGAAGTTGATTTTGTTCTGCGTACTGATATACTTGTATTTGGGATAACGGCTGGAGAGATACACTCCACATTGCAAGCGGCGCGGTTCTTCTTTGGATGTAAAACGCTTTACAAATATATAGTTGGAATTAGATTGCAGCAAGCCCGAGCGATCAGTATGGATGTACTCACCCGATTTACCAACCGGCCATATAACTTGCCCGTCTTTACCGATGTGAGAGGAATAGAACAAGGGATACGTTTCTATCTCCGGCTCTTCTTCGTCTTTGAGCACTTCCCGTTCGCGGAAATCTACAACTAACCCTGTGTGCATGGGCACTTTTAGTGTTTTAAGAGTGTCCGTAAGACCGTTCACACGAGCCAACACCTCAGCTTCATCATTGTTGGTGGGCAAAAATACATAATGGTTTTGTGCTACTACGGTACTATAGGGAACTTGGAAATGTGTAAGGTCGCTAAAATCAGCCGTTGAGCAAGAAGAAATATCTATCGTTTTAGGCTGTTGCAAGGTTTTCTTTACCTTGATTATCATGGTCTCTTGCAGCACAGATTCTTCGCTAAATACTTTATCCCGACTAACAAAAAGATGTACAGATTGTATCGTAGTATGCGCAAAAAGATATTCGCGGAAGCGTTCAAAATAGGCTCCAGATGTCCATGAACGAGGCACAATATAAACTAATTCACCGTTTTCGTTTAGATTGTTTATTGCCATCGCCCAAAAGAGGAAATACAGATTTGGCGCGCCATAACAGACTTGCGGCATGTGCAACGCCTCCGGTGCGTCTTTGGAGAGTTTGAGATAGGGCGGATTGCCGATGATGTAATCGAATTTATGTTCGGGAGAGTCAAAAAGACCGTTTTCCGCAAAAGGCTGCGTAGTAATATAATTCTCTGTTAGAACACGATACGTAAGGTTTGCATGTTCGTGCATGTATTCCAAATTGTTAATGAGAATAGGAATAACTTTCGTATCATTCTCATAGCAAACGAGGTGAATTTTTCCTTTATATCCTCGTTGCATCAATGACCAAACGGCTGCTGCTGAAAGAATACCAGTACCGGCACCGGCATCCAACAGTTTAATTTCCGGTTTGGAGAGGTCGAAATGGAACATCTGCGCCATATATTGGGCAGTTCTATCAGAAGTAAAGAACTGTCCATATTGCTTGCGATCCTCTTTGGGGGCTTGCGCAATAAAATCTTTTGTATGTTGTAATATGGCTTGAAGCATAATATCCCAGTTTCGGGTGCAAAGTTACAACTTTTTTCTGACATATGCAAATTTAATTGCATACTGTCGGAAAATTTACGTTAAAAACAGGTGTTAGAGATAAGATCTATTAAGAACCAAAGCGCTAAACCTGCCTCCAACAAGCCTACCAATAAGCCAATTATTTGTTCCATAACATTTGTGTTTTAGTTACAAATCAGTTCAATAGCCAGGGCACCGAAGAAGATGAGCTTAATGATGTCCCAAATCAATCCGAGGACGAGCCATTTAGTATTATTAATGGACTCCATGATTTTATCGTAGTCGTTCATAACATTCATTTTTAAGGGTTTGGTGCACCGCCGACTCTCACGAGCCGACGGTTGCTTAATTCATTTCAATCAAAAACACTTTCAAAGAAAACGCAAAAGACAAACACAACTTGCAAACGCAAACGCAAGTATATTTATACACACAGCAGCACTCCTGCTACTAAAAACATTCCAAAAATACCGACGGTATCCATTACCAAACTCAAAACATTCTTGTCCATAATCGTACATTATTTAGGGTTCATTTTCAAATTCGCCGCAAAAGTACTACATTAAACTCCCAAAACGCGGGAGTGAGAACGAAAAAATGCAAAAAAATCACTTTTTTGCGTAAATACCCACTAAACAGCCTATCAACGAAGATAAACAGCCAGCACGAAAGAAAAAGAGTAAAATATTTGCACATGTCAAAAATTTGTTGTACTTTTGCACTCGCAAAAGTTTTAATACTATGACAGACGAACGGTATTTACGGTTATTGAGTGAGAAGTTTCCCAATGCGCAGAGCGTAGTGACGGAGTTGATTAACCTGCGGGCGATCCTGTCGCTGCCGAAGGGTACGGAGCATTTCGTGAGTGATCTGCACGGAGCGTCGAACGCGTTCATCCACATGATCAAGAACGCCTCGGGTGTGGTACGAAAGAAAGTGGATGAGGTGTACGGTTACGCGATGGACGAGGAAGAGAAGCGTGCGCTGTGTGCGCTGATCTACTACCCGGACGAGCGTATCGAGTACGAGCGGACGGTGCAGCCGGACATGAAGGCGTGGTACAAGAAGCGGTTGCAGCAGGTGGTAGAAGTAGCGCGTGCGGTGACGATCAAGTACAGCCGTTCGAAAGTGCACAAGCTATTGCCGCCGGATTATGCCTATATCATCGGCGAGTTACTGCACGAGACAAACCTGGAGCAGCGCGACCGCAAGACCTATTACGATGCGATCATCGATGCGATCATCGAGACCGGTTGCGCAGAGCAGCTGCTGATCGTGATCTCGTACCTGATCCACAGCCTGACCATCGACACGCTGCATATAGTCGGCGATATCTTCGACCGCGGATCGGGTGCCGCCAAGATACTGGATGTACTCTCGACAGTGCGCGATTACGACATCCAATGGGGCAACCACGATATCGAATGGATGGGAGCCATGGCGGGTAACTTGGCGCTTTTAGCTACCGTGCTACGCGTCTCGATCCGCTATGCCAATATCGAGACCCTCGAAGAGGGATACGGCATCAACCTGCTGCCGCTGGCTAATTTCGCGATGACGGTCTATGGAGACGACCCGTGTACAATATGGCAGACCAAGGATTTCGAGAACAACCCGCGTCTCACGCGCTCGGCGCAGCTGATGGCGAAGATGCACAAGGCGATCTCGATCATCCAGTTCAAGCTCGAAGGACAGACGGTGCTGCGTCACCCCGAATGGGGGATGGGGCATCGAGCTACGCTCGGTAATTGTAAATTGGTAAATGGTAAATGGACATTTAATGGTCAAGAGATACTTGACCAGAATCTGCCGACTGTAGATCCGAAAGACCCTTATGCGCTCAATCAGTACGAGCAGGATCTGATGAACCAGCTGTGGCGTTCGTTCCGCAAGAGCGAGAAGATGCAGCGGCATCTAAGGATGCTGTATGAGCACGGTTCGCTCTATCTGGTGCGCAACGGCTTCCTACTCTACCACGCTGCGATACCGCTCAATGCGGACGGTTCGTTCACGGAGGCCGATGTATGCGGTCAGCGCGTGAGCGGCAAGGCCCTGATGGACCGCACGGATGCCATCATCCGGCAGGCGTACTACGGCACGGGCAAAGCCAAAGAGGATGCGTTGGACTATATGCTGTACCTCTGGGAGGG
>Ga0310694_10006248_pt1 | contig 11277 bp, 7 predicted proteins | sample 174DNAGHGhighgp2_FD_203884 | JGI IMG/M metagenome (GOLD analysis project Ga0310694, IMG submission 203884) | Sheep rumen microbial communities from Palmerston North, Manawatu-Wanganui, New Zealand - 1742 DNA GHGhigh gp2 (v2) (version 2) | ecosystem: Host-associated > Mammals > Digestive system >... | reverse complement strand
TGAGACGCATACCTATATTATATGTCTGCCCTTCTATGCAGCGGCTTTCTGGCTACAACCCAAGCGCACATGGTACGACTGGACACTGTTCTGGTCGCTGGTGGTCAACTTCTGCATCCTGCCCACCGACGTGCTGTGCCCTGCCTGGCTGCATGACTATATCCACCAGACCTTCTGGGTCGATGTCTATACCTACTTCATCTGCTGGCTGCTGATGCTCTGGCGCGCAGTAGGGCCAGTTCATAGTTCACAGTTCACAGTTCATAATTCATAGTTCACAGTTATGAGGACGGTAGTAAATTCTTCATTCTTCACTCATCATTCTTCATTTATTATTTTGTGCTGCTTGCTGCTGCCCTTAGGTGCCTTTGCTCAGAAGCGTGCCGGGGACTATATCTTCAAGGTGAAGGGTGTGGAGTTCAGGATGAACCGCGTGGAGGGAGGCACCTTTATGATGGGCGCCTTGCCTGGCGACACCTTGGCTGATGCCGACGAGGTGCGCCACGAGGTGACGCTGCACGACTACTACATCGGGCAGACCGAGGTGACACAGGAACTGTGGGAGGCCGTGATGGGCAAGAACCGCTCGAAACAAAGGGGGGAGAAGATGCCGGTGGAATATGTCACCTACGACATGTGCCAGGAGTTTATTGCCCGCCTCAACCAACTGACAAGGCGCCACTTCCGCCTGCCTACCGAGGCCGAATGGGAGTATGCCGCTAAGGGTGGGCGCAAGTCGAAGGGTACGCTCTATGCCGGCAGCAATGATCCTGCCCAGGTGGCCTACACCACCACCAAGGACTTCGACGACCACCACAAGCCCGTGGGACAGTTGGCTCCCAACGAGTTGGGGCTTTACGACATGTCGGGTAACGTATGGGAATTTTGTGCCGACTGGTATCGTAAGGCCCCTGACGGAAAGCCATCCTCGAATTTCCATGTCATCCGAGGCGGGGCCTACGACTGCGACGCCCGCTATAGCCGTGTCACCAATCGTTTCTTGTACGACCAGCGCCGCCGCCGCATGGAAGTAGGCTTCCGGCTGGTGCTGGACACCCTGTAGCCTTTTACTTTCTGTTGATATAGTCGGGGAAGGTCAGCGACCAGCGCGAACCACTCCAACGGCGTCGCAGGCTCTCGTAGTCGGCCATCTTGTTGTATGGCAGACGCTTTTGCAGCCAAGGCCGGAGCACTTTCTCCTGCACGAAGTTGCCATAGAGTTCAAACTCCGAGAAGCCCGCATGGCATGTGCGGTCGTAGCTGCCCTTGATGGTCTGTATCCACTTGCTGCCGCCCAGAGCCTGGTGAAGCCGTTCCAGCTGCTCCTTGTCGAACAGCATCTTATGGTCCACATACGACAGCGTGGACAGGGGCAGGTCGGGCAAGAGACGGTGGATGTTGACATAGTAGGGAGGATGCTCCTCGTAGCTCATGTAGAAGACGGTCTTTTCGTCACTTGTCAGGAAGGTATGGGGACGTATCAGCACGTGGTCGGCATCGATGCAGAGGTAATGACGGCAGGTGCCCACCCGTCCACTCAGCTTCACCAGTTGCTGAAACAGCCATCCGCTGCGGTCGCGGACATTTCCGCGGCTGTCGTGCACCTGGATGTCGAGGTCCTTGGGCGCAAAGCCAAAGAGCGAGGTCTCGTCCACAAACTGCAGGCCATGCTGCTGGCAGAAGCTGACGATATGGTCGTCGGCAGGTGCCACGAGATAGATGTTCTGGATGGGATGTGGCACACAGTGGCGCACCCCCTCCAGGCACAGCGGCAGTATCTGCAGGTCCTTGGCAATGACGGGAATCACCACGTCGATGGATTCCCTGGAAGGAGTCAGCGCAGGGTGCTTGCGCCAGGCAAACAGACGGTATCTGATTTTTCTTAGTTGCGACATTCCTTTTTTACCTTTTTACTTTTTTACCTTTTTACCTTTTCCCTATACCATGTTTCTGAACCAATAGTCAAACAGTCGGAAGCCCTCCGTTGTCATCGCCTGCTCGTCGGCAGTGTCCATGCGGTATAGGGGAATGTCCCGATACATCTGTGCCACGAGCGAAAAAGTGCTGGGAGGTCCCATGAGGTAGTCGCACTCAGAGAGCATGAACAAGTCCTCGGGGGCACTGCCCTGCAGGTGATGGACATGTACCTGAGGGCACAGCCGCTGGAACCGCTCCTCGGTCACGGTGCCGTCATTTGTTGAAAGATAGACGTGGATGTCCCTTTGGGCGTGCAGGGATGCAAAGCGGTTGATGTGGCGGGCATAAGTCTCGTCGTCAAAGTAGTACTGTCCGTCGCGCCACTCCTTGTAGTCGCCACGCCGGATGTGCACACCAAGGCGAAGTCTGATGTTTGAGGTTTGAACATTCTCAACCTCGGACATGCGGGCCTTGACGGGGTCGGTGATTTGGGCGTCGAGGGTGAAGAGTTCGCAAATCTCATCGCGGTATTTCAGGAAGAGGTCGTAGTAGCGCACGAACCAGCCGCTGACCACGATGTGGCGATGGCGCAGCATCTTACGCTCCAGAGCCTCGCGGTCGCAGTCCTTGTATTTGAAGCTGGCTGTCGGCAGCAGCCGTAGCGCAGCGGCATACTTGGCCAGCAGGTACCAGCCAAAGCCCGTCAGCGGGGTGTGGCAGATGTGGAAAAACTGGTACTTGTAGCTGAAGCGCATGGAGATGACCTTGCGCCCATGCTCCCGGCCCCAGGCATAGACGTGGGCATACTGCAACAGGTTGTTGCACATCTGGCTCTTGTCGCGGGCAAATATCATAGCGGGCTGTTGGTAAAGTCAAGGTATTTCTTCATGACGAGCAGCGAGATAAGCCGTTCGCGCCCCTTGTCCTGAAACTGTGCCACGTATTCGTGGGCGTGGCGGATGATAGCCTCCGCCTCGTCGGGGTGCTCAATATAATAGGTCAGCCGTTCCTCCAGGTCGGAGAAGTCGGGCTTCACCTCTATATAATGGTAGTTGGGGACGAGTGTCCCCTCCATAAACCACGTCTCGCAGGTCAGTCGCGGTGTGACGGCAATGGAGTTCGACGACATCACCCATTTCAGGTTCGAGGCTACGTCGTTGCCTTCCAACGACATCACGAACTTATAGTCCAGGTGTTCGCCGATGGTCATCTTGCCGCTCTGCCACTCCGGGTGGCCGTCGATGCAGTCGATAGAGGCGGCATCGACCATGGGGGTGCCAAACCACCGCTCCATGAAGTGTGCCCTGTTGGGCTTGACATTGCCGTCCTTGGGATTGCCCACGTCACCCCGGAAGATGGCAATATCCCGCTTGTCGCGCCAGGCCTTGTGGTCGTTGACAAACAGGAAGTGGCGCACCTTGTTCAGGTTCAGCACAACGGAATTATAGTTGTCATCGCCGATGGGGCGGCTTTTCAGAATGGTGGGCAGGGGCTGCAGGTCGGCAACATCACCCGGTGTCAGAATCCAGCGCAGGCGAGGAGCGAAGTAGCGTGCCGTCTCCATGGCGTCGTAATAGTACACCTTGGGCTTGATCATGGGCTGTTCCCGGATGCTGACGGCCTGACGGAGAAATGCCTCGCGGTCGAAGGGCGTCTGGGGCGTCAGCTTGCAGTAGTAGTCGGCCCGCCGTAGGATGTCGTCGCGGTCGGCCCGCTGTTCCAGCTGTTGCAGTTTGCTCGTCAGCAGCTGTCGTGTCACCCATGTGGGCACACAGCGACGCAGGTATGCCTTGGCAAAGAATTTAGCCTTGCTATTCTTGCCGCTATGGAGCATATAATGGATTTTTCGCTTCTGCATCATGCTGCAAAATTACGATTTTTCCAGCAAACTGGCAAAAAAGAGGATGATTATTTGCTTATTAACCACGAAATCACTACCTTTGTGCACGTATATGAAAGTATTGTATTGTCTCCTCTATACAGTCTTCTACCTGCTCTCACTGCTCCCGCTGAGAGTACACTACGTTATCTCCGACATTTTGTACTACCTGCTTTACTATGTCGTGAGGTATCGGGTGCGGGTGGTCAGGCAGAATCTCGCCACGTCGTTTCCCGAGAAGAGCGAGGCCGAGCGCAGGCGTATAGAGCACGACTTCTACAATTTCTTCTGTGACTATCTGGTGGAGAGCGTCAAGCTGCTCAGCATCAAGAAAGAGACCATCATGAAGCGGCTGGTGTTCAAGAACAATGAGGAACTCAACCGCTGCATCGATGAGGGGCAGTCGTGTGCCGTCTATTTAGGACATTACGGCTGCTGGGAGTGGGTGACGTCGCTCCCGCTGTGGGTGACGCCCAAGGCACAATGCGGACAGATATACCACCCCATCGAGAACAAAGCCTTCGACCGTCTTTTTTTACGCTTGCGCCAGCACTTAGGCTCGGTGAGCATCCCCATGAATGAAACCCTGCGCAAGCTGCTGGAATACAAGAGAGCCAACCAGCCTGTCATCATCGGCTACATCTCCGACCAGAAGCCCCTCTGGGTCAACATTCACCACTGGGTGGACTTCCTGAACCACGACACCCCTGTGCTGACAGGTGCCGAGCGCATTGTCAAGAAGTTCGGACATGCCGCTTTCTACGGTGAAATGCGCCGGGTGCGCCGCGGCTACTACGAGATGGAGATGAAGCTGATTACCCGCGAACCACAGGCTCTGCCCGACTACGAGCTGACCGATGCCTACTACCGGCTGTTGGAAGAGAGCATCCGCCGCGAACCCGGCCTGTGGCTCTGGAGCCATAAGCGCTGGGCCCGCACCCGCGAGGAGTTCAACCGCCGCTTCGAGGTCGTCGACGGCAAGGTCATCGAAAAGAAAAGTCTTGAGACTAAGGCATGAGGCGGTTCTGGGTCATGCGCTCCATGTACTGCTGGACGATGGCCTTCACCTCACGCTCCATCTGCGCCTGCATATTCACCTTTCCCATGATGTTATTTTGCATCAGGCGGTCGTCTAAGCGATAGACGGCCTTGGTCTTCGTGCCGTCAAACTGGAGGACATAGCCATAGCGCACATACTGGTAGATGCCATTGAGGTAGTTGACGGCCCAGCAGTCGTCGGCAGGGGTGTTGAGCACGTCGATGCCAAAGGCGAGGTAGGGCTTCTGGTAGCCCAACAGTCCGAGGACGGTGGGCAGGATGTCTATCTGCTGCGCCACCTTGTCCTGCATGGTGCCCTCAGGTTTGCTGGGATCATAGATGATAATCGGTGAACAGAAGCCGCCAAGGTCGGTCTGGTACTCGGCATGACTGCTCATGTTGGTGTGGTCGCTGGTGAGCACGAAGAGGGTGTTCTGGAACCAGGGCTGCTTGGAAGCCGTCTGGAAGAAGCGGCCGATGGCCTGGTCGGTATAACGGATGCACTTGTGGATTTCAAGGCCCTCGTCAGGGAATTGCTTGCTGTATTGCTCGGGCACGACGAAAGGATGGTGACTGGAGGCGGTGAAGACGGCCGTCATGAAGGGCTGCTGCATGCGTGACATCTCCTCGGCATAGTACTGTAGGAAAGGCTCGTCCCAGATAGCCCATGTGCCGTCGAAATCATCAGTGCCGTGGGCTGCCTCATACTCCGTGCGACCATAGTAGTGCTGGAAACCTGTCTTGCGAGCAAAGGCCTCAAAGCCCATGGAGCCATTCTGGGCACCATGGAAGAAGGCCGTCTGGTAGCCCTCGTTGGCGAGGATGCCTGCCAAGCCGGTGAAGTCGTTCATGGATGAGGGCGTCAGGATGAAGGGCTCGACAAACATAGGGATGCTACAGAGGATGCTGGGCATACCGTCGATGCTCTTTCGCCCATTGCAGAACGAGTAGCGGAAGGTGGTGCTGTGGGCGATGAGGGTATCGACACAGGGTGTGTAGCCCTGGTATTTCCCTTCATCCAGGGTTTTGTTCAAGGCACCGATATACTCGCGTCCAAAGCTCTCGACGATGAGGATGACGACATTCTTCTTGGCGGTCTCAGGGGAGAGCGTGGACGATGGAAGGTGGACGGGGCTATAGACGGAGGCGAGTTCCCGGGAGTCGCTGAAATAGTGGGGTACGGTGAAGACGTTCTTGCCGATGGAGCGGTAGAGCGAGAATGGCGTGTTGAGCACCAGGGCGGCCTCGATGGGGCGGTCGACATACTGGTTGGCATTGGAGATGGTGATGGGGCGCACGGCCGTCGTAAAGCCACCGCGGATGCCGGCAATGATGAACGGCACGAAGACGGCCAGCATGCCCACTTGTACCAAGGCGTACTGCCACCAGCAACCATTCTGACTGCGCACACCAGCCTTGACGTAGAGTCGCCACAGCAACCAGACCATCAGCGCAAAGCCTAACACCAGGTACCAGTGGTTCAGAAACTCCGTGCCAATGATGCTGCCGAGGTTGTCCTCGTTCTGGAACTCACCAAAGACGGTCGTTGTGGTGCGGCGCATGGTATAGCGGAAATAGACGGCATCGGCCATGTTTAGGGCGAGGGCGAGGGCATTGACGATGAGGAAGTAATACTTGCTGACGCGCTGCCAGGGAGTGAGCAGCATGAGCAGGATATAGGGAATATGGGTGACGAGGATAGCTGTGGTGTCGAACATCAGTCCGCCGCCCAGCAGTTCCATCAGGTGGCTGAAGGTCAGTCCCTGTGAAAAATAGCTGTAGTTGACTAACAGGTAGATGATGCGTGCCAGCATATAGGTGGCGTAGGCCAGCAGCAGGTTGCACAGCGTGGCTGCCATCGGTGCGAAGTGTCCCAGTCGTCGAATGGTCATAGGAGAGGATGCTTTGTGTTTTGAGTTGAGGTTAGTCGAGTCCGCGCTCTTTCAGGTCCTTGGTCGTTGCCTGGAGGATGGCCTTGCCCATGCGCTCCAGTCGCTGCGGGTCAGTGGTCTCGTTGGCAATGACACGCTGGGCATCGAAGTCGTAGGCCCAGAAGCCTGTGGAGTCGATGACGGAGAAGCCGTTGTCGTAGGTATGCCAGACAAAGGGGTAGCGGTAGGACGGGCTGAGAACGTCGCGGCTCCAGCGGAAGGCGCTGTGGTCGACGCCCATCTGCGCCAGGAGCGTTGCCACCAGGTCGGTCTGGTTGCAATAGCGGTCAAAGAGGTAGGGACTCTTGACAGCACCACCCGTCCACACCAGCGGGATGTGGTTGCGCCGGGCATGGGCCTGCGTGAGTCCCGGCAGTTCCAGTCCATGGTCAGGCAGCAGTACGATGAGTGTGTTCTGCCATTGGGGTGTCTTGCGCAGGCGGTCAACGAACTGTCCGATGCACTGGTCGAGGTAGTAGAAAGCATTGTCCATCTCGTCGTCTTTCACGTGGATGGGAACGTCCCACGGCTCGTGGCTGGAAAGTGTTGAGAAGCCGATGAGTTGCGGCTGGTCGTGTGGCGTGGTGATGAGGTCGTAGAGTGTCTGGAAGGTGATGTCGTCGCGCACGCCCCACTTGGCCGAATGACGCTCGTCGGCAGCATAGCTCTCCTCCCAGATGAGGTCCTCGAAACCGCCAGCGACGAGATAGCTGCGCATATTGGTGAAGTTGATGTCGCCACCATAGATATAATGCGTCTGGTAGCCCTCCTTCTTCAGCGCAGAGGCGATGTTGGGCAGGTCACGCGTCTTGCTGGGCATCTTCATGACCGACGAGGTGGGGAACGACGGATAGCCGCTGAAGGTGCATGTCGTACCTCGGTCCGTACGCCAGGAACTGGCATAGCACTCGCTGAAGTTGACGCCCTCACGCTTCAACTGCTGCAGTCGAGGCATGGCATCGGCAAAAGCCTCACCGGCACTCTCCATCAGGATGATGATGATGTCGGGACGCTGTGTGGTCAGCAGGGTGGTGTCTGAGGAACTGAGGGTAGAGGGTAAGGGGTAGAGGGTCGTTATGAGGCTGTCGCATTCGTCTTGCGGCATGAAGTCGTAGTCGACGATGTGGTTGGCAGAGCGTTCAAAGGAGGCGAGGAAGCTGAAGACGGGGTTGACGGCAGCATGGTTGAGAAACTGGTTCTGCGAATAGTACACCTGTCCGATGTTGGTCGTCGACTCCCCCAGACCGCCCCTGACACCAATAATCATCAGCGGCACCAGCAGCAGTCCGGCAACGGCCTCCATCAGGCGGTGGCTGCTGGGAGCGAGGTGCCAGCGCGGACATGTATAGCCTAAATAGACAAGATAGCCCAGAAGAATAAGGACTACCAGTCGGAGGAGCAGGTAGCCTGTCGAGACACTGGCCATCGCCTCAGTAGGAGTAGTCAGATACTGCAGGCACGAGGCATTGAGCTTGAAGCCCCAGAAGGGATAGAGGCTGGCATCGGCTATGAAAGCCAAGGACAGGGCTGCCGCAATGACGGCGAAATAGACACGCAGCAGGATGTCCAGCCCGCGATGGTACCACCACACGCTCACCAGTGCCACCAACAGGGGCAGGAAGAGCACATAGAGGGCTGTCGAGGCATCGAGTGTCAAGCCATGGGCTATGACGCTGAAGGCGTCACCCATAGAGACGTCGTGCGCACCGCCATTGTAGAGCATAAAGCCTATCTTGTCGAGCATAAACAGTGCAAGTGTCCACAAAAAGGTCCTAAGCAGGAATGTCAGTCGTTGTCGCATATTTTTTCTTTAGTTCGCTTCTGCATCAGGTTGCAAAATTACTACTTTTCCCGCAATCCGGCAAGAATCGGGCTAAATAATTGCTCACAAGTGACAAATCACCAGTCGGTGCGTCTTATATATAAATAAGGTATAGCTATCAATATGAGACGAACTGTTCTATTATCTTTTTTATTTTTTATTTCTTATTTAGCGAATGCGCAAGAGACCCAGCGCCAGTATCTGAGTGGTCACGGCTGTGACGATATGGTGCAGTGGGACTTCTATTGCACGGATGGTCGTAACAGTGGCAAGTGGACGAAGATTGGCGTGCCGTCATGCTGGGAGCTACAGGGCTTCGGCACCTACCAGTATGGCATGCGCTTCTATGGCAAGGCCACGCCGGAGGGCATTGCCGACGAGACGGGTAAGTATAAGACTGAGTTTACGCTGCCTCAGGAGTGGGCAGGTCGACAGATACAACTGGTCTTTGAGGCGGCCTTTACAGAAATCCACGTCCAGATTAATGGGCGCAAGGCTGGCAATGGCACCTATCAGGGAGGGTTTACACGACATACCATCGATGTGTCAGACCGCGTGTTCTTTGGCACCAAGAAGAACCGCCTGGAGGTGGAGGTGCTGAAGGAGAGCACCAATCCGCAGGTGAACCTGGCTGAGCGTCGTGCCGACTACTGGAACTTCGGTGGCATCTGGAGACCGGTATTCATCGTCTCAAAACCCGTCCTAAACATCCAGCGCGTAGCCATCAATGCCGGTATGGACGGCTGTTTTCAGGCTGATGTCTTCCTGAATCGGGCCCTGCCCGACGGTCGGCTATGCGTCGATATCATCGACACCAACGGGAAGAAGGTCGCTACCAGCCCTACTATCACAACCGCCAGCGACAAGGCCAAGGTCAACTTCAGCGTGAAAAGCCCCAAACTGTGGAATGCCGAACAGCCGAACCTCTATACGGCCGTCTTTACATTGAAAGACCAGCAGGGCAAGACACTGCATGTGGAAAGGCAGAAGTTTGGCTTCCGCACCATCGAATACCGCCATACCTACAACGGTGACAAGGAGGACGGCGTGTTTATCAATGGGCAGAAGGTTATCTTCAAGGGTGCTAACCGTCATTCGTTCCGTCCTGAAAGCGGGCGCACGCTGTCGAAGCAGAAGAACATCGAGGACGTGCTGCTCATCAAGAGCATGAATATGAATGCTGTCCGTCTGAGCCACTATCCTGCCGACCCGGAATTCTTGGATGCCTGCGACTCGTTAGGACTCTATGTGGAGTGCGAACAGCCGGGCTGGCACTGGGCGCATGAGACGATAATAGGCAGTCAGATTGTGGAGGAGATGGTGACGCGTGATGTGAACCATCCCAGCATCATCTTCTGGAGCAACGGCAACGAGGGCGGCTTCAACTATGAACTGGAGCCGGTGTTTGCCAAGTTCGACCCCCAACAGCGCGTCGTCCTCTACCCCTGGGCGAACCGCAACGGTTTCGAGACCAAGCACTACCGTTCGTGGGGCGAGACGGCCGAGTATATGCGCCAGAAGGAGATTTTTATGCCGACGGAGTTCCTGCATGGATTGTATGACGGTGGACATGGGGCAGGTCTGAAGGACTACTGGAAGCTGATGATGTCGAATCCCCGTTGTGCGGGTGGTTTCCTGTGGGACCTGATGGACCAGGGGGTTGTTCGCACAGACATGAACAATATCGTCGACTGCATGGGCAACTTCGGCTCTGATGGTATCGTAGGTCCACACATGGAGAAAGAAGGTTCGTTCTATACCATCCGCGAGGTGTGGAGTCCTGTGCAATGGAAGTACTTCGATTCTGGTTGTGTCACTCTTGAGAACTGCTATAACTTCACCAACCTGAAGGAGTGCAAGTTCACCTACAAACTGTTGAGAATGCCTGCCTATGGTGAAAAGGAAGTGAAAGTCGTGAAGGAAGGAACGTTCGAGTCGCCAGATGTGGCACCTGGCGGCAGGACGCAGTTCACTGTACCCAAGACAAAAGATGCCGATGTGTTCCAGTTGACAGCCACCGACCCCTATGGACAGGAAATCTTCACGTGGGGTTATAAGTTGGCAACACACCCTTTGCTCTTCAACAAGCGGAGCCAGCGCGAGAATACCTATACGGAGAACGACAACCAACTGGTGGTCAAGCATGGCAAGCGCCAGTATACCTTCAGCAAAAAGACGGGCTACCTGATGGGCGTCAGCGTCGATGGCAGGAAGTTGTCGTTTGGCAATGGTCCACGTTTTGTGGCTGCCAAGCGTAGTGACCGTTCGCAGGATGGTTTCTATAACCATGACGACAAGGAGGCTTTCCAAAAGAAGACGGAATATACGGAGTATGCAGACCAAGGTGCTTTCGCTGGCTTTACCTTTAGCGACAGCACCCTCGTAGCCAACTACCAGCACGGTTCTTTGATGAAGGTCACCTGGCGTTTCCTGGCTGATGGTGGCGTCTATATGGATGCCCGTAGCAATTTCTTTGGTGTCGTCGATTTGATGGGCGTTTGTTTCGACTATCCTGAACAGATGATGAAGTCGAAGCAGTGGGTCGGCAAGGGTCCGTATCGTGTTTGGCAGAACCGTCAGGAGGGTCCACAGTATGGCTTGTGGCAGAACGAGTACAACGACCCCATCCCCGGTGAGTCGTTCGAGTATCCTGAGTTCAAGGGCTATTTTGCCGATGTGAAGTGGATGCA
>Ga0310694_10006243_pt1 | contig 11282 bp, 16 predicted proteins | sample 174DNAGHGhighgp2_FD_203884 | JGI IMG/M metagenome (GOLD analysis project Ga0310694, IMG submission 203884) | Sheep rumen microbial communities from Palmerston North, Manawatu-Wanganui, New Zealand - 1742 DNA GHGhigh gp2 (v2) (version 2) | ecosystem: Host-associated > Mammals > Digestive system... | reverse complement strand
AGACTTTGTCCTCAATGTCGGCCTGCTCCTCGGCATCGGCCTTTGTGAGTGTGCCGGAATAGGTGCCGCTATTCATCGTAAGAGCATTGCCGGTGTAGGTCATGCTGATGCCGGAGACATCCGTCATTGTATCACCATAGCTACCGCCGTCACCGCGGGTTATCGTGATGCTCTTGACGGTGGTGGGGACGCCCAGCTCCAGGCTGCCGTTGCCAAGGAGTTTCCACGTGAAGCCGGCAACGGCAGGGCCGCCATAGATGGCCAGCGGATAGTCACTTGTTTCATCGAATACACCCAGATAAATGCAGCCCGTGTGGTCTGCATCGGCCTTCACGGCCAGCAGTACGCGGCTGAAAGGAATGCCGTCCTCCGTCACATCTTTATATTCATACTCATCCCACCATACGCCCACCAGGCTCTTCTCCAGTTCCTGGACATTTACAGACTCTTTTTTGCATCCGGTCATTCCCAGCAGAAGTGCAATGGCAGAAAGCATTGCGAGAAAACTGAATTTCTTCATAAGAAGTAAACTATTTGCCTCAAAAACTTACAAATATACAAAATAATGCTGAAATTCAGTCACTTTTTTATGCGGAACACGCGGTAAGGCATCGTACTCCTCCAGCGCCTAGCGCTTGCCGGTATTAAAATTAATTCCTATATTTGCAATCGAGAAGAGGAGGGATTGGTATGACTGAGGTATTTAGACTTTATGGTTACTCTTTCTTTTTTTACAGCAGGGAGCACGAACCACTACACATTCACGTTGAGGGTAATGATGGAATGGCAAAGTTTGAGTGGAATGGAACAGAATTCAAGGTTTCCGAACGACATGGTATTAAGGCCAGAGATTTTAGGAAGATTAGTGCGGCAATTAAAGAGAACACTCTTCTGATAATAAAATTCTAGAACAAGTATTTTTGTCCTATTGATGACAATGAAGATCACGCAAATATGGTTTGAAAACGACCTCCTCTTCGGCCGCGACACAGATGGAAAGACTCACAGCCAGTCCCTCCTTTGGTACCCTCGCCTCAAATCCGCAACTCCCGCAGAACGCGAACATTACACCATCGGCCTAGACGGAATCCACTGGCGCAATATCGACGAAGACGTCAGCTTCGAGAGTTTCCTCTACGACGACGCCCATCCATCGGCCATGCAAGCATTTTTCCTCACCCACAAAGAGCTCAACATTGCGGAATTTGCACGCTACGCCGGAATCAATGCCACCCTCCTCCGGAATTACATCAACGGATTCAAGAAACCGTCGCCGGAACGGGAAAAGGCTATCCTGGAAAGTATTCACAGGCTAGGAAGGGAGTTAGTTGAGGCGGAGTTTAAATCATGAGTGCGATAAGTCTTCCTATTCTTGGAAGCGGCTCTATTCACACCAGAATCAAATCCAGTACTGCAGTATTACAGCCATCGACACTGATATTGAGGCGAAGAACCATCGGCCCGGATCCTTCTCCTCTGAGACGGGGTACCATCGGCCAGAACCTGTATTCAAGAAGAAGGGATTCGTGATAAGAATCGGTCCCGATCAATCCTCATCACCGTCCGGGGATTTCTATATTAACAGAATCTGCAAGAAATTCCGGGCGAGGTTGGTTTTTATGCGACCAGCCTCGGCCAGGGAAAATGCCCTACAAGGTATCTGGATGCGGGCCTGCTGGGCGTGGTTGGCCACTAAAAAACCATCCTCGCCCAACAGGCCTCACTGGCTTAGCTCAGAATGAAAGAACAATCATCTGGAAGTACATTCTTTCGGATGTAATGCATGATTATTTTTTAAAAATTACATTCGTTATGATGTAATTTCGGAAATATTTCATATATTTGCATCCGAGCGAATGTAATTATGAACAGTAATCTCATATCTTCAGCATTGAAATCCCTGCGGAAAGAGCATGGCCTCACGCAGGTGGACCTTGCGATGAAGTCAGGTGTAGGCCTTAATTTCGTCCGTGAATTGGAGCAGGGCAAAGCAACGGTCCGTCTGGACAAAGTGGCCCAAGTTTTTGATTTGTTTGGATACGAATTGGTCCCTCAAAAGAAGGCGAGATGAGTAAAGCATTGATTAAGTACAAAGGAAAGACAGCCGGCATCCTTGAAGAGACGGATGAGGGCTATGAGTTCCGCTATGACAGAGAGTATCTTACCGATACAGCTGCGGCCCCTGTCAGCCTGACGCTTCCATTATCGGAGAAGGCCTACAAGTCTCCGGTTCTTTTCCCTTTCTTTGATGGTCTCATACCGGAAGGATGGCTGCTGGATGTAGCGCTGCGAAACACGGATATCAGTGAACTGGACAGGTTCTCCCTGCTTCTTCTATGCTGCAAGGACTGCATTGGCGCTGTAAGTGTAATTCCAATAAAGGAGGACAGTGATGAGTAAGTGTTTATATTGTTATAAGGAACTCGGCCCCGGCGAAGTGGATTACCACAAATCCTGTTGCCGGAAGTTCTTCGGAACTACTACGGTTCCATCCTTAGAATACACGCGTGCACAGATGGATGAACTAGCCGCCCAGGTAATCAAGTCGCAGACCACACTCACCGGCGTGCAGCCCAAACTGTCCCTGAATCTGGACAAACACAAAGATTCTCAGAAACTTACCATCGTGGGTCTTTGGGGCAGTTACATTTTCAAGCCCCAGACGGAACGCTTTGCAATGCTGCCCGAGAACGAAGACCTGACTATGCATCTTGCCCAGATTGCAAAACTCAAGGTTGTTCCACATACACTTATCCGTATGAAAGACGGTAGCATTGGATATCTGACCAGACGAATCGACCGTAAAGCAGATGGAGAAAAGATTGCAATGGAGGATATGTGCCAACTTACAGAGCGTCAGACCGAGCATAAGTATCGTAGTTCATACGAGCAGATAGGAAAGGCCATCAGAAAGTATTCTAAAAACGCCCAGCTGGATATGGTAGATTTCCTGGAGTTGGTGTATTTCTCCTGGCTTACAGGGAACAACGATATGCATCTGAAGAACTTTTCACTGTATTCTCCTACAGGCGAGCCTGTCCTCACTCCTGCTTACGATCTACTCAATTCGGCCATAAGCAATCCTGCCGATGACGAAGAATTGGCGCTCAACCTCAATGGGAAAAAGAAGCGGATCAATGACAAAGACTTCAAGGCTGCATACCTCACCTGCGGCGTTCCTGAGATAGTTTTTGACCGCGTCAAAAAGAAGTATGTGAAACTTCTTCCCAAGTTTGAGGAGGAGATTCAGCGCTCATTCCTTTCTGATGAGTTAAAGGTCTCGTATATCGAGATTCTACACAAGAGACTTGGAGACTAGCTTTAGATAATCTTACCTTTGCCTTATGGAATACCTGTCAAAACAGCGATACGACGAAATATCGGCAGAACTCAGCCACCTTATCAACGAGGTCTACCCCACAGTGCAGGAAGACCTTGCGGAGGCCAGTGCCCAAGGAGACCGCAGCGACAACGCCGGTTACCGTGAAGCACGGCGCATCCAGGGAAAGACCATCAGTCGCATCCGTTTCCTTCAGAAGATTCTGGAGCACTCCCGCGTAATCGATCCGGAAGTCCTCCCTAAAGACAGGGTATCCCTCCTCAGCCGCATGGGCTCACCTGCAAAGTTCCGTGGGAGATGCATTGTCCATAGGGTGGCAGGTTGTGTTAAAACAGAGAAAGCGGCCCTTGCCGGGTCGCCCTCCTTGGGTATTATCTACTGCCGCTGTCGCGGTTAAATTCGATTAACGGGTGAATGGATAAATAGGTTAGAAGCCGAGCACCGGCCTGACACGAAGGCGACTCCAATTATTGCTGCAGCCCAAATAATCACTGCGGAAGTCCCATGCTTTTTTGTCATCGTACTCCGTAGCAGACCAATAGTAGTCAGATAATGCCGTACCGCCGACACCAGTAGTGATATAGGCATTCACATTGGTGTCGTAAGTCTTGCCGTCAATGTCACCTGTCGTCGAGCCGAGGTTGGTGAATATCGCCTCGTAGTCGCTCTTCTGCCCCACGGCCCAGTTCGACACGGCGGTCTCGCCCAGCACGGTGTAGCTCGTCAGGCTGCCGCGGGCGGCATCGTCGGGAAGCACCTTCAGCGTGGTGCCGGCGAAATCGGTCGTGGAAGTCCAGCCGTTGATGGTGTCCCACTTCTGCGCCGTTGCGTCCTGCAGGGCGAGAATCAGGCCGTGGCCCGTCTCCGTCACCTTGCCCAGGATGCCCACGGCGGCGCGGCCGTCGGGCACGGCAGTCTTCGCGTCGTGCAGATGGCCATCGGCGCACACCACCTTGCCCACGTCAGATGTTGTAGCGGTAGAGAGCAGAGTTGGCGGAGCAAAGCCGAGCACCGGCCTGACACTAAGGCTAACCGACATATCGTTGATGTTCCAACGATCACTGCCGAAGTAATATGCAAAGTTGCCCAAGAACTTGTAAGCAGACCAATAGTCGCCAGATAATGCCATACCGCCGACACCTGTAGTGATATAGGCATTCACATTGGTGTCGTAAGTCTTGCCTTCAAAGTCACCAGTCGTCGAGCCGAGGTTCTGGAATATCGCCTCGTAGTCGCTTATCTGCGCCACGGCCCAGTCGGACACGGCGGTCGCGTCCAGCGCGGTGTAGCTCGTCAGGCTACCGCGGGCGGCATCGTCAGGCAGCACCTTCAGCGTGGTGCCGGCGTAAGAGGTCACGGAGGTCCAGCTGTTGATGGTGTTCCAGTTTTGCGACGTTGCGTCCTTCAGGGAGAGAATCAGGCCGTAGCCGGTCTTCGTCACCTTTCCCAGAATGCCAACGGCAGTGCAGCCTGTGGGCACGGCAGTCTTAGCCGGGTGCAGATGCCCTTTGTCGCACACCACCTTGCCATAGTCAAACGAGGTAGCAGTAGATAGCAGGCCACCTTCGCCTGTGACTTTCTCCGCGATGTCATCCTGCTTCTCGCCATCAGCCTTTGTGAGCGTGCTGGAGTAGGTGCCGTTGTTCATCGTGAGGCCACTGCCTGTGTAGGTCATGCTAGCGAGAGAGACATCAGTCATCGTAGAGCCATATTCGCCGTCGGCACGGGTCATCGTGAGGCTCTTGGTCGTAGGGAGGGCATCCAGGATCAGAGTGCCGTCGCTGAGCAGCTCCCAAGTGAAGCCGGCATCATCGAGGCCGCCATAAACAGCCAACGGTCTGTCGCTTTTGTTGTCAAATACGCCCAGATAAATGCAGCCCGTGTGGTCGGCATCGGCCTTCACGGCCAGCAGTACGCGGCTGAAAGGAATGCCGTCCTCCGTCACATCTTTATATTCATACTCATCCCACCATACGCCCACCAGGCTCTTCTCCAGTTCCTGGACATTAACGGACGGTTCTTTACTGCATCCGGTCATTCCCAGCAGAAGTGCAATGGCAGAAAGCATTGCGAGAAAACTGAATTTTTTCATAAGTAAACTATTTGCCTCAAAAACTTACAAATATACAAAATAATGCTGAAATTCAGTCACTTTTTTATGCGGAACACGCGGTAAGGCATTGGGACATTGGCCGCATCACCCCCAGAATCCCGATTTATTTAACACATTTTACTCCATCACCTCCAGATAGAAACTGACTGGCCTGAATCCGTCGTTGCAGGAGATCATGGCGCTCAGGGAATTCTTCATCCAGCCATCGAAGAAATTACCCTCTCCACGTGCCAGGGCCTCTACAAACTCCCTCATAGACTTCCAAGCTTCAGGACACATACCCTCCGGACACTTACCATCTACCGAAATCCACTGCTGGCCTTCCACGACATCACAGGTATGCTCGATGGGGTTTTCATATTTTGCCATTAAGTCGGGATATGATGCTTTTCTGATTGCTGTGATTCTTACTTTGTTCATACTTCCTCCTCCGTTATCTTGGTGAAACGCTGAATTACCTTGCCATCCCTCTCTACGGTACCGAAGAACATATCATAAGGCCGAACCCACATCTCACCGTCACCGTACAGGGCTTTATATACGACCATCTTCTCCAGGGTCTCACTATCCTTTGCAATACCCAGGAGCTTGTACTTGCCGCCTTTGAAATGTCTGTAATAGTCTGCCATAGTGCGAAGATAGCATTTTTAAACTCTAAATTGCCAGCCAAAAGGACATCTTACATATCGAGCTCCACTGATTGAGAAAGAATCCCGGCCATCAACTATGTCATTTTTCTTCCAAACGCCACCTCCTTCAACGTACTCAGCAACGTTCCTCCGCCATTTCCGTTCAATCATATCCGCAGGAAGAGCCTTACCCTCGCACCATTCAATCCAGTCTGCATCATCCAAAGTAATACCGTTAATGAGCATGTCGTCGTAGATATCAGTGGAATTCTTCACCTGTATTGGGCTACCATCATCGCAGATCAGCTCATACTCCCGGATAAGGAATGATGCACGGTACTGAGCTAATGGGTTTTCAAAAGTGATATCAATGCCAGATGTGTGGGGATTCATACTACCAATCGGGAAAAATGGCAACATCGAAATACCCCTGCTGGTAAGATACTGTGCCTTCCGGTCCTGTGTATGGTACATTATCGGATCTTTGAAGCCTCCAGCACCTTCTTCGTGGTAGTAAAGTTCAATTGCGGTCGGACGAACTATTCTGTTTGTATAACCGTTATATACCTTAAAGCAGCCAGCAAGTATATGTTGTGCGCATGGCATGAAACATTTTGCAATGGCATCGGCATACTCCTTGCGCTGTGAGGGAGCAACATCAAACCCTTTCTTCCTTTTCTCTTCAAATAGCAGAAGGTGAGAAACTAGTTTTTCTTTTCCTTTCATAATGGTTGCGCTTCGGTTTTTCTTTTAAGTTCTTTGCTTAGGATGCTCCAACTAATACAATTTAGGGCTCCACCTTCCTTTACTAGCTCTTGGCAACCGGGAATGAGGAGTACCTTGTGGTGAGGGTAATGCTCTTGGATCTGTTCTATTGCCTTTTCATCTTCCCGGACACCCAGCCCAGGTACAAATATACAATTATTTACTTGAAGGAAGTTCAGATACGCCCAACTGAGGCGTGAAGGCCGAGGAACATCATAGTGAAGTTCAGCAATGCCAAATCGGCTAGACAGAGCATCTTTAAGGCGTTTTTGTAGGTCTTTGTCGAAATCGCAATAGTTGTTCATCAGGATATAGTAGTCCCCGATAGCACGCACCATTCCATCTGCGTGTCCAAACATCTCGTATCGGTCCCAGGGTATTAGGACTACTTCACAACCGAAGGCCTCTTCCAATTGTTTCCGGATATAGCCTTCCGTATAGCCGGGATTCTCTTTCAGAACTTTATCGGTCATCACAACACAATTGCTGAACTTGACGACATTACCGCCATCTATTACAAACGGAGTCTCTTTCCCCTTCAGACGTAAACCTCGGCATATGGTCTGATATGGCGGAATGTAGTCTTCATATCCTCTGAGGTAATCTGGCGCATATCGGTACTGTAAGAATCGTGTCTTTGTGAGTTGAATGGGCATATAGTCCCTAACCCAGATATGCTTCCAAGACTCGGTGTGCCTAAGGAATTCTGTCTCGATTCCTTCATTGTAGAGTGCCAGAAGAAGGTTGTGAGCCACAGTTTCGTAGTGCTTGATTCCTTCGGCTAGATATACTTTGTTTGTCTGATAATCACAAATCATACGTCAATACATTACTCTTTCTCCATTAAACCAGACCGTTGGCTTCCACCTCATCTTAGGCAAAGGAGCTTTCCCGGAAAACACCCTTCTCATGGCACTGGCAACGTCTTTCTTCTTCAGCAGCTGTGCTTCTGGTAAACCTTGGCTCCATTCCAAGTGTATCAATAGTCCCTGTGGAGTACTCCAGTCGGGATATACACGTAGTTCTGTCAATTCTCCTTTCTCACACCTTAGGGCTGTTGTTTTCCCATCATGGAAGGAATGGAGTTCAAATACATCAGCCGTTAGCAGTGCCTCCATTGGATACAGGTCCGACATATGGCCATCAGCTTTCTCTCCTTCTACATCAGGCAATACAGCCTTTGCAATTACGCCCGGTAGAAACCCCTTTCCGCAGTTTCTGAACGACAGGACTGTATCATTGGCTCCGAAAACAAAATCTCCTTTGAGGATGTCCGGGTATCTGTCCAGTTCCAGTACCGTTGCCGCAAGCAAATCCCAAAAGATTTGTTTTTGGTCTTTCAAATATTCATTGATTTCCATAATAATTTAATAGTTAATATATTATAAATCAATGAAATGCGCATTTCTGGGAACAAAGATAGCGGCCTCTTTCGAGACCGCCAAACGGAATTTGTTAAAAAGTGTTAAAGGATTCGAAAAAGTGCGTTCAAAAGGATATGGCCCCCTTTTCCATTCAAAACAAAACTCACTGCCTGGCCCTACGCTTCGCTAGTGCCCGGCTGGTCATGTCCCTTCGGTCCATGATAATAGAATTTGCTTTGTTGTATTTCTTATTCAATAGAAGCCGGGACGTGGATGTGTTCCTGCCCCTGGACGGCGAGCTGTACAAGATCCAGGGCCCTGCTATTCGCAGTGCCGGACCATCCTGAAAGGCCCCTGGAAAGGGTTGAAATAGTCCTTCGAGATAGCTGAAAAGTTATGTGGTCAGTATTTAGCTGATAATCTTGAATTTGCCGATGACCGGGAGTTCCTTGGCTTCGCCCTTGACGGCGTTGATGATGCCGATGATGGCCAGAACGAAGATGACGATGTTCAGAATCCAGGCGAGGGTGCCCCAGCCCATCCGGCTGAAAACGGCGCTGACCACGCTGCAAATCAGCAGGATAAGTCCCTGATTGACATGGAAGCGGGCGAATTTCGATTCCTTGGCGACGAAGAGGGGAATCAGGACGAGAATGCTCAGGTAGGCGAGCACGGCCATCCATTTGTTGGCGCTGGCGTCTTCCGGGGTGAATTCCGGAGCGCTGTCCAGGGCGGCAGCAGGAGCCGGGTTGTCCGCTGCGGGGGCGTCCGCTGCGGGGGCCTCGACAATCGGAGCTTCATCGGCGGGTGCGTCGCCGACCGCCTTTTTGCGCGATTCGATGGCTTCGGTGATGCCCTCGCGCATCTTGGATCCCACATTGGCGAAACGCAGGTCCTTTCCGTCCTTAAGCTTGATAAGGAAGCCGCTGATGCCATATTTGGCGCAGCTTTCTACTTCGTTGACGCGGATGACCCAGCCCTGGTCCAACATGGCCATCGGGGCCTCCGGCAGCCAGTAGATTTTGTCGGCTGTAAAAGCCAGCCTTCCATTGGAAGAGTTGACGCGGGTGAAGTTGAAGGCCGGTTCGTAACATTCCTGGATGTCCGGTTCGACCGTGGCCTGATTGAAAGTGAGGGGTAACTGTTCCATGGGTTGATAATTAAAAGGTTTCTGATGTTTCGTTCTGTTGGCGGGTGGATTCTAATTAGAAGCGCAACACACTTCAAAAGTCAAAGTTAAATAATTGTTCGCAATATTCCAACGGGGTCCTGTAACCTAGCGACTTACGGGGCCTGCAGGGCATTTCTAACCAAAACTCGGAATGCTGTATTTGACTTATTAGACCGAATATCAGTTAGTTATTGAAACGAAAAAGGACCGCCTCTTTCCGAAACGGTCCCCTCGTGCGGGCAATGGGACAATTATCGAACCAGTTTTAAAGACTTTGAGGCTATTTATCTATATGGAATACAGATAATTAACGTTTCGAATAATCTTAAGATTTAGACTGTTTTGAAATTGTGGCGGACTCCTCTTCAAGGAGAAGGAAGCGGTCGAAATCACTCTGATAGAGACGGTCTTGAACAATTCGATACTTTTCCCACTCTGTTTCTGCGTGGATTTTTGCCATCTCCGCACTAACCTTGCCGGCGTCAGCAAGGACTTCGCGGTCCATCAATGTTAAGAAACCATTGAGGCGGGTTTCCCAGTCTTCCATGGTCATGGGAATGTGGCGTAGCGCCATGCTTTCAGCTAAATCAAGATAGGCTGATACCATGCGGCTGAGCTGGGCTAGTTCGTCTTCACTCAAGTAATTCTTGGCAATGGTCACATCTGATTTACGAACCTTCCCTGATGGCGCATCTTCCCACGTTGTAAGGCCCATATGGTCTTTTTCTGCATCGGCCCTCTCCATTATCAACTCTGCTGCAGTGTGACCGTGAATGGCATAATGAAGTTTGTTTTGGACGGTAGCATAGAATCGGATTGTTGCCGGAGCCTGCGGATCATAGTCCATTGATGTGGCGTAGATGTCCGTTATCTTCTGATAGAACTTGCGCTCACTCATCCGAATCTCCCGAATTCTCTCCAGTTGGGCATCGAAGTATTTATCCGTAAGGAATCCGCCTTCTTTGAGCCGGATATCGTCCATAACCCAGCCTTTAATGGTGTACTCCTTCACGATACCATTGGCCCATTTGCGGAACTGGACAGCACGCTCATTATTTACCTTAAATCCCACTGCGATAATCATTTGCAGGTTGTAATGAATAGTGTCCCTATTAACCATTCTATTCCCTTCCTGTTGAACTATTCGGAATTTCCGAATAGTTGCGTCTTCTTGCAGTTCTCCATCACTGAAAATTTTGGAGATATGCTCGTTGACCGTGGATACTTCCACTCCATACAACTCTGCCATCAATCGCTGTGTCAGCCAAATATTCTCATCCTCATACCGCAATTCTACGTTTTGTGGTTGATCTCCAACCGATGCGACATATGAAAGATACTCAGCTGCGCCGGAACGAATGGTTATTTCTTTTTTCTTTGCCATAGGCCATAAAATACTAATGGAACAAAGATAATTGAATCGGCCGATGAAAGCAAATCCTTGCAAGGTCTGGGTTGTGTTTCCGCTTTATTTGCGAAGAAAAATGCCCGGCTTTTGACGGCCAGGCTAATTTCGCGTGCGGGCAAGGGGACAATTATCGAACCATTTTTGAAGATTTTGAAGTAGTATATCTGTTTGGTTTACAGATGCCTCTGATAATCCATCTTTTCGTGCAGAACGCGGTCTACCCATACTGAACCATCGTCATGCTTTTTGAAGAAGATGATATGATGGCCGACTCTATAACCCAAAAGTCCCTCTTTAATCTCGCTATAGTTTCTTGCGAGAAAACTAGGAAGGCCGGAAAGGTTTTGTATGGAGAAATATAACTGACGATAGTATTCCGAAGCCTGCTGCTCTGACCATTCCCTGGCGGTATACTCCCAAATACTGTCCAGGTCTGCAATCGCTTTCCTGGAAATATGATACTTAGCCATTATTCCTCCCCCTGCTGCTCAA
>Ga0310694_10006242_pt1 | contig 11283 bp, 9 predicted proteins | sample 174DNAGHGhighgp2_FD_203884 | JGI IMG/M metagenome (GOLD analysis project Ga0310694, IMG submission 203884) | Sheep rumen microbial communities from Palmerston North, Manawatu-Wanganui, New Zealand - 1742 DNA GHGhigh gp2 (v2) (version 2) | ecosystem: Host-associated > Mammals > Digestive system >... | reverse complement strand
TAGTAGGTTTTCAGGTAATGTTGTTTGCCCAAAACAACGTGACCGTGCAATCCTTGTTAGGCACCCACATCGACACCATCCTGAAATACCATTTGGCCGGCGAGGCGGTTGAACTCTCCAATGGAAAATTCAACAACATTGCTGGTAATGTCACCTATAACCAGATTGGATCTTTCAACCGGAACAATTACACGCAGTTTCCGTTTGCAACCGGTCTGGTGATGACCACCGGCGAAGTTTCCGTGGCGGCAGGTCCTAACAGCTCCGCAAGTGCCTCCAGTCCTATTTCTAATTACTATACAGACCAGGTTCTTCAAAATTCAGGCCTCGCCACCGCCACTCTGAACGGCTGTGCCGCACTGGATTTCGACTTCCTCGCCTACGCTGACACATTCGCCTTCAACTATGTGTTCGGTTCGGAGGAGTATCCGTCATTCGTCTGCGCCACCTACAACGACATTTTCATCTTCATGCTTACGGGTCCCGACCCAGTGACCGGCACTACCGTGACCCGCAATGTGGCTACCATCCCCAATACGATATCCGCCGCCAACCCGAATGGGCTGCCCGTTTCCATCAGCACCATCAACGGGGGTGCCTCCAGTGGTTACGCTGGCAACCCCGGATGTTATAGCGGGACCTACTCCAACTACTTCATTGCCAGTAATACCGGCAACAACGGCGTGGAATACAATGGCCGTACGATTGGTATGAGCGCCGAAGGTAATATTCTGGCCTGTGAGACCTACCACATGCACCTGGCCATCGGAAATGTGGGCGACAACTCCTACGACTCCGGCGTGTTCCTCGAAGGAAAGAGTTTCCAAAGTAGCATCACCACCAGACTGATGATGCGCAACACCTACTGCCTGCACGAAGACATCGTTTTCGACTATGTTTCTGATGAGGTGGACACCGTCTTCGTGCTCACCCCCCATGGCGACACCCTCTGGCAGCAACCCTTCATGCTGACTGACGCCGACATCTCGGACAGCGGGCTCTACTACCTCTATGCCCATGCCGCCCTAAACTGCGTGGACCTTTGGACCTACGACAGCATCTTCATCAATGTGGTCAACACCTTCAAACCCAACCTCGGCGAAGACCAATGGCTTTGCACCGGTGAAGTGGCTGTTTTGGACCCCCATTACAACGACACCACCGCCCTTTACTTTTGGAATACGGGTGACCAGACCGAATCCATTGATGTGATCACTTCTGGAGAATATGTCCTTGAAGTGGTGATGCCAAATCCCGAAACGCACACCAACTGCCGCAGCTCCGACACTATAGTGGTGAACTTCTGGGACCTGCCAAAACCCGATTTCGAGGCAGATGTGACCTCCGGCTGCACGCCTGTTGTTTCCCAGTTCACCAATCTTACCACCACTGGTTCCGACACCATCTATTGCCAATGGTATGTTTTCGATGAAAACTTCAATATCATCTATTACTCATCGGATTACGCCCCTTCCTTCCACTTTGAATCGGCCGGCACCTACTCTGTCAAACTGGTGACCACCACCGAAGAAGGGTGCAAGGATTCCCTTACCAAATGGAATTACATCATCACCTCCCCACAACCGACCATCGACTTTGCCTCCACACCGGAAAGCTGCATGATGAGCGAAACCAATGGCGAAATCGCCTTTACCGTCTTCCTTTCCGAAAACGTGATGGACAACCCCACCAACCAACTCACCTGGAATTTCGGCGACGGCCAGTCAACCCAAAACGAATTGAACACGTCGCACGTTTATTCCACATGGGGTGACTATATCGTCACACTGTCCTTGATTACGGATTCGGGTTGCGGTGACTCGGTTAGCCACGTCGTAGTCATCGAAGACGATCTGATCTTCCCGAACGTCATCACTCCTAACGGTGACGGCATCAACGATGTATGGGCCATCGGCAACCTGAACACGGACATCAATTTCGAGGATCCTGACGGTTACCGCACCAACGAACTGCGCATCAGCGACCGCTATGGTAAAGTGGTATTCAAGGCCAAAAACTACGACACATACTCCAAAGACGGCCAAATCTATGTCGGCACGAACCCATTCTCCGGTCAAGACCTCTCCGATGGTGTCTATTTCTACACTTTCAGTTACAAGGGCAAGGCCAAAACCACCCAATGGCACGGTTCCATCACAATTGTAAGATAAATTAAGAATATATCTATAAAAAACGAAAGGTGACCATTTTTTTGGCCACTTTTTCTGTTTATAGGAGATTAAGTCTATTGCCGTTTACCATTCAGGAAGTACTGCTCCACCTTATTCGATCCAAAGGCGTAGTTCATGTAGTAGAGCGTATCCATCGGCTTGGTGATGAAGAAGTTGGCGATTTTTCCTTTGGTGATGGTTCCCAACTCACGCCATACGTCCATAGCGTAAGCCGTGTTGATGGTCGTGGCGTTCACCGTCTCCTCGGGCAACATCTTGTACATGACGGAACCCATGGCGAAGACCAGCTGCATGTTGCCGGACGGACAGGAACCGGGGTTGAAGTCGGAGGCCAGCGCAACGGGCAGACCGCCCTCGATCATCTTGCGGATGGGCGCGCAAACCATGCCGAGGAAAAAGGCGGCACCGGGCAACACCGTAGGCATCGTCTCACTCTTGTAGAGAGCTTTAATTTCCTCATCACCAGTGTATTCCAGATGGTCAACTGACAACGCATTGTATTTTACACCCACTTGGATACCGCCAGAGCAGGCCATCTCGTTGGCGTGAATCTTTGGCCGCAAACCGTACTTGATGCCCTGCATCAAGATGCGCTCGGTCTGCTCAGGAGTGAAGAATCCCTTGTCGCAGAAAACATCGACGAAATCGGCGAGTTCCTCAGCGGCCACCATCGGAATCATCTCATTGATGATGAGATCCACATAGCCGTCGGGGTTGTCCTTGTAGAGCAACGGTACCGCATGAGCTCCCAAAAAGTTGGCCTTGATGGTCATCGGGGAGTTTTCTTTTAACTTCCTGATTACACGCAACATCTTGAGTTCGTCCTCGGTGGTGAGGCCGTAGCCGCTCTTGATTTCGCACGCGCCAGTACCAAAGGAGGCCATCTCCTCCAAGCGCTGCCAAGCTTGGTCGTAAAGTTCCTCCTCAGAGGTTTCATGCAACCGTTTCGCAGAGTTGAGAATGCCGCCACCGCGTTTGAAAATCTCCTCGTAGCTCAAGCCTTTGATTTTGTCAATGTATTCGACCTCGCGACTACCCGCATACACGATGTGCGTGTGTGAATCGCAGAAGGAGGGGAACACGAACTTGCCTGTAGCGTCGATTTCCTCAATCGGTTCCTTGATTTTCTTCAAAATGTCGGGGTTGAAATCCTCCATCTTGCCGAAATCCTTGATTTTGTCGCCCTCCGTAAGCAAATACGCGTTATCAATGAGGGGAAGATTCTGCATCTCCTTGCCAGCGCGGAACTTCACTGCTTTCGGCTCCGCTTGCACCAGTTGCTTTATATTCTTTACTAATATGGCCATAATTACTAAGTTTAAATTTGAGCGGCAAAATTATATAATTTTCAAATATGACCTAAAAATTGTATTTTTGCCCCGTAATTTTTTAAGGATGAAAAAGATACTTTTGTTATGGCTGTGTGTGGCACTGGCGTTAGGAATGTCGGCGCAAGACACTACTAAGACCTATTGGAAAAATAACGGCAAACTGATGTCCATTGGCGTGGAGAAAAAAGGTGTCCAACAAGGACATTGGATCTATTACCACAACAACGGCACCAAATGGACTGAGGGCGACTACCGCGACGGCATCAAGGTGGGCATCTGGAAAGTGTGGTATGATAACGGCAAACTCGGACAGGAATACCACGCTGACAACGGTCCGTTCAAAAGCTGGTTCCAGTCGGGCAAGGTGGAGTCAGAAGGCCAGTTCAAAGAGGGACAACGTGATGGACAATGGACATTCTATCATCCTAATGGACAGCTATATAAGAGTGTGACGTATATTGGCGACAGCGTCCACGGACACGTCATTGAGTATTTCGACAATGGTGATAAATACTTTGAAGGTACCTACGACATGGGGCTGCTGGAGGGTGACGCCTACTGGTGGAACCGCGGCGGCAAAAAGGATATGGAGGGCAAGCTTGTGCATGGACTGCAACAGGGCCACTGGAAATTTTATGACAACGAAGGCCGTCTCGGCAGCGAAGGCGACTTCGACAAGGGTCTGCAAAACGGTACATGGATCTACTATTATGAAAATGGAAACACTTGGCGCAAAGGCGATTATGTAAACGGAAAACGCGAAGGCATCTGGAAAGCTTGGTTCGAGGACGGCAAACTGCAACGCGAAGGCTCATTCAAAAATGATAAGGAAAACGGTCTTTGGATCGCCTATTTCCCGAACGGAAAAGTCAAGGACAAAGGCACTTTCAAGGACGGCATCATGGATGGTTTTTGGGAAGGATGGTTCGAGAACGGATACAAGAAGTACGAAAACAATTACAAAGGCGGCCAGCTGAACGGTCTCTGCACCATGTATTGGGAGGAGACAGGCAAGATGCACCGCCAAGGCAAATACACTGAAAACCAGAAAAATGGCGTATGGAACGAATATGCGCAAAACGGCCATATCCTCTCCACAGGCAAATACGCCAAAGATATGAAAGAGGGCAAATGGGTTTTCTACAACATGTACGAGAAAGTGGCGAGAGAGCAAAACTTCGTACACGATGTGCCCGAAGGCACCTTCACCGAATATTACGACAACGGCGTGAAACACACGCAGGGCGCATTCCATAACCGTGTCCGTCACGGCAAATGGTCCAGCTGGAACCCGCAAGGGCAATTACAATACTGCGCCATCTTCGAAAATGGTCACAAAGTGAAAGAAGTGTATGTCTCGGATCCAAAGAAAACTCCCTTTTAACCTGTTAAAAAAACACAAATCCCTGCGTGAAATAATGGAGGAATCCAAGTTAAAATTTGTGAATATGGATATTAAGACGTTTCATTTCAATCCGATTATGGTCAACACCTATATCTTATCGGATGAAACGGGCGAGGCGGTGATTGTGGATCCGGGCAACTGTCAGTCGTACGAGGACGCACAGATCCGCGATTATGTTGCCAGCAAGAATTTGAAAATCAAATATATCATCAACACCCATCCGCACATCGACCATATTGCGGGCAATCCGTGGTGCGTGTCGGAATACCATCCGGAACTGCTGATGCATGAGGCTGGTATGCCCATTTACAACAAGGCATTCGCTTACGCTGTCGCTTTCGGGCTGGAAATCGAGAAAATGCCCGACCCCGACCAGTTCCTGAAAGAGGGCGATGTGGTGACGTTCGGCAACCAACAGCTCAGCGTGAGCTACACCCCCGGTCACTGTGACGGAAGTATCTGTCTGTACAGTGCTGACAACAAGGTAATTATCACTGGTGATCTGATCTTCAAGCAATGTGTCGGCCGCAGCGACCTGCCCTCCGGCAATGAAGCATTGCTGCAACAAAGCATCCGAGAGAAAATCCTCACCCTTGATGACGGTGTCACCATCCTTTCTGGCCACGGCGATTCCACCACTGTGGGGCGCGAACGGCGTTCGAATCCCTACATCACCATGTAAAAACGTGCCATGGCGCGTCTCTATGACCATCTATAATTTAGAAAAATTAACAGCATAAAATATGAGTCAAATTCCGAAATTTTCAGAGGAAACATTATCACAGTTAGCCTATCATTATAAAGAGATATTAAACCTTCTTGGCGAAGATCCGAATCGCGAGGGTTTGGTGAAAACGCCGATCCGCGTCGCTAAAGCCATGGACTTCTTGACCCACGGATACCGCCAAGACCCCAAAGCTATCCTGGAAAGCGCCCTTTTCCATGAAGATTACAAACAAATCGTCGTGGTAAAAGACATTGAGATTTACTCCCTTTGCGAACACCACATGCTGCCATTCCTCGGCAAAGCACACATCGGCTACATTCCGAACGGCACCATCGTGGGACTGAGCAAGATCCCACGGGTGGTGGAGTGCTTCGCCCGTCGTCTGCAACTTCAAGAAAGGCTCACCTCCCAAATCAAGGATTGCTTGCAGGAAGTGCTGAACCCGCTCGGCGTGGCCGTCGTCATCGAAGCGCAGCACCTTTGCATGTCCATGCGCGGCATTCAGAAACAGAATTCCGTAACCACCACATCAGAGTTTACCGGCGCCTTCCTCAAAAACGAGAACACACGCCAAGAGTTCATGCACCTTATCGGTGCCAATCTCCACTGATTCAGACAGTTCCGTTGACCTACAAGAACTGGTTCTTGTATCTCCTCGTTCTTCTCAAACGCTTCTTCCTCGGTTTTCGAACTTGGCGGTAGCGTTTTACACTGTAACCTATACTTTCCTCCCGAATTTCGGAAATATACTCCGACTCGACAGGATATGCGCCTTTTTCCGACGGATGGCGCAAAATGCACACCAATGGCTTGCCAATCCATTCCTGCGGCAAACAGATGGTGACGGTGTCTTTTTGGGGTGTCAGAATCAACTTTTTCATCTTTTCGTGATTTGGTGAGAATTCGCACGATGGATATCATTTTGAACAAAAATGACATCTAATTCCATTATTTCTGCAAAATGAAGCATATATTTGCATTTGGTCAAATATCTTTTTAACATATTATGAATCAATAAGATACATTGCAAATATATACAATTTCAATCAAAAAAGACGAAAAATGCAATTATTTTCGAAAAACGCGCAAAGTATTGATCAACAATACGATATGACAAAAAAATTATTTTTAAAAGAATGATGCCGCCATATTAAAAAAAGTGTATTTTTGCAGCCTCAAAACGAAAGGAGTTTCAGTAGCTCAGCAGGTAGAGCACATCCCTTTTAAGGATGGGGTCCTGGGTTCGAGCCCCAGCTGGAACACAAACAAAAAAAGGATGCTTTTCAGCATCCTTTTTTTGTTGTGGTAGAACAAGCGGTTTAGCAATCCACGATGGTGCACCAACCGTATTTGTCCTCGATTTCGCCGTATTGGATACCCATGAGCATCTCACGCATCTTGATAGACCAAGGACCAGGTTTGCCGTCTTTGGAGATGACATATTCCTTGCCGGTCTCTCTGTCCTGAATCTTGTGGATGGGGGAGATGACAGCGGCGGTACCGCAAGCGCCGGCTTCCTCGAAGGTGTCGATTTCGTCGAGTCTGACGTGACGTCTTTCGACCACGAGACCGAGGTCTTCAGCGATAGTGCGGAGGCTCATGTTGGTGATAGAAGGCAGGATGGAGCCGGAATCCGGGGTCACATACTTGCCGTCCTTGATACCGAAGAAGTTGGCGGGACCAGCTTCGTCGATGAAGGTCTTCGTCTTGGCATCGGCGAAGATAGAAGCGCTGAAGCCTTCCTTGTGGGCGCGTTCGCCGGCGCGGAGAGAAGCGGCGTAGTTACCACCAACCTTCACGTGACCGGTACCCAGGGGAGCTGCGCGGTCGTAATCCTTAGCGATCTGCATGTCAGTGGGTTTGAAACCTTCCTTGAAATAAGGTCCGACGGGCATCACGAAGACGATGAAGAGGTATTCGTCAGCGGGCTTCACACCAATGGTGGCGCCAGTACCGATGAGCAACGGACGGATATAGAGGGAACCCTCGGTGCCGTAAGGCGGGATATATTCGGCGTTGGTCTTGATCACCATCTCCAATGCGTCAAAGAACAGCTTTTCAGGGATGGGTGCCAGCATGATGGTGTCGGCAGAGCTGTTGAGACGTTTCCAGTTCTCTTCCCAACGGAACAAACGCACCTTACCGTCTTTGCCGCGGAAGGCTTTCATACCTTCGAAAGCCTCTTGACCATAGTGCAAGCAAGAAGCTGCCATGTGCATCGGAATGTATTCGTCAGAAGACAATTCCAGTTTTCCCCACTCGCCGTTTCTGAAATAGCAGCGGACATTGTAGTCGGTCTTCATGTAACCGAAAGACAGATTTTTCCAATCGATGTTCTTCATAAAAAATTTATTTGATTAGTTTTTTTATACTGTTATTAAGCTGTCAATAGAATATTGGGATAATTTTTCGCGACCTTTGAGCGCCTCGAGCTCCATCAAGAAGAGCAGATGTATCTCTTTGGGGCTGAAATGGTTGACGAGGTTGACGGCTGCGACCATGGAGCCACCGGTAGCCAGCACATCGTCAAGGATGAGTACCTTCTTGTTTTCCGGCAACGCATCGGCATGGATTTCCATCGTTGCACTGCCGTATTCGAGCAGATAAGTCTCCTTGTAGGTCTTGTAGGGGAGCTTGCCTTCCTTGCGGATCGGCACGAAAGGAAGACCCAGTTGGTAGGCGATGGCAGGTCCGAAGAAAAAACCGCGCGACTCGAGAGCGACAACCAGATCTGGATTGTACTTCCGCACAATCTGCACCATGACATCGATGGTTTCGCGGAAAGCTTGCCCATCACTAAGCAAAGTGGTAATGTCATAGAACTGGATTCCGGGTTTCGGAAAGTCAGGAATCACACGTATTTTCTCCTTGATATTCATCATTTTATTGTCCAAAAAAAAGGTGCACAAAAGTACACTTTTTTTTAAAACAAAAAAGGTGTTCTTGAACGAACACCTTTTTTTAAAATATTTTAGAAAAAATTATCTTTTCTTTTTACCGCTGTTGACGATAGCATTGGTGGTTTCTTTCTCAGCTTTGTCGATAGCGGTGTTGGCAACCTTATTAGCGGCGCTCTTAGCGTGGTCCTCGACAGAAGGAGCTTCGTTGGTCTTACCAGCCGTCATGCCACTGTTGTTGTTCGTGGTTTTCTTGGCGGGAGTAGCGGTTTTCTTGGCGGGAGTAGCGGTTTTCTTAGCGGGAGCAGCTTCAGCAACGGGCTCTTCAGCGACGGGCTCAGCCTCTTCGGTGATTTCCGCAACAGTTTGCTCCACAACAGGAGTGTCAACTAAGGTCTCGGGTTGTTCGGCTTGTTTCTTGTTACCACAGGCAAAGAAAAGACCTGCGCACAATACTGCTAAAAATACTTTTTTCATTTTATTCTAATTTTAAGTGATGATTTCTGATGAAATTATTTGGCAGGAACGTAGGTGATGGTGAATGTGTTCTGAGACTTGGTGGGATTCTCATCATCGTTTCTCGTATATTTGAGAACCAGTTGCTTTTTGTCGTAAGAAACAACAGAGCAAAGCTCAGGAGTAGCATCATATTCCCAAGGCATTTGGAACGAAATCTGTTCACTTGCTTCATTGACGGAATATGTAGCAACCGTGGCTACTTGATAAGGTTCAGTCGGATCATCAGGAAGAAGGGTACCGGGATCGATGGTCTGAACGCCATTTTCGCCAAAGATAATGGCATCGTCTTTTTCAGCAGCAGTGAAGAAGCCCGTGTTGTGCTCATAGTCACCGTCAGCGTAAAGTTCTTCGAGGGCAACGCCGGATTCAAGCACGTAAGCGGGAACAGATTTCACAGAAGTCATCACCCAACCTTTCTTAGCGGATTTCAGAACATCTGTGATAGGGGTTTCTGATGCAGGAGGATTACATCCGTTAAACACTAACAAAGCTGCAACAGCCAATAAGCTTAATACTTTTTTCATTTTTTTGAATTTTTTGGGTTAATAATTATTGATTTTAATTTACCTTTTTCGCCTTTTATTCCAAGGCGCAAAAATATATTTTTTTCTAATGGTCGGCTCTTAAAAATTCTTAAAAATGCTTTTTTCTTCAAATCGTCAAAAACACGCATTAGACAATGAACAAATGCCAAAATTTAACGCGACGAAATTTTCACCTCGTCGGTCATGATCCAGGCCTTCTCGCCAGGGGCGGCGTGCCACTCCGGCAGCTTCTCCACCGGTTCGGCCTCGATGCGGATGTATTTCACCCCGATGCCCGGGATCTTGTGGCGCAGGATGCAGACTCGCGGCTTGTCATTCTCCTTCAACGCCGGGTCAAAGGGCAATGTAACCTCCTCGGGCTTGCTGAACTTCCTGCCGTTCTTGGAATATGACACCAACACCTTCTGCGGCATAAAGACCCACTGCGAAGGATGGTGCGCGAAACTTAAGGTGATTTCCACGGAATCATCAAAAAAGTAATAATCTTCGTATTGAACTATCAACGGCTTTCCATAAATACCGACCCATCCTTCGTGATAGTTAGCGGGATTACCGATTCGCCCATCTTCCAGCTTGCGCTCGGGATATTCATTATAAGGAGCATCCGGTTTGTTTTTCAAAACCAACTGCCTTTTTCCTGCTGGAAGAACACCGTTAATTGTTCTGCAAGTGGTTCTTAGAATCGAAAAGGGCTCATACACCTTATCCACAAAATAAGGTTCAAACAGATCGTTCTCACCTACTTGAAGATGTATGGAAAACTCCCGAAGGCGGGCTGTCACCAAATCTTTCTCCCTGATGCCGGGTCCACAAGTGGCTGTGCCTAACCCCGCTTGGACATAATCTATATTAAAAGTGTAGTATCCCGTCTGCTCCAATTCATTGATATGACGGGCTTGTTCAATGTTTCCGTCAGAATAGGGATAAATACTGAATTGGCAATTACGGCCTCCTATCTGTGCGGACAACATCCGTTCACGCTCTTTGTTGAAGAGTGACACATAACGCGTTTGCATACGGTTTCCTGCTGCCTGGGGACGTACATAATGGTGGAACAAATCATCCGTTGGGGCTTCGTAATGACCTACAAAGCCACACGATTTGCGGTCTTTGTACGTTTCCTGCGCATAACCCACCCATTCGGTGGTCACTAACTCGTCCGACACCTTCATTTGCACCCCGATTTTCGGGAGCGAAGAAACCCAAGAAGCAGGGTCAATATGGTAGAAAATGAATATGTCACCCGAAGGTTTGATACGATAATATGTCGAAATCGAAAAAACGTGTTCATCATTTTCATTCGTAGCCGATTGCGAAACCGTAATGAGCAAGTCTTCTCTATTTGATTTTCTTAGATAATCCTCAATTCTAAAATCAAAAACATGATAGTTGAGATTATCTAACCCGATGCGTCTCCAAAGCAGCTCGCCGTGACCATCTACGTGATCGTTGTCCGTGGGTGGCCGCCAGAAGTTGAGCCGCGGACCATCGACCAGCACGGGTTTGCCGTCTTTCGTGATGCTGGTGATATGTCCGGTTTTGGAGTCAAACAGCATCGCCACCTTGCCCACATTGACGTTGAGCATAGTGCCTTCCCAATGGTAGGTCACGCTGTTGGTGAAGAAACCGAAGTTGGCAGCTTGCGGTTTGCGCGTCGGCACAGGCAG
>Ga0310694_10006241_pt1 | contig 11283 bp, 10 predicted proteins | sample 174DNAGHGhighgp2_FD_203884 | JGI IMG/M metagenome (GOLD analysis project Ga0310694, IMG submission 203884) | Sheep rumen microbial communities from Palmerston North, Manawatu-Wanganui, New Zealand - 1742 DNA GHGhigh gp2 (v2) (version 2) | ecosystem: Host-associated > Mammals > Digestive system... | reverse complement strand
GGAGTAAAGCTATTATGTATGGTGGTAATGCTAACCTTGATAATATGCCTGAAGATGAATACGAGAAATGGCAGATTGAGTTCCTTAATGAATGCTTTAGGGTATTAAAGAAAGATGGCTCAATGTTCTATAATCATAAGGTTAGAGTTAAGAAGAACAAGATATCCTTCCCTCTTGAATGGATTAATCAATCAAAGTTCATTACCAGACAGATTATTGTATGGGATAGAAGTAGTTCAATGAACATGGATAAGTGCAGATATATACCATCAACCGAATATATATTTTGGCTTATTAAGGAAAGGAAGAATCCAAGGTTTAAACGTGATAATAATGCACAGTTTATATCTGAGGTATGGAAGTTTGCCCCTGATAAGAATAATGAGCATCCGGCGCCATTCCCAATAACATTACCAGATAATATCATTCCAAGTGTTGCACAAGGAGAAAGAATATTGGTATTAGACCCATTTATGGGGTCAGGCACAGTTGCGATGTCGGCAAAGAAGAATGGTTGTGATTATATTGGATTTGATTTAATACAGGAGTATGTAGATATGACGGAAAAAAACCTAGCTAAAATTAGCTAGGCTTTTTAATATTTAATCTAAGTCATTATCTTCAAAAGCCTTAGATGGGCAATTTGCATTAAGAATCAAGCCATAAGTACTATTATATGTAGAATAATTAAGTAAAAATGGAGTTTCTTCGCTAAGGGCCAACGATAAAGCCATATCTCCAAGATTAAACCAATCCTTACATATATATTTAAAATCTTCTATTCTATCTAATAGGTATGCGTATCTGTTTTTAATGGCTGTCTTATTATATTCATCAGGAAGTGCTTTATTATTTACTATTATCTTCATTACCGTAATTGGCTCAGATAATACGCCGTCATCTTTCTTAGCTGTAACGAATATATTTTCAACATTACCTCTGAACCCTATACCGGTAGATAACTTTACCTTTTCATCTTTCTCTTTCTTCTTCTTGCTTGAAAATGGCTTGAGCTTTTTCAAATCGTCACAACTTTTCTTAAAGAATGATGCCCATAATTCCCAAATTTCTTTTTTGTTATTTGCATAAAATTCATAATATAAATCATAAAGATTGTTTTTAGTTATTTTTTTTCCATCATAAATTTTAAGAACCTCTAACCATTTATTATGCAGCGTTCCATCAAAAATCTTCGTAGTAAGCCTTTTTGTGGCTATGTCTCCAGGAAGAATGCATACATTATAGTTTATTTCATTGTTATATTCTTTTTCAGCAAATCTTCCACCACGACCGCAACCTCTTTGGATTGTATTTTCAGGAGAAATTACAAAGTCATAAATATTCTTGGCTGATACATCCAGCCCTACTCCTATAATATTCGTACCAATAACTGTATTTCTATCAGGCACAATACTATACTTATCGTGGCGTTTATATATATTGCTCTCAATATCAGCCCTATCACTTTTTGTATATCTTGAGTGGATAAGAATCTTATCGCTTTTATCGCAACTTTCAAAACATTGCTGGGTTTGGTTTACTGTGTTGCAAATAATAAATGCATCATTGCTGTCACAATTAACACTCCTAACACTAGTATATTCCTTAAATGAAATATTAACATACATTTCCCCATTAAACGCTTTCGGTCTTATAAATTTTATATAATCGTGTCCATCATTCCAAAATTTCTCATCAAATCTAAGTGGACTTGCTGACAAAAGAATAGTTCTTGAATCGGTGAAATGTGTTCTAGTATAAACAATACTGATGAATGCTGAAAATAACGGGGCTTCTGATAAGAATTCATGATATTCGTCAAATATTACATTTGAATTGAGAAGATTAATAAGATGATGCGCCTCTCCATTTTTAACCATCGTTGACAAGAAATTATCAATATTGGTTACAATAATATCTGAATTTTCATCACCTTCCTCATAGTAGCCACTAAGAAGCAATGCCACTGACAGGCTATTCTCATAACCCATTTTCTTTATTTCATTGATTATAGACACATATGTGCCCCTAGCAATAACATTCCTTGGAACAACCCACAATATTTTCTTATTAGAATTCATTGCCCAGCGTATTCCAATTAATGTCTTTCCATATCCGGCACTTGCTCCAACAATATAATTATTTGATTTATTTATAATCTTTAATAATTCATTTTGCTCAACAAGTCTCTCCTGGTCATAAATAAAATTGCCATTTTCATCCTTAAGTTCGTTGACACAATCCTTTGGCATATTGTTTACTATAACAGAAGAATCTAGAACACTTTTCATAAAGTCATTATCGTATTTAATGAATTTATCTGTATCATTAAAATGTCCAGACACCATTCTATCTGCATAAATAAGAATTGAGCGTAATATTGTAAACAAAGAATTTTTTTCAAATGATTCTGTACAAACTTTTGCCATATCATAAGATATCAATACATCTTTGATATAACAGTTATCATCGGTAATTTTCTTCTCCACAACGGTATCAAAGGTTTCCTTAACATACTCAGACATTATGTTAAAGAACTCTTCAAACGCCTTAGCATCGCCCTTTTCTTCTATAATAGCATTAAGTTGTGTGGCTGAATAATCACTTAGGTAGTCATATACCACGTGATGATTCAATATGGCCGAAAGGATGGCATCGTTTTTTGGCATGTGTTGTTTTAAATATGCCCAGCTTAACACATTGTGGGTTATCGTTTCATTCTTCTTAATAGGTTCTATTTCGTCATCAGACGCAACATAAAATCCTTTCTTTGGCTTTGGATAATTAAGATATTTTTGTACCTCACAATAGCACTTACCAATATCATGCATTGCTGCCGCTATAATAACACTATTTCTAATATCATTATATTCTATATCAGTTGTACCTGTTATTTCAGGGTTAATTATGTTTTCAAACACAAAAGCAGCAAAATTAGTCGCAGCCTTTGAATGGTCAATGAGTGAACAACCACCATTCATAACGCTCTTAGCTATAAAATTATCTATCATACTTAAAAATTTTTTAATTATTGCCAAAAGGTAATGCTTTTTTTTTATTCTACCAAATTTTTTAAGTTAAAAAATATTAAAAGAGATTACATTTAAAAATACTATTATAAACATCACACCATAGCAACCAAAGCCATAAGTACTAGTTGTGATTACCTTTAAAAATACTATTATAAACAGCGGCCATCAATATGAGAATAGAAGACCTGAGTTGTGATTACCTTTAAAAATACTATTATAAACAGTTTTATTAACTACTGTAAGGACATAAACAAGTTGTGATTATCTTTAAAAATACTATTATATACAGCCATTGAGCCAACAAAAGAATTCTCACACACGTTGTGATTACCTTTTAAAATACTATTGTAAACAGCGGAAGAACTGTTAATGACTTAATTTCAAAGTTGTGATTATCTTTAAAAATACTATTATATATAGCCCATTGGTAGCACGCATTTCATTATACGTGTTGCGATTACCTTTAAAAATACTATTATATACAACTATATGATTTAACAAATAAGTTAAATGGAGTTGTGATTACCTTTTAAAATACTATTATATACAGTCGGTGCACAACATTTGTTGCATTGTCCCAGTTGTGATTACATTTAAAAATACTATTATATACAGCTGACAGAATTAAGAATTAAAGAAATCCTAAGTTGTGATTACCTTTAAAATTACTATTATAAATAATTATGAAGATGAGGCGTGTTGCCTTTTTGCATTGTGATTACATTCAAGAATACTATTATAAACAGCAAAACAACATTTTGGATTAGATGCTCAAAGTTTGTGATTACCTTTAAAAAAATACTATTATATACAGAGTATAGATAAATCACTGGCCAAACACCCAGTTGTGATTACATTTTAAAATACTATTATAAACAGTTAGACGGCTTATAAATCCACACATCACATTGTTGTGATTACATTTAAAATTACTATTATAAACAGCCCATAGTGTTCTAACATGTACTGCTTGTCGTTGTGATTACCTTTAAAAATACTATTGTATACAGTATAGTTACGTAGTGAAGAATAAGCAATACCGTTGTGATTACCTTTAAAAATGCTATTATAAACAGCCAAGGACACTTTCATTAAAAAACTTGTGATGTTGTGATTACCTTTAAAAATACTATTATAAACAGCGCTTGCTCGTCTGTGCTTACTCTGCAATAGTTGTGATTACCTTTAAAAATACTATTATAAACAGCGATGTGGTCCTGTACATAATGAATGGCATAGTTGTGATTACCTTTAAAAATGCTATTATAAACAGCCAAAGTGTTTGTTTACCTTTGCAGCATGGCGTTGTGATTACCTTTAAAAATGCTATTATAAACAGCTTGTATGGCATAAGTAGCGATAAATCAACTACTTATGCCATTTTTTCGCTTTAGAAAGTAGGATATAATCGTCTTCAAAACCGTTATAAGGCGGTTTTTTTCTCAATGAAACTATTGTAACTAATCCTCCATCAAGAAGCGTTGGTAATGTTCCATATTCTTCAAGATATTTGATATAATCATCGTTTTCAATCGGAACAATAATTTCCCCGCTAAAGGAAAATTTTCTACCAGTACCCCTTACATAAAGTAATGGCGTTGGCTGATTATATGAGCAATTAGTTCCATTATTTACGTTATATTCGTTTTTAAGAAGATTTATTATTGGTGTGTTAAGAGGCGTTCCCTTTTTAATTTTTCCGCCAAAAAAATAGCCTCCTTCTCTGAGTTCATTTTCAAAAAACTTTTTTACTTTTTTGTCTTTAAGATGCTTATGAAACTCTTCAACAAATTCCGGAAAATAGTAATAACGCCTAGCGTCATCTACTTCAAGAATATCATTAAAAAAGTCCATAATTATCTTGAATAAATCTTCTTTGCCTTTAAATCTTCTTTCAAAATAATTCCAAGTATAATGGCCGGCTATATCTTGTCCATCTATTTTTGTGGTAATTTTTTGGTGAGAGTTAAAATCAGGCTTTGCCGTTTGAAAAAACTCAAGATTTTTAAAGAATTTAAGAGATTCGATATCTTCTTTGGAATAATCGTAATATCTTATATATGAATTTTTGGCCATTTCATATATATCTTTATTGCGCTTAAATATAGTGTCTCTGAACGTGGCTTTTGGAGGCAAACCAAACATTACATGAAGCATATTACTAACTTGGTCAAGCCCTATTGGGCAAGACCAGTCAGTATCTTGTATGTTATTTAAAGAGCAATAACCTGCTTTTTTTGAACTTTCATCCATTTTAAGGCAAGCATTCTCGAACTTTAAAGTCAAATAATTCATATTAAAAATTACTTTTGAGTTGCGTTTTTCCTACCTTCTTTCTTTGATGACTTCTCTTCCTTTCTTTTGCCTGAAGCAGCATCGTGCCTAGCAATCATCTTATCTCTTTCTTTAACCTCATCATCTGTTGCCTTCTCATAGAAGCTAAAGATATCCTTAAGATTAAGAGCATCTACATCTGCCTCACTCTTTAACTCAATCCAATTATCATCATCTTCCATCTTCTGACCCACGCCAATGATATTATCAACTAGTTTAATCTTAAGGCCACTAGTTGCGGCATATGCATTATTTCTGTTGATATTCATCGATAAAATATTTTTCAAGGTATGCTTAACAATAACTTCACAAAGTTCATTGTTCAGTTTAATGCCATACTCACCATATGAGTTGCTTGAAAAATTTCCCATACTTGAGAATATACCATAATCAACATTGGCCTTCTTTCCATAATGATTACTAAAGATAACATCAACCTCGCCAGAATCAATCATGTCTGAATTAATAGCTAATCTATCAAAACATGGGTCTGCTGAAATAAACTGTAAGGCCTTCATATCAATTTGGCCACTGAACTTATACAACATATCTCCTGCCTTTTCTGAAAAGAACATAGACGTATCACTTCTTTCGCCGGTTGTTGTACCAATCTCAAGTTCAGACTTTGCGTCATTAACTTGAATAGCGTCAGTGATTGTTAGCGGAGATTTTCTCTTAAAAGTCTCTTCTCTGGCAATAAATCCATATCCTCTCATTAGCCCTACTGGTGAGAGCATATAGTTTGCCAAAATAAACGGGTCTTGTACGATATATCCGCTTGCGAACTCCATATCCTTATCAAAGATACTCTTACGCAAACAATCGCCGCTAATCTTTACTTTATAGTCATAAATCTCAGTACCATCATCCTTAAATTTACCGGTCTTAGTAAAGACTTTCTTTCCAAGTTTAACGTTTTCTTCCAACTTGCCATTTGAAATACCATGTTTCATAAGAACCCAACGTTGTTCTTTACTGTCAAAATTAACAATACCACGGCCCGTTAACTCACCTTTAATCAAAATGTTTTTAATCATAATTTTATCTTTTTAATATTTTTTGTTATTAATACTAAGCGCTCCAAATCCAAAACCAGTGCATTTGCCCAGCCCAATTTCATATAAAGCCTTTCTTATTTTTTTATTACCCTCTACATAAAGCATAACATTACTACCAATGTTTTTTTGCTTCCCTACTTGAACCATTTTCGTTTTTGCGTTTTCAAAATGAAATGGCTTAATATTAAGTGTTTTAACCAATTTTTCATCATATCCGCATTTGATGAGTTTTTTTAACGTCTTTTCAAGCAAAGTTTCAATAAAATCAGCATCCTTAAAAGTAATTACTTTTCCTTTGCTAGAAAGAAGCAACGGACTAATAGTTCTTACCAAATCATATTTTTCATTAACAATGAAGTCATTGATTTCCATTTTTTCATATCTCATATCAAAGATATACATTTCATCTTTAGCATTAGCGATGCCATACATTATATTTGTAATAAATTCAGCATCATCACTAGAAATAAAAATATATCCTCCATTTGGGAAATTTAAAACTCCGTTTTTATCCATATTTCCTCCCTGCATGGAAGAAATAGAATATCTTGAAAAATTACCGTGATATTTATTTTCCTTTCCCAATAATTTATTAATAAAGCCATTAACCTCTTCATTAAGAGGCATTTTTATAGGCTTTAAATTTTTGCCAAATAACAATTTTAGTCTCATTTCTTTAAAATAATTTTATTCCAATAGCATTACTTTCCATCCTTTGCTTGTAACACTTAGTTCCTTAAAGCCGAATGACTCATAGAACTTGGTTAGCTTATCCATATCCAATCCTTCCTTTGGAGGCTCGTATACCACGTTAAATCCCTTGCAATAGTATGGGCAGGCATTAAGGTGTATAGCATCATATTTGTCTTTAAATCGCCTAATAACGTCTTTTAAAAGCTTTGTGGCATATCCTTTATGTCTGTATTCTGTTAATGTATTAAAATCGGTTAAATATAATACCTTTTTATTAATATAATCAGGTATATATATTGCCTTATCAAGCTCAGTCTCCTTTTCTACGGTAATGGAGCATATACAAAATCTTCCATCATCTGACATAATGGAATATTTGTACATACCGCAAAAGCAGTCTTCCTTAATCTTCATTCTTTTCTTCTTTTTTTTCTTTCTCTTTTCTTTCTTTTATCTCTTTTTCATTTTTTTCGTACATATTTCCGTAACCTTCTGCTGTTAAATTTCCTTCAATACACATAATATTATTTACATAATCATTATCTTTATCTATGCCTTCATATGCAACATATCCAAACTTATTAAATCTTTCCAAGGCAATTGGCAAAAACTCTTCGGGTGTTGCCATATCAGCCTCCCTAAATTCAAGTCCAAGTTGGCAATATCCACTTTCCTCAAAATCATAAAAAATAGTGCTCATTTTACTAAGCTGTTTAGTCAAAAACTCTTCTGCTGTTTTGTCTACAGCCTTTCTATCAAAACCCGTTTTAATCATAATTTTCTTCTTTTTTTTTTGTTATGTGACAAAGGTAATAAAAATATTTGGAGTATGCAAATATTTATAGTTAAAAAAAGTTAAAGAAATGCTATTAAATGAATATACCATTAAAATAATAGAAAGAAAACTAAGTAAACTCTTAAATGAAGAACTGCACATTGTTAATGACCCACGCAAAACGAATGATGAATATGTGACGTTTAAAGACGAAAATGGTAACGAATACACAGAAAAGTGGGAAGATTTGCAATGGCCAGATAGATTTAAGAGATATATGCAAATGCAAAGTGCCGCAGGCATGTTTGCTCATGACAATAATATTGGAATGTATGGAACACAAGAATCAATAGGTAATGACGAAGATGGAAACAAAATATATGAGCCAGAGGATATGTCAATTCTTAAAGCTAACGGTAGAATAATAGATAAAGAATCTTGGTATAGTAATCACGTATTTAAACTTCTAATACCTGGAATTACAGATGATGTTAAACCTGTAAAGTGTGTTGTTAGAATTTCCAATCATTTAACTAATATAGGAACGCATTATAGAGAAAATTGTTTAAGGCACAATGTATATGCTGTACTTAATATAAAAATTAGTAAAGTTCCAAACAAAAAACAAGATTTAGGAGTAACTGACCCAAGAGCTAATAGGGTTATTGTAATTGAAACTGATTACAATCCTGATGAAAAGACTGAGGCGCAAAAAATAAAGATGAAAAATTTTTTGGCTGCTGTACATAATGGAGGATGCCCATTGCTTACACTAGAAGATATAAAAAGTTTTATAGACCCTAATGCTCAAGTTATTACCGCTGGTGGCGACATAATAAAGCCTAATCAATATACAGACTTTAGAGACGTTAGGAGTACAATTTATCGCTATAGAGATAGGCAAGCAGAAGAAAATGCACGACAAGAAAGAGAACAAGCAAGGTTGGCAAAAAAAGCCCCTGTGTGGTTTGATGATTTATTGGATTTTGATATGAAAGATTCTCCTTACAATGATATAGCAAAGTCAAAAGGATATGATTTCGCTATAGAATTACCTGATGGAAGAATAGCAGCATTTATGTATGGGGAGCATAACCATAATGGCTTGAGGAAAAAAACAGGTAGCAGAGAAATAGTAATAAAGCCAGGCAAAAATTACGCAGTTCCATTCAAAAAAAATGGCCGTGGTCTTGAAGACCCATCAGAAAATGCTATATGGATATATGAAAGCAAGTCAGAATTAGATGAATCAAGAAAGCGTGGTAAAAACGTTATAAGGATAACAGAAGGAGATTTGAGAAGAATAATAATGAAATGTGTCAATGAACAATTAAGATGTAGTACCTTATATTAAAACAAAAAGAGCAGCCAATCAAGGTTGCTCTTTTATTTTTAAATGTATTCTACTTTATATTTTGTTTCGTGAAGTTTTTTTTCATCTTCAATGTCTATATTACTGTTTATATCATATGTTTTTAAGACATTATACAATTGTAATAAAGTTGTCTTATTTGTTAAATTAAAACCTTCAGGATTGGCAAAAGAATCATACGCAAACCTAAATTTAGGAAAAGCCATACGTATCGCCCTTTTGAAACGTGATATGAACGCATTCTTTTTTACTGCGTTTTTGCCACAAGAATACATAACAAGTTGTTCAATCGTTATTGACGGCGTTATTAAATTGTATCTAACCCTATTTACTTGCTTTGTGCTATTTCTACACGCTTCTTCCCAAACTATGATTACTGCCGACTTAATAAGCAAAAATGTATTGCTATCATCACAATAATCTTTTGGCTTGTATAATTTAAACCCGTTATTACCCATTTTCAAATTTCCTAACTAGTTCAATAAAATCCCCAATGGTATAGCACATTTCTATTTTATCGTCAGGTAATGTTATACCAAATTCCTTTTCAGTTTCCATTACAACCTCTATAACATCAAGAGAATCTGCGCCAATATCCTTCCAAGCGGCTTCACTTGTAAGATATTTCTTTTCCTCTTCATAATCATAGCCAACTACACGAGCAATTATATCCATTACTTTTTCTGAAATGGTTGGCTTATAACAACAAGGATTATATTCAAACTTATTTTTCATCTTTTATAATTTCTATTAATTTGTTTTTACTACATATAGCATCATATTTATCCCAATCTTTAGGCACAAAATATTTACTAGAGTAGTGCAACAGTTTAATGCCATTATCCAAACATAATTTGTTTTTCAACAAATCCATTTCAAGGCGTTTTTCAAAAGGATAATGCTTAAAAAAATTTCTCTCTTTGAAATGTTGTTCGCCTTGGCATTCTATTCCAATATTATATTCCGGTAAATAAAAGTCCAATGGCATAGGGTTTTTATCCCTTAACCAGTCAAACCGCTTTTCTCTTTCGTATTTTATTTTATTTTCTTCTAGCAATAATTTTATCTCACGTTCAAGTTTACTTTCACTACATGATGGACATCCATTTCCATCTAAATGGCTATATGCTGGCTGCCAAAATTCTCCGTGTTCAGGACAAATAATACAAACTGGTGTTTTTCTATTTATATATTCAACTTTTGAATAATCATATTTGTCGCCATGAACATCTTTTGCCATTTTGATAAATTCCTCAGTTGTATATCTATAACTTCTATGCAGAGAACATTTAGGGCACCCGTGGCCTTTTAAATGAGCATCTGGTATTTGCCAAAATTCGCCATGTTCGGGACATATTATACAAACTTTCTCCCTAGCCTTTACGTAATCAACTTTCGAATAATCATATTTTTCACCATGAACTTTTTTGGCTTGCTTTATAAATTCGGCCAAAGTTTTTCTTATCTTGTCACCACACCTTTCATTTCCGCATTTAGGGCAACCATTACCTTCGAATAAATGGTCAGGACGAATTTGAAATTCTCCGTGCCTAGGGCAAATTAATGTAACCTTGGTGTCAATATTGATATATTCTATTTTTGAGTAATCGTAGGCGCTACCATAGATTTCTTTGCACCTTTCAATAACTTCTTCCGTTGTTAACTTTTTCATAAGAATATGCGTTTATATATAAATATTACACATTCCCCAAAAAGCATCAAAAGGAGTTAAATAAAATCACTTTTTATTCTTTTCTTGTTCAATTAGCCAATTTCTAACCTCGTCTAGCGCCTTTCCCAATAAATTTCTTCCTTTCCATTCTTCTTCATTATCGGCGTCTGGGTGGCTTTCTGCAAAACCAGTTCCCCAACATAAATCTTTTGGGCTTGACTCAACGAATCCTTTACCTTTAAACTCATCGCTAGTGATTATTTTTTTAAGCTCTTTATTTTGGCTGTATTTGGCTTTATTTGCATCCACCATAATCTTATAGCGAATATCATTCCAAACCTTATCAT
>Ga0310694_10006240_pt1 | contig 11286 bp, 5 predicted proteins | sample 174DNAGHGhighgp2_FD_203884 | JGI IMG/M metagenome (GOLD analysis project Ga0310694, IMG submission 203884) | Sheep rumen microbial communities from Palmerston North, Manawatu-Wanganui, New Zealand - 1742 DNA GHGhigh gp2 (v2) (version 2) | ecosystem: Host-associated > Mammals > Digestive system >... | reverse complement strand
AGATGCCTGTGAGCTTGATGTTGTTGCTCAGGTCCAGGCTTGCCAGCTTGCCGTTGGCACCCTGATAGCCTTGGATAGAGACGCTCGTCAGCTCGACGTTCTTGCTGAGGTCGATGGCCTCGAGCTGGGGAGCGAACTTCGACTGGTTCGTGGCGGTGACGGTCAGGCCGGTCAGCGTCGGCACCTTCGTGACGTCGAGCGTCTTCACCGCGCTGTTGTTCAGTGAGAACTGGGTCATCTTCGGATAGGCGGGAAGGGCGACGCTCTCCACGTCAACACCAGAGACGGTCATCTGTACCACGTTCATCAGCTTAGCCTGGTCGAAGGTGGTAGGCGCAGCACCTGAAGAAATCAAATACCAGACATCGTTATTACCATACACCTTGATGGTGCCGTCGCCAGCCACCGTACCAGTGAAGTTAGTAGCACCAGTTGCCTGGCCTGTCTCAGGATCCACCGGACCGGCGTTGTTGATGCCAACCTTCTTCTCCTGAAGGTTACCGTCGCCGAAATCAACGCTATAAGTATCCTCGGTCTCGTAGACACCAAAGGTGAGGCTCACCTCCTCGCCGACAGTACCCTTCAGGGTGAGGATCGGTTCAGTAGCAGCAGCTGTAGCTTCACTCCACTGGGTGAAATTCAATGAGCGGTTCTCGGCAGTGGCAGTCATCATAGCAGCCATTGCCATACATAAGAGTAGTTTTTTCTTCATACGCTATTTTTGAGGTTAATAATATTCTGTAGCAATTAATTGGATGCAAAAGTACAAAAAACAAACGAAAAACGCACAACATCTTTGTGTTTTATGTTATTTTTTGTATTTTTGTAGCCGAATTCAGAAGGAAGCACTAACTATGAAAGAATTCTTACTATCACTCGTCATGTTTTTCCTGACCGTCATGGGAGCGTCGGCGCAACGTACACTGACCGGCACTGTGACCGACACGAACGGCGAGCCGCTGCTGGGCGTTACCGTCAGCGTGAAGAGCGGGAAAGGCACTGCCGTCACCGATATCAACGGAAAATACAGCATCGTCGTCGACGGTCCGAACGCTGTCCTGCTGTTCCGCTACGTCGGCATGGAGCCCTATCAGGTGGCCTATAAGAACCAGCCTGTGCTGAACGTCCAGATGAAGGAGCAGACGACGCAACTGGCCGAGACCGTGGTGGTATCGACGGGTTACCAACGTCTGAGCCGCGAACGGTCGACGGCGGCCTTCGGCTTTGTGGACTCCACGAAGCTGAACCGCGTGATGCACAAGGACATCCTTTCGGCCTTAGAGGGTCAGGTCGCCGGTCTGCGCATGGATATCAATCCCAATACCGGCGAGAGCAATCCCATCCTGCGCGGTATCGGCACTTTCTCGAACAGCATAGGCACCAAGCCTCTTATCGTTGTCGACGACATGGCTACCGACCTAAACCTCAACGAGATAAACCCCTACGACGTGGAGTCGGTGACGGTACTGAAAGATGCTGCCGCAGCAAGCATCTACGGTGCGCTGGCTGCCAACGGCGTCATTGTCATCACCACGAAGCAGGGTAAGACCAACAAGACGACGGTGAGTGTCAATGCCGACTGGTATATCTCGACGAAGCCTAACTACGACGCCATGCACTACGCCTCGACCAGCGACATCATCGACTACGAGACAAACGTCTACAACGCGCGCGTTAATAGTAGTGGTAGTGCCAGAACACTGTTCAACAGCCTGACGAACAACTACTACTCACCACTCTACCAGCTCTATCGCGATCAAGCCGAAGGCACCATCAGTCAAGCCGACGTAGACCAGACGCTGGCCCAGTGGCGCCAGAACGACTTCTACGAGCAGTACCGCGACCTCGTGTGGCGCTCGTCGGTGACGCAGCGCTACAACGTATCATTGTCGCAGAAGTCGCAGAAGAGCAACCATTTCGCCTCATTCAACTACGAGCACGACAAGAACCGCATCGTCAACGACCAGAACGACAACTTCAGCATCTACCTGAAGTCGAACTTCAACCTGAACAAGTGGCTGAGTATCAAGCTGGGCATCGAGACCCGCTTTGCGAACAGCCAGACGCCTGACCGCGTGTATACCACCTACACGATGCAGGAGCGCTATGCCCAGATTGTCGACGCCCAAGGAAACCACGTCTACACTCCCTATGTGAACATCAGCGGCTATGCTGGCGGCACCTTGAACGGTTCGCGCATACGCACGGCCGAAGCCTCAGCATACAGTGACGAGCTGATGCCGTTCTCGTTCAACGTCCTGGAGTCGCTCGACGAGAGCCTGACAAAGAACCGCAACGTCAGGATGCGTCCTTTCGTGAATATCGAAGCGAAGTTCCTGAAATGGTTCAAGTACAACATGATGTTCCAGTACGAGTGGGCGCAGACGCGCGGTGAGCAGTACGACGAGACCAACAGCTACCTGATGCGCATGACCCACAACGCGATGGTCGACCAGGATGGCAAGAGTCAGCTGCCGCTAGGCGGCCGCTACCGTCAGACGACGAACAACACACGCCGCTACACGTTCCGTAACCAACTGAACTTCGACAAGAGTTTCCTCGACGCCCAGCATAACGTGAACGCCATCATGGGTTTCGAGTTGAGGGAGAACCGTGCGGAACGTCCCATCGAGCAGCAGATGTACGGTTACAACGACGTAGCGCTCACATCGGTGCGCATGGACTGGCAGACACTGAACAATGTGGGCGTGGAGAGTCTCGTCTACAACAATGCCGTGAAGCTGAGTGGTCCTACGACCAGCCAGTCGGAGGTTTTCCACCACTATGCATCGTTCTATGCTAACGTGGGCTACAACTACCTGTACCGCTACAACCTGACGGCGAGCATCCGCTGGGACGAGGCCGATCTCTTCGGTTTGGACACGAAGAACCAGCACCACCCGCTATGGTCCGTCGGTGCCGGCTGGAATATCTCCGAGGAGGCGTTCATGAAAGACCTGTCGTGGCTCGACTTCCTGAAGTTGCGCCTGACATACGGTGTCAACGGCAATGTCGACCAGAGCTCAACCACCTATTTCGTTGCCCGTTACCGTACGGAGAACAGCGATCCGACGAACACGCAGTACCTGCGCTATACCGACGACAACCTGCCTAACCCGCGTCTGCGCTGGGAGAAGACGTCAACGTTCAATGCCGGTGTGGACCTCCGCGTGCTGAACAACCTGTTGAGCGGTTCGCTGGAGTTCTACAACCGCATCGGCGACGACCTGCTGGTACGCAAGTACTTAGACTCGACACTCGGTGCCACCCAGCGCGTCATCAATAACGGCAAGATACGCAACCAGGGCGTGGAGCTACAGCTCAACGCCAATCTGCTGCGCAACAAGTACTGGACACTGTCGGCAGGCTTCAACATCGCGTGGAACAAGAACAAGATGCTGCGCGTAGAGCACGCTTCCACCGACATCGCATCGAATTTCATCACCGCACCGTCGAACTACTTCATTGAAGGTACGAGCTACAACACGCTGTGGGCATACCGTCTGAGCCGCGTGGTGAATGGCTACCCGGTGATTCTCGATGCCGACGGCAACGAGATGGCAACGTTCGATGACGACGGCAATCCCACCAGTGTCACTATATCGTCGACGCTGAAAGGCACTGATGCCCTGGTGAACATGGGTAGCACCGACCCTGTCTATAACGGCTCGCTGTCGCTGAACCTGCGCTGGCGAGAACTGGAGTTGAACACCTTGATGGTCTTTGCCGGCGGCAACAAACTGCGCATGGACGTGACGGACATGAACTCATACCAAATGATTACTGACCACGTGAACGACCACACGGTGAAGCACTACTATGAGATGCCTGTGGGCAGCGTGGCCCAGCAGTATGCCTCTACCTTCTCTGAGTGGTGGCGCTACTGCGACCAGCAGGTGAAGCCCGCCGACTACCTGAAGTTGCGCAGCATCAACCTGGCCTACCACCTGCCCGATGCTATCACGAAGAAACTACACATCGGCCATACACGTCTGACGCTGCAGGTGAACAACCTGTTCTACTGGTCGCGCGTAGGCCACGACATCGACCCCGAGTCGTACTCACTCAACTCAGCCACTCGTACGTTGTTGCAGCCGAAGACCTACAGCATCGGACTGTCGACGACGCTGTAGTGGAGTTAAGAATTAAGAGTTAAGAATGATGACGATTAAGACATACAAAAGGCAGCTGATAAGTTTATCACTTATCATTTGTCAATTATCATTTAGCGTAGCGCTCTCAAGCTGTGACAGCTACATCGACATCACACCGAAGGGAGCAGTCACCGTGGACTCCGCCCGTCAGTACTACGAGCTGATAGTCACGCCGATGCGCGCCTACTACCCCTCGTCGTACATCCTGCTGAGTGACGACCAGTGGGCGAAGGAGTCGGAGATTCTGGGCAATGAGAGCACGTCGGCCGACGGCATCAACTTCACGTTCAACGAAGATGCCGACCGCACCATCCTGCCCGATAACTACCTGTATGAGAATATGTACAACCTCATCCTGCGCTCGAACCTCATCATCGACAACATCGATGACACACGGGGTTCGCAGGAGCTGAAGACGCTGGCGAAGGCTGAGGCACGAACCTTCCGTGCCTTCGACCACTTCCTGGCCGTGAATACGTTCGCGAAGGCATACAACCCCGAGACGGCTGCCGAGGACGGCGGTATCTGTATCATGGACCGCTACGACCTGGAGGCCACACCTGCCAAGTCGACCGTTGCCCAGGTCTACGACTTCCTGATTCGTGAGCTGGAAGAGTCCGTCCCCCTGCTTCAAGAGGAACCCGAGAATATCTACCATCCGAACCGTGCTTTCGGCTATGCCCTGCTGGCCAAGGTCTACCTGTTCCACCGCGACTGGGCTAAGGCACAGGAGGCTGCCGAGCAGTCACTCAAGCTCAATTCGAAGCTGGCCGACTACAACCTCATCAACAATGCCGGCGGCACGGCCCGCTACAAGGACTTTGCCAAGGACGGCAACCCCGAGGTGCTGTCGTACCACTGGATGGCCGGCTGGGGCGGGAGTGAGCAGGTCTGCCTGTATCACTATGGCATGATCAGTCCCGAGCTGAAGAACCTTTTCGAGGCCGATGACCTACGTTACAGCCTATTTCTGCGCGATACCGGCACCAGCATCACCAGCTGGTTTGACAGCGGCTCTGGTGCTGCCATCTGGACGCCCGCCATCACGAACCTCGACCGCTTCACCTATATGTCCGTTGGTCTGCGCACGGCGGAGGTTTATCTGATTATGGCCGAGGCGCTGGCCCGTCAGGACCGTCTGACTGAAGCTACAGACTATGTGAACCGCCTGCGTGCCAAGCGTATCAAGGGCGGACAGGGCGACATCGACGTGCCTGCCACACAGACGGAGATGGTGAACACGATTATCACCGAGCGGCGTAAGGAACTGCTTTACGGTTTCAACCGCTTCTTCGACCTGAAGCGACTGAACATCGAGCCGGCCTATCAGAAGACCATCACCCGCACGTTCCCAGTAGTGAACATCAGCGAGAGCCATCCGCAGCGTACCTACACCCTGCGTCCCGACTCACGTCTCTACATCATTCCGTTCCCCCACTCTGCACGGGACAAGAACCCGAATTTGACGCTGAACACGGACGAGTGAGTGAAGAATTGAAAAATTGAAGAATTAAAGAATTGAATATATGAAGAAGATTTACATGATGATGGCGATGGTCATGATGGCCATGACAGCCATGGCCGACGAAGCCAACGACACCACGTATGTGATGATGGACTTCAACCAGAACCCGTGGAACTACCCGGTGCGTGAGGTCACATCGAAATGGCAGCCCGACTATAAAGACTATGACTCTCCCGGTGCCATCCTGAGTGAGACAGACTTCTCATGGCCTGTCAGCGAAGGGTCTGCATCGAAAGTCAAGGTGACAGTCAATCCCGTTGACCTTGACGAGTATTCAGAGGTGTCGGTGTATGCAAGCTATACACTCGACGAAGCAGAAGCCGCTGCTTTAGGCATCAAGGCGGGTAAAACCAATATGTTGTATACTAAAGCAGGAACCACCATGCGCTTTGAGGCTCCCGATGGCTACAAGTTCGGTAAGATCGTCTTTTACAACTACCGCAATGCGAACTTCCTTGTTGGCGACGAGTACGAAGAGGAGTTCGAATACGAATACAACAGCGCTACCTTCACGCAAAAGCTGAAGGTATGGAAGCCCACTTCGCCCAAGAAGAATGCTTATGACTTTGACATCTGGCAGGGTGATGATACCAACATTCTGTTCAAGTACCCTTACTTCTCCGCTGTTTTCGTGAAGGCAGACATCCGTCTGGTGCCTGACGGCAATGCCGGCGTGAGTGCTGCGCTGAACGACAAGAAGGACACGACCATCTACGACCTGCAGGGTCGGAAGGTCAGTGGGAACCTGAAGAAGGGAGTCTACATTCAGGATGGAAAGAAAAAATTGAAGGATTGAAGAATTGAAAAATTGAAGAATTGAAAAATAAAAAATGTCAACCAGAAACTTAACTATGGCTGCGCTGCTGTTCGTCTGCGGACAGGGCGTGGCAGCAACCCTTCATACGGACAGTACGAAGTGTCCGCATGACACCTTGTGTGTGGACACCGTACCCGCCAAGGTCAAACCATCGTGCTGTGCCGACAGCACCGTCGAAGACCACACCACACCCTACCACAAAGTGGTGAAAGAGGGCGGCAGCGTGCGCGAGGGTCTGTTTACCGTGCGTCATATCAAGGACGACTGGTATTTAGAGGTGCCCGACAAGCTGCTGGGCCGTATGTTGCTGGCTGTGACGCGTTTCACGAGTGTGCCGCAGGACTTCAAGATGTTCAGCGGCGAGGAGGTGAACCGCTCCGCCATCTACTTGGAGCAGTACAACGAGAAGACGCTGTTCCTGCGCGAATATGTGCAGTCGAGCTACGCAAAGGCGGAGGACCGCATCGCTATCTCATTGAAGCAGTCGACGGTGGACCCGATTATCTATAAGTTCGACGTCATCGGCCGTAACCCAGACACCCAGGCACAGCTGATCAACGTGACGAAATGGATCATGGGCGACAACAAGGTGACTAGTTTCTCGGCATCGGACCGTACGACGCTGGGCATCGGCGGTGTGATGAGCGACCGCACTTTTATCGACAGCATCAAGACCTACCCCATCAATATCGAGATTCAGTCGCTGCGTACCTACGGCATCACCTCCGGGCGTACGCCGGCGGCAAAGACTGGTTCGGCAACGTTGTCGCTGAACACGAGCATCGTGCTGCTGCCGGAGCAACCTATGCAGCCGCGCTATGAAGACGAGCGTGTGGGCTACTTCAGCAATAGGATGACGGAGTTCAGCGATGCCCAGCAGACGACGAAACACGAGGACATCGTCATGCGCTACCGGCTGGAGCCCAAAGACCCACAGGCCTATAAGGCTGGCAAGCTGGTGGAGCCGAAGAAGCAAATTGTCTACTACATAGACCCCGCAACGCCGAAGAAGTGGGTGAAGTACCTCATTGCCGGCATCAACGACTGGAACGCCGCTTTCGAGGCTGCGGGCTTCAAGAACGCCATCGTCGGCAAGGAGTGGCCCGAGAACGACACGACGATGTCTGTCGACGACGCGCGGTTCTCAATGATTCGCTACTTGCCGTCAGAGACGGAGAACGCTTACGGTCCGCGCATCGTTGACCCGCGCAGCGGTGAGATTATCGAGGCACACGTCTGCTGGTACCATAACGTAATGAACCTCGTAAAGAAATGGTACATGGTGCAGTGCGGTCCGATGGACAAGCGTGCCCGTAAGATGGAGTTCCCCGACGAGCTGATGGGACAGCTGATACGTTTCGTGAGCTCGCATGAGATCGGCCACTCGCTGGGCCTGCGCCACAACATGATTGCCTCACAGGCCACACCGGTGGAGAAACTGCGCGACAAAGCATGGGTGGAGAAATACGGCCACACCAGCAGTATCATGGACTATGCCCGCTTCAACTACGTGGCACAGCCCGAGGACGGTATCTCGGAGAAGGGACTGTTCCCCCGCATCAACGACTACGACAAGTGGGCCATCAAGTGGGGCTATCAGTACCGTCCGGAGTTCAAGGACCCCGCCAAGGAGAAGAAAGTTCTGCGCGCCGAGGTCAGTAAAGTGCTCGAAGGTAACCGCCGACTGTGGTGGTGTGGCGACGAGGGCCGCGGTCAGGACCCACGTTCGCAGACCGAGGATCTGGGCGACAACCAGATGAAAGCCAACGAGTACGGCATTAAGAACCTGAAGCGCGTCATGCAGAACATTGAGAAGTGGACTGCCCAGCCCGACGGACAATACGATGATCTTAAGGATATTCACAATGCCGTGCGACAGCAGTATCAGCGCTACACGAACCACGTGCAGAAATATCTCTTCAGCAAGTACGTCAACAATGCCCCGGGACAGAAGCCCTATGACATCGTGCCGCGCGAATTGCAGAAAGAAGCCCTTCAGTGGCTTGAGCGCAACGTCATGGAAGCGCCGATGTGGCTCTATCCCGAATCTATTGTCAGTAAGCTCGGTGCTGACTACATGGAGGAGATACGCCTACGTCAGCAGACGCTCATCGCCCTGCTGCTGGCTCCCGGCGCCATCACGAACGTCAACAATGCCCGTCTGCAGTCCGACAAGGCCTACCCCGTGGAGGAATACCTGGACGATGTGTTCGGCATGGTATGGAAGCCGCTGGGTGGCAGTGAGCAGCAGAACAGCCTGCGCCGCTACCAGCAGCGTGTCTATGTTGACTTCCTTGGCGTGGCGATGAACGGGAGTAATGGGGCTAATGGGAGTAATGGGGCCAATGTGACTTATGGGAGTACTGGGAATACGGGGATGCTACGCTCTGATGCCATCCTGTACATTGAGCAGCACCTGGACAAGGTGGAGAACTACCTGAAGGAGCAGCACGCCGACGGCTTCAATGACCAGCACTACAAGAACCTATTGCTGAGGATTAAGAAGATCCGAGAGAAATATGAGAGTGATGTTCGCTCTCACTAAAGGACTGAAAGCTAAATCAAAATGAAAGATATGAGAAGACTGGCATGTATCCTGATGCTGCTGGTGGTTGCCGTGACCATGCAGGGGCAGATGTTGGAACCCGTTCATTTCAAGTCGGAGCTGAAGACAGCCGAGGGCTCGTCGGAGGGTGAGATCGTGTTCTCGGCCACCATTGATGCCGGCTGGCACGTCTACTCAACCGACTTAGGTGAGGCCGGTCCCATCAGTGCCACGTTCAATGCCGTGAAGATGGAGGGTGTGGAGACGGTGGGCAAACTGACACCGAAGGGCAACATTGTCAAAAAACACGACGAGATGTTCGGCATGGAACTGAAGTTCTTTGAAAACAAGGCTACATTCGTCCAGAAGGTACGCTTCACCAAGCCCGAATATACGATTGACTGTTATCTGGAGTATGGCGCCTGCAACGACCAGAACTGCTTGCCGCCGACTCAGGTGGAACTGAAGAAGAGTGGAACCTCCCCAATCCCCTCCCAAGGAGGGGATGTTGAAATGCCAAATAAACGAGCTTCCCAGGATTCCATTTCTGCAGACATAATCACCTCCAAGGATTCCGTTGCAGCAGACACCACCGCTTCAGCTAACCAGACATCCCCTCCTTTGGAGGGGCTTGGGGAGGTTCTCTGGACTCCCGTCATCGACGAGCTAAAGACGATGGGTGGTAGCGACAGCATCACAGACCACTCCCTACTCTACATCCTGCTCATGGGTTTCATCGGCGGACTGCTGGCTGTGTGTATGCCCTGCATCTGGCCCATCATCCCGATGACGGTCAGTTTCTTCCTCAAGCGGGCGAAGACAGACAAGAAGAAGGGTATCCGCGACGCCATGACCTACGGCCTGAGCATCATTGTCATCTACCTTGGATTGGGTCTGCTGGTGACGGCCATCTTCGGTAGCGACACGCTGAATGCGATGTCAACGAATGCCGTCTTCAATATCTTCCTCTTCGTGTTGCTCGTGGTATTTGCCCTCAGTTTTTTCGGCTGGTTTGAAATCAAGCTGCCTGACTCATGGGCAAATGCCGTCGACTCGAAGGCCTCGACAACGAGTGGACTTCTCAGCATTTTCCTCATGGCCTTCACCTTAGTGCTCGTGTCGTTCTCATGTACGGCGCCCATCATCGGCCTGTTGCTCGTTGAGACTACTACCAGCGGCAACTGGATAGCACCGGCACTCGGCATGTTCGGTTTCGCCCTAGCCCTGGCCCTGCCGTTCACGATCTTCGCCCTGTTCCCCTCGTGGCTGAAGCAGGCCCCGAGGTCGGGCTCGTGGATGACTACGCTGAAGGTAGTGCTCGGTTTCATCGAACTGGCATTCGCCCTGAAGTTCTTCTCGGTAGCTGATCTGGCCTACGGCTGGCATCTGATGGACCGCGAGGTGTTCCTATCGCTCTGGATAGTCATCTTCGGACTGCTCGGCGCCTACCTCTGCGGCTGGCTGAAGTTCCAGGAAGACGAAGTGGGCGGTGAGTTGAACAAGCCCAAGCCCGTGCTATGCATCATGGGCGGCCTCATCTCGCTGGCCTTTGCCGTCTACATGATTCCCGGACTCTGGGGTGCTCCGTGTAAGGCCGTCAGTGCCTTTGCGCCGCCGATGAACACACAGGACTTCAACTTGAACACGAAGACCATCGAGGCACAGTTTACCGACTACGAGGCCGGTATGGCTGCCGCCCGCGCCCAGGGCAAGCCGGCATTCATCGACTTCACGGGCTTCGGCTGCGTGAACTGTCGTAAGATGGAGGCTGCCGTATGGACTGACCCTCGCGTGGCCGACAAGCTGAAGAACGACTTCGTGCTCATCTCACTATTTGTTGACGATAAGACGCCGCTGGCCGAACCCTTCGAGGTGAAGGATGCTGATGGAAACACGAAGACGCTCCGTACCGTTGGCTCCAAGTGGAGCTATCTGCAGAGCCACAAGTTCGGCGCCAACGCCCAGCCCTTCTATGTCATCGTTGACCCTGCCACAGGAAAGCCCCTTACAGGCAGCCGTGCCTACGACGAGGACATTGACGGCTATCTGGAATTCCTGAATAAAGGGCTGAATAATGATAAGCAATGATTGAATTCGGGAAATAATAAGAAACAAAAGACCGCTAAGTACTGATTTTTTCAGTAACTTAGCGGTCTTTTTTAGTTGGGGTACCCGGACAACAAAGCGTTAAATCCTATCGATTTCTATCTAATTCAAATGTTTGTAAATCTCTGAAAATAAATGC
>Ga0310694_10006239_pt1 | contig 11287 bp, 11 predicted proteins | sample 174DNAGHGhighgp2_FD_203884 | JGI IMG/M metagenome (GOLD analysis project Ga0310694, IMG submission 203884) | Sheep rumen microbial communities from Palmerston North, Manawatu-Wanganui, New Zealand - 1742 DNA GHGhigh gp2 (v2) (version 2) | ecosystem: Host-associated > Mammals > Digestive system... | reverse complement strand
AAAAGGGGCTGAGAACGCGTTTTTCCTTGTTGTTCCAAATGAACTTGGATATTGGAACCCGATCTCGATAACTCTCGAGGACGGGGAAGTGTTGCCAGATACAGGAGGAATCGAAATAGTTTCCAATGGGCGTTCTGTCGAGCTCGCAGAAGAAGAGTTGTCCGACAGAGTTACTTCAAAGGCTGTCGTTATTCAGGTCCCTGGGCTTGGAGGAGGTTCCGTATGACTTTGACAGACAGGTCGATGGGTTGGCTAAATCAGAACAGGATGCGCTCGTACCCTATGGTTCGAGACGAGTGGAGGAAGAAAGTCTCTCCCGAGTCCGGTTTAGACTGCGTTATTCTTGACGCTCTTCTGTTCGACTCTGACGCAAATGGGGACGAGGAGCTTGAGCTTGTTTCGGTCTCCGTCACTCATGAGTCTACTTCGATTACGATGAGATATGGCGGAATAGAGTTCCATGTCCCGGCGATGACAGGAGGAGAAACAAGCGGAGATGGATCATACTCTTCTTTTAGGGCTTCCGTTCAAGGTAATGGAACCAGGGCGGCGACAATATCGCTTGTGTTCTCAAGCCACGCCTATATATTAGGATCTGTAGGCGAAGGGCATTGGGAAATCGGGTGCAGGGTACTAGACTCAAGGGTCGTGCGAATATCCGACGGAATGGGTGTCGACGGAATCTATTCAAACGGGAGCAAAGGAGTGCCCGGACATGAAGTCGCTTCACTTGCCGACGGAGATGTAGTTCTTGAAGACGGATATCGTACGAGCCCTGTAGTCTTGAATGGTCGCGTGCTGGTAAGAGTCGGCAATAGATACGGATACGACCCATGCACATATGGATATGGAGAAGACGGTAACGTTGAATGCAGAAGCCCTCTTTTCTTTTTCTGCGGACAAAATGCGATCAATGGAGGGAACATCGTTTTAAAGGGAGGGAAAGGCATCACGGTTACGCAGGGCAGAAGCTACAATGTGAGAAGCGGGTCATGCAAGGGGAAGACAATCCCGTGCATAGAAATAGTCGCAGGACGCGAGCTTATTGACATATTGAAGACAGGAAAATAGGATTGCCAATATGTCAAGATATTGATAGAATATAAGCCATGTGCCCGAGCAGTAATGATAAGTTTCCGTGCAACAGGAAGCCTTTCTTGTCCGAAGACGGATGTGACCGCGGCTCGGTAGACGTCCGCCAGTTCGACGACTTTCCATATTGCAAGACAATAGATCCTACTCCTCCTGAGATACCGCCAGAGATACTAGACGGGCCGATCCCAGTCCCTCTTCCGACATATACATGCACGTGCGTAGACATAAAATACAAGATAGATCTTGGATATAACGAGAAGGAAAGGGAGTTTAGCGCAAGGGGTAGCTTTTCTGCTTATGACGACTGCTGCGAAGGAAACTACGAGACTAGGTTTTCCCTCAAGATCCCGTGTCCAGTAAAAGCTCCGGGAGGAAGGAAGATCAAAATAGGGATCTCGTACGGAGACGGACCTGCAGACGATTCGGCGAGCTTCTTGAATGCAGACAGCAGCAGCTGCACAATAGAGGCCCTTTCGCCAGAACTTCATCTGAACATACCTTGCCCTATAGAGCCTCCTGAAATATGCGCTAAACTTGCAGAAGGAGTTACGATCCCAAGCACCATATGGGATGACGAATTGGGAAGATTTAAGCCCCTTAAGAATGAAGAGCTTACATATTCTTATTATGTCACTGGTGGAACCTGGAGAGGGCAGGAAGACGGCCCTTCGTACGCATGCGCAAGGTGGCGTGTAGAGGGGCCACAGGGACAGTACGTAGAGTTTAGGAAGCGGGATTGCAACCCTAGCGAAGAAATCGTATGCGTTGAGGCGAACGTCGTAGTTAGGCTTGACGATGTTCCAATAAAACAAGAAGATCTCATTGGGATGCCAGGCCTTTTAGAAGTGTATTGCGATTTCTCTACAAAATGGAGTGATATCTGGAATGGAGAACCGAACGCGCCTAAGTTCTGGGCCGGCCGTAGAGAGACCGGCGTCCTTCACGTTGGAGTTGGATACGGGAGCGGTCCTCAGTCTGCCTCTGCCAAGATGGTAAACACAGACCGAGAATCTTGCACGATTTCATTTAAAAACCCTTCCATCAACCTTAATATACCATGCCCTGTTAAGAATTATGGCAAAAGGCTCATAAAGGCCAGCATCAAATACGGTAGCGGCTCTTCGTCGATATCTGCATCGTACGCGAGCGTAGGAAGCGATTGCAGCATAAATCTGAAAGACGAGGTGTCGCTCAATCTAAACCTGCCTTGCCCGGTACAAGAAAAAGGGAAGAGGCTCATAAAGGCCAGCATCAAATACGGCAGCGGCTCTTCGTCGATATCTGCGTCGTACGCGAGCGTAGGAAGCGATTGCAGCATAACGCTGAACAAAGAGGTCCGTCTTGGATTCTGGATACCATGCCCGGTTCGCAAGAAAGGGAAGAAGAAAATAAAGGCCAGCATCAAATACGACAGAGGCTCTTCGTCGATATCTGTGTCATACGCGAGCGTTGGAAGCGATTGCAGCATATCGTTCAAGGAAGAAGTGACTCTGAACCTTGGGATTCCTTGTCCTGTCAGAGAGATTGGGAATAGGAAGATAAAGGCAAGGCTAACATACGGAGGGCAGTCTTCAATGTCGGCAGCATACGCGAGCGTCGACTCTGGATGCAAGATTTCTTTAAAAAAAGAAGTCATGTTGGACATTGGGATGCCATGCCCTACGAAAAAAGAGTTTCTTAGCATAAATCCTAAATTGGAAAGCCATTCAGGAATTTGGTCTTTCGGAGAGTCGTCTAGCTACAACAGCAATACGTGCAAAAGGAGCATAAATCTTAACCTGAGGATGCCTACTGCAGGATTCCTTGGCGGGATGCTCGCAGGATTCATTGAGGCCACAAGGGCATTCGGGACGAAGGATGGGAAGTTCGTCAATCAGCACTACATGTTCGGGAGGACGACGTGCACAATAAATGACAATATCTCAATAGGACCAAGCACGAGATATTTTCTGAAGATCGACCATTGCGAACCGTGCGAAGCTGAGATCGTTACAGACTCAGGGTCTGGAAATACCCTCTCGCAGACAGTAATACCCTTAATCGAGACAGGGTCAGATGGGAAAATCATGTTTGACTTCAGGGGAATGCCAATCGCGCCGCTAAGGGAGTAGGTCATGGGACTCGGCAGGGAAGATTACATATACGCGAATGTCGACTGCATCGACATATCCGGAGAGACTATCTACGACCATCAGGAAGACTGCGAGTACTATCCGGAGAGGGGGGAGGACTGGGCGTTTTTGGAGGAGCTTTATTATGAGAGGCTAAGCATTTATTATAAGTCACTAAGGCAACAAATGACAGATATCTTGCCGGCTGATGGATGGTCTGTGTGTAGCGCTTATGAGGCAAATAATTTAATATATTTATTTATGAGAGACTCGGATTATTATGTTAGCACATACGATCATTGGCTTACAGGATATACATTTGAAAAGACAGGAGACAAGAGCGACCCCATATCCGACTTCCCCGAGCTGCGGCCGCATGCTGACATAGAAATATATACTCAAGAAGAGGTCGACGAGTCTGGACGCGAAGAATGCACATTCTTTCCGCCTACAGATGGTACGCCTAACCCATATTCTATTTATATTGACTATTTAAGGACAAATAGTCATGACAGGCTTCTAAAGCTTTATAACAACTTGGCAGACAGGCAGTACTTCGCATGTCAGACGGAAAGTATTTATCCAAACACAAAGGTGCTTCGTGTAAGTGAAGATGTAACTCCTAGTGAAGAATATCTTGATTCTGTCTATTCACTTAGATCTATTTTACGTGTAAACGGCCACGATGTTAGCGATAAAGATATTCTTATTTCTATCGGAGATAATGATTTTGAAGAACTTTATGACACGGTAGCGAATGTTCGCGTACTTGTTTATGAGGCTTTTGGAGATTCTCTAGAAGAATATTGCACGCCGATTCCTGTCGATGAGAACTTCGTGACATCCATAAATGGCCTTATGGATGAGAAAATCGAAAAATATCTTGGCATAGTCACCGGTTGGACTTATGTCATTATTCAATTCTACTACTCTGTCTCAAAGGTTCGTCTCAGGACAAAACTTAAGGAATATGATAATGACTGAAAGAGACGCGCGTAGTCAGAAGACTGCTTTCGCTCTGTGCGCAAGAGGCGAAAGGTTTGAAAGGTACAGGGATAACCTTGTCAAGTCGCTGAGACGATACGTGCCAGACGGAGATATCGTCGACATCGACGTCGAGAAGGCCGAATCTATACTCCCAAAAGTATCCGACAAAAGACGGTCAATACAAATGTCTCGTCTGGCCATCCCTCTGATGGAAGAGTTCAGGAAGTACGACAGGGTCGTCTGGATAGATGTAGACACAGACGTCATATCTGACAAGTTCGCCGGAATCATGGACGTCGAGACAGGTCCGGACGGACTTGCCGCTGTCGAGGACATATACCAAGACAGCTATAGAAAGAGGATGGAGGAAAGATACCCTGGATACGAGAAGAAGAAATACTTCAACTCGGGAGTTCTCGTAATCGACATCTGCAAGATCGACGCAGTGTATTGGAGAAAAAGGGTCGAAGAAGGCATAATGGAGCACGCGAGGAACCCGTTCCGTTCGCCGGACCAAGACCTTCTCAACAGGTACTTCGACATAACGCCGATCGACAAAAGGTACAACTGGATCTGGAGGAGAGGGGCAGACGCCGTAAAAGGCGCGTGGCTCGTTCACTATACAGACAATGAAGGACATAAGATGCTTGACGAACTGATAGAGAAAAGGGGCGGAGGAAGCATTGAAGGAAAATGTAATGAGGGGAGGATGGTCGCAGTCTGCCCGCGCCACGGGCTTGTCGTGCCGTGGATAAGGTCGTACTTTTCGTCCGGGAACACGATTCCTCTTGCGATCGTCGAGGACCCTGACGGTTCTTGGACGGAAGATGATGCGGAATATTGCAGGAAGGCCGCCGAATTCTGCGGAGGGAAGGTGGTCAGGTTCGAAGGCGAGCGAGACAAGAATCTGATCATGGCGCATTTCGCCAAGACAATCGGTCCGAAATCGTGGGCATGGATCGACGACACGGCGGAGGTGTCTGGAAATCTGGACGAGTGCTTTGATTTTGCCGAAGGAAGGCCCGGATTCATATGCGTCCAGTTCTACTACAAGGGGAATATGGCGCCAGACAGCATCGACAGCATGCATCCTCTTGAGTTCGGCCTCAAGCCAGGCCTTGGAGGGAAAATCTGCGAAACCGCATTCTTGATATTCCACGGAGACGCGAACGATCGCCTTCAGGACCTTGCAGGCGATCTTCCGGCGAAAGGAGACGACGCGTTCGGATACCTCTATCAGACAAGCGACGCGTGGCACGAGGGGTTTTTCGACATGTCGATCAGGAACTGGCAGGAGGACGTCAAAAATGAATCTGACATGTCGGGATCGTGGAGCGGGAAGATCATAAACTACCTTCCCGGCAAGTTCCTTAGGCATCTCGAGTCGAAGGCAAGTTCAATGTTCCCGGCCCAGTTCGAAAGAAAAGAAAGAGACGGATCCGAGGATGAAGACGACGGCGCGGTAGATGCGGTGTTCGTCATAGGGACCGGGTCTGTCGACAACAACGAGGAGCTTCGTTACGCGCTGAGGAACCTCGAGAACCACTGCAAGTTCGTCAGGAACGTCTACATCAGCGGGTTCTGTCCGCCATGGGTCGACAAGTCTTCCGTGATACACCTCAACTGGCCGGACAGGTTTTCGCACGCGAAGGACGCGAACATCATAGACAAGCTCCGGCACGCATGCGAGCACAAGGGAATCGCGAAAAGGATACTTTTCTGCTCCGACGACCAGTTCCAGACAAGGGAATGCTCATGGGAGGACTTCAGGCCGAGATACCTGAGGAGGTACGCGTCGAACGACACGTGGTACGAGGACAGAAAGCGCGTTTGGCATACGCGACTCAGAAACACGCTCGAGCGCGAGGTGAAGAGAAGGATCTCTCTTGGAATGGACGCGAACGAGGTGTTTTACTACCAGCCACATATCTGGATGGCGATCGACAGGGACAAGTTCATCGAGTATGCGAGATGGAGCAACTACGAGAAAAGGACAGACACGATCATCGCGTCAGGGTACTACAACTTCGCAGACGCAGACGGAGTCCCAGACTTTGATCACGAGTTCATGGGAGCGAATGGTGACAGGGAGCCGAAGGCGACACACGTGGCATACCATGACGGAAGCGAGAAGGCCGCGATGAGGGTCCTGAAGTCGATGTTCCCGTCGAGAAGCCGATTCGAGATCCAGGGAAAGACCGTTCAGAAACATTCGCCAATGCCAGCCGCGAGGAAAGCTCCTCCTGCGAGGGCCGAATATAGCATGTCCGAAGAAGATCCATCTCCCGCGACGGCAGAAGAGCTCGCCGAGCTTCACGACGTCATGCGCCAAGTAAGGGATAGGCCTTCATGCGGGCCTTTTCTTGGAGAGATCTCTCGCGCAGAGGAACTTCGTCTCTTTGGCGTAAGGGGATGGAGGACAGTCTGGCGCGACATCGTACGCAGGTGGAGGATGGCGACGAAAGACGGCGAAGAAGAAGCGCGAGAAGTAGAGAAGAGGTCTGAGAAGGCGTCAGACGTCGTCTCAAGGTACATGTCTGACCCAGAGTCAATGCGCACAGTCAGGTTTAGCCAGAATGCGACAGAAAGAGCCGTCCCGTCATTTGGCCGGCAGCTCCCAAGGCCTGCAAGCGCATCCGTGATCGGAAGTCTCAGAAATAAGGTCATGTCCTTGCGAAACCGTATAAAATGATATAATTATCTAAACCGAACAACCTTGAAGGAGGCCAAAAGTTGGCAATTTCAGACAGAATCAAGGCCGAGGCGAGCCGGACGATCGACAACATGCAGAGATTCTATGCAAAATATAGCGACGAATCGGACGACGCGGAGGAGCTTGAGCACAGGATAGCCAGGATAGAGGCGTCCATGGAGGGTTGCAACGGTCTGACTCAAGACGAAAAGATACAAAAGACCGCAGAGAACGTGTTCGAGCTCACGTGCGCGCAGGAAAGGTCGTACGACTCCCTGCGAAGGGAAATCAAGATAACAAGGGACGAGTACAAGAAAGAGTGCCACGAGATAAAGTCTGCGCTTACAAAGGGGATATCAGACTTGGCAAAGAAAATCGAGGAATCCGGAGCGGATAGCGCGGCAGGCATGTGCAAGAAGGCCTACAAGCCTCACTCGATGGCAAAGATAATCGCAGACAACCCGCTTCTTGCGTTCAACGCGTTCATATTCCTTTTGATATTGGTGTTCGTATCAGGGCACTTCGAGATATTTGCAAGGCTATGGCCGTGGGCCGGCGCGGCAGCAAAGGCGGCAGGCGGAGCTGGATGATGTGCAGTCTCAGGGTCAGATTTAGCCAGAATGCCGAAAGAAGGGGCGTGTTCGAATATGCGCTCAAGGTAGAGGTCGTTCTCGCAGAAGAGATACCGGCCAAGATATTCGTATACCATCAGATGCCTGCAGGAAACGACGGGAACACGTTCGCCGAGTTCGATCATGTCGCCACGCCGGTCGATTTCCAGGAGATACCGGAGGACGCCGCGTCGTTGACTGTGCCGTGGTTCAGGACTGACAAGTGCGTCGTATGGCTAAGAAGCCTGGACGACCTTAAGATCGCAAAGCAGCAGTTCGTAGACGACATATACGAGCTCCAGAGGACGTTTGGAGTCCTTTCCAGCGAGGACAACTTCACGGAGCAGACGACTGTCGACTTCTCCGGAGAGGCGCCTCGCATTTTGAGCGATTGACGGCCGCATTACGGGCGCATACAACAAGGCTTGTCCGAAATGACAACATGCCATCCGTGATGACGGCAAAGGAGAAAGACATGGAAGAGCAGGGAAAGTCAACGAAAATTGCGCAGACAGAGCACAAGCCAGGCGTCATGCTTGGAGGATCCCACATAACCAAGGCCGTAAATGACGAGAGATTCTTCAGGCTGATGCCTGAGTTCGCGTCTATACGCGCGCAGATCAGGACAATGCACATCGATCCGAGCGCAAAGAAGGGCTGCAGCCCGTGCGCGCGTCGCCGCCTGCACGCGAACATAGACGGGAACTTCGCCGCCATCGCGGCAAGCCTTCCTGACGAGCGCGCCAAGGTGCTGAAGAGGTATCTCGGGATAGGCGACGACTCGAAGTTTTACATCAGGGCCGTCAATCCGGCGACAAGACAGCTGATCCTCAAGTCATTTTAGGCCCGTTGAAGATGGACTACCGGATACTGATGGGCGTGGAGAAGCTTGCGGCGTCGTCCGGATACGGAAACGGCGTCAAGATCGGCGTCATCGACTCGGGGACGCCAAGTCCGCGGCTTTTCGGGCTCAGTCGGTTCGTTCCGGACTGCGACATCGACCGTTTCGGGCATGCGACGGCCGTCGCGAGCATCCTTCTCGGCGGATGGGGCATCAGCGGGCTGTGCGACGAGGCGTACCCCGTGTTCTTCAAGGCCCTCGACGACAGCGGATCAGGCACCATACGGTCCGTCGTGAACGGAATCTACGGCGCGATCGACGCGGACGTGGACATAATCAACCTCTCGTTGGGGTTTGCGCGGACCGAAAAGTGCCCGAAAGACATCGAAAAGGCCTGCGAGGCGGCTTTCGAGGCCGGAATACCATTGATTTGCGCCGCCGGGAACGATAGCGGCCCTGTCAACTGGCCGGCGGCCCTAAAAACGACGATTTCAGTCGGTTCTTCGGGAGAAAATGGCCTAAAAGCGCCGTTTTCGAGCGTCGGAGAGATCGATTTCGTCGCTCTTGGCACGAATTTAAGCGTCCTTTGCCCCGACGGACGGGTCAAGACGGTTTCCGGGACCTCTTTTTCGGCCGCGCTCGTGACCGGCGTCGCCGCGTTGCTCCTGAACGGGTTCAATTTCGTCACGCATACGAAGGAGGACGTCTACGCGCTCAAGGGGGCGTTGCTCGCTCGCGCGTGCGACGTGGACGAGCCTGGATACGACATGAACACCGGATATGGGCTGATTTCTGGAGAAAATCCCGATCCGACCGTCTGCATGAAGATTGAAAGCGGATTTTTTGATAGAATGATAGGTAAAATCAAAAGCCTTCTGGGCATGTACACCAAGGAGAAGAAGAATGACGGGATCGTTTGACTGGAAAGAGCTTGAAGAGGCCAAGAAAAGCCTGCTGAAGCGCGCCGAGGCGCTCAAGCAGTCGTTCGTGCAGCTGCCGGGAGGCGCGCCGGCAGGCGATCCTGCCGCCGGAGGGGCTCCGATGGACCCGGCGGCCGGCGGCGCGCCGATGGATCCGGCCATGATGGACCCCGCGATGGCCGGCGGCATGCCGCCTCCGGGCGATCCGATGGCCGGCGGCGCGCCGATGGACCCGGCGATGATGGCCGCGATGGGCGGGATGCCGCCGATTGGAGTCGATCCGGCGACAGCCGGCATGCTCGGCGGCATGCCGCCCGCGGATCCTGCGGCTGCAGGCGCAGCAGGGGCGATGGCCGGCGGGGCCGGCGCGGGCGCGCCAGAGCCGACACTCACGCTCACGCTCTCCCAGCTCTGGGACGTCGTGACGAAGGTGCTCGGCCTCGCGAAGAAGATCGGCGCGAACGGCCAAGGCGTTGCTCCGGAAGCGGCTCCTGCGCAACCTGCCGGCGGCGCCAGCCAGGACGCGATCAAGGCGGCGGTCATCGAGGCTCTTGGCGACATGGGCGCGATGAAGACGGCCGCGGCGGCGGATGCGATGGCGGCTGCCAACACGGCGGCTCTCAAGGCGCGACTCCAGCGCCTCATGAAGGGCGCCAAGCCCGGCACGACGGTCAAGTGGGACCCAGAGACGATTCGGATGGTCGATGACTATCGCCGGAAGGGCGGAAAGATTAATGATCTTGGGCTCAGCGGAGTTCTTCAGGCGTGACAACTTCCGCTATTCGGGGTGGACAAATACTACGAGAAATCTCAAATCAAGGAGAAACGATGAGCAAGGAAAGTTACATCAGAGGGTTTTGCAAGGCCGCCGAGGCCGCAGGTGCCGATCCAGTTGCTCTTGCGAAGTACGCGCAACAGTACAAGACTGAAGGCTGGACCCCTGATATTCTTATGAGTCCAGATAAAATGTCTATCCCATTTCCGACAGACTATGGATTTGAATATACAGCTGGCGTCCCACCAGTCCCGTCGTCTCTTTGGCGGGCGGCCCATATTAACGGCATTTTCGGCAGAAAAAGAGAGCGTTTGATGAGGATTCTCGACCCTCGTCGTGAGGCTTGGAATGCGGCAACGACAAATGCAGCCAGAAAAGCTGTCGATAAGCTTACTCAAGCTGGATATAGGTACTCGCCGGATGACAAAGACGAGATTCCCAAGAATGCCATCCCTCTTCTTGAGAAGATATATCATGATGAGATGAAGCGCACAACTAGTGCGCCTCCAGCACAGGTCAGCTCGCCTGCTAAGAAGTAGCCTATGCTTACTACCGTTGGACAGTACTTGTTAGTAGAAAAACAAAGGAGAAACAATGAGCAAGGAAAGTTACGTCAGAGGGTTCTGCAAGGCCGCAGAGGCCGCAGGTGCCGATCCGCAGGCGCTCGCGAAGTTCGCGACGACAGGCGCCGTTACAAATACTGTCCCTGGAAAAATAACTTATCCACCGACAAATACGCAGCCGACCCTGCTGGATCATATCAGACTTAGGGACGAAATACCGGCAAACATGTATAGTCGCGGTGGGGAAGAATACGCAAAAAGACTGTACGACTCTCTCGGCACGGTAAACCCAGGACTTCGTTCTACATTGAGAGAAGGCAGGGAGGGGGGCTCCTATGAACTTGGTCAGCTTGCGAGTCTGTATCGCGATGTTCTGTCTGGCAGGGGAAGGAGCCTCGGGATTACTGTACACCCTAGCGAACCAAAAGATCTCGAGGATCAATGGATAAAGGCCTTATATGCGTCGCACACAAACGCTTGGCCAAGGATTAGAGCAAAAAAGTGACAAATGCTCACAACGATCGGACAGGTTCTGGTAAACGACGCCCTCCCGCCCCGCTTCAGGGACTACGGGAGGGTGATGGACTCCAACGGCATCGAGCAGCTCCTCCAGCAGGTCGCACGCGAGGCCCCCGAGGAGTATGCGGCCGTCACGAAGCGCCTCATGGACATCGGCAACTCAGCCGCGTTCG
>Ga0310694_10006238_pt1 | contig 11287 bp, 8 predicted proteins | sample 174DNAGHGhighgp2_FD_203884 | JGI IMG/M metagenome (GOLD analysis project Ga0310694, IMG submission 203884) | Sheep rumen microbial communities from Palmerston North, Manawatu-Wanganui, New Zealand - 1742 DNA GHGhigh gp2 (v2) (version 2) | ecosystem: Host-associated > Mammals > Digestive system >... | reverse complement strand
GATGTCGCGCTGGTGCTGCACGCTCTTCACGATGAAGGCCTTGTTCCACGGGATGTCGCGGATGGTTCCGTCGTCCTGCTTCCTGCTGCAAAGTCCGGCGGGGAACATGACGACGTGGCAGTCGCTGGCAAAGGTTCCCTCCACCACGGCGGGGAAGGAGCGTGCCTGCTTGCCTATCTTGTTGATGGGGACGCACAGAGGGGCAAGTCCCTTGAGGTTCATCAGCAGGTCGTTCACCAGGTACTTTATCTTGCCGTCGTAGTGCTCGCCGATAACCCATCCGAGCGTCACGCCATCGACAGCCCCGAGGGGATGGTTCGAGACGAAGGTGTAGAGGCGTCCGTCGTCGGGCAGGTTCTCCTTTCCCTCGACGGAGACATTGGCGCCGACGTACTCCACGACTCCCTTGCAGAAATCGATGCCTTCCCTTCCCTCCCGCAGGTAGGTGTTGATGAACTCCTGATGGATGATGCGTGCCAATAAGCCCGTCAGCCATTTCGGTATGAGCCAGGCCTTCTTCCCTGCACGTTCACGGACGATTTTGTCTATGTTGATTTCGTTGGTCATTGTATCGTTATCGGCCGGTTATTGATGAAGTAGCGCCCGCGTGGCAGTCCTCCCATCCAGTTGGTGCCTTTGTTGAGGCGTGCCGTAAGGTAGAGCACTCCGTCCGAGGTGTAGATGGGCAGGAGCTGGCTGCGGTCGCTCTTTATTTGCACCATGCGCCCCGTGACGGTTATCTGCACGGGGAAAGCCGAGGTGCTCATCTTTCTCGAGGAAGGCATCTCGGGCGATGGCATCACCACCACCAGCGAGTCGGGTGTGCGCTGCGCCTTGGCCTTGCGCTTGCGCATACTTCCTGCTGCCGGCAAGCACACCACGATTGCCAGCAGACACATACCGATTCGCCTTATCATAGCTTTTCTCATGGAAGCCTATTCCTCTTACAAGCGACAAAAGTACACTTTTCCCAGCAAAAAACCAAATAATTGCTCGAGTTTTTCTCACAACTATAGTAATTCAAGTTACACAAGCAATGGAAAGGGCCGTAGCAAAGCCCCGTAGGGGCATAACAATGGTAGCCAGCCATTTCAATGGCTGGGGAAGAAATGTCGGAGCGGAGAAAGCGTGCCGTAGGTACGCGACATCCCAGCACCAGTGGTCGCGTACCTAAAGGCACGCGCTTTACCGCCGACAACTTACCAGCCATTCAAATGGCTGGCTACCATTGTCAAATGCCTACGGCATTGGATTTACAAAGCTTGCGGAACATGAATATAGGAACTACAGTTCATAGGGAACTATAAGGCCCCTCTCGTGGGGTCAAAAAACGCACCGTGCCGCGTTGGTCGTCGCGGCACGGTGCGCCAGGCATCGCGGCACGGTGCGTTTGGCATCGCACCGCGGTGTGTTTGCAAAGGGGCTGTTTCCTATTGGCTCAGATGCTTCCATCCCTGCGCCTTGAGGACGTGCTCTCCGCCGTCGCGCGAAATGAGGGCACAGCCTTTGTCGGCTTCGGTGATGTAGCCGATGACGTGGATGTCGTCGAGGGCAGAAACGGTGTCGTTCATGGCGAGGGGCACGGTGAAGAGCAGCTCGTAGTCCTCCCCGCCGTTGAGGGCGCAGGTGCTGACGTTGAGGTTCAGCTCCTCGGCCATCGCCGCCGTCTGGTAGTCGAGCGGCAGACGCTCTTCGTAGATGCGGCACCCCGTCTGGCTCTGCTTGCAGATGTGCATAAGCTCGCTGCTCAGGCCGTCGCTGATGTCTATCATGCTTGTGGGATGGATGCCGGCCTTTTGCAGGGCTTCGACGATGTCGCCGCGTGCCTCGGGCTTGAGCTGCCTTTCCAGGATGTACTCGCGGCCTGCGAAGTCGGGTTGTGCGTCGCGCAGAAGCTCCATCTGCTCCTTGCTGCCGCTCTTTCTCGCCGCTTCGACTTGCTCGTTGTAGATGACTTTTTCCCTTTCCAGAAGCTGCAATCCCATGTATGCCGCCCCGAGGTTTCCGCTCACGCAGATGAGGTCGGTAGGCTTCGCGCCGCTCCGCAGCACCACGTCCTCCGGGCGCACCTCGCCGATGGCGGTAATGCTGATGGCAAGCCCCGTGAGGCTCGCCGTGGTGTCTCCGCCTACAATATCGACGCCCCACTTCTCGCAGGCCATTCTCATGCCGGCATAAAGCTCCTCGATGTCCTCGACCTGGAACTTGCTGCTTATGGCGAGGCTGACCGTCAGCTGCCGTGGCGTGCCGTTCATGGCAAAGATGTCACTGAGGTTGACCATCGCCGCCTTGTATCCCAAATGCCGCAGCGGGACATAGGTGAGGTCGAAGTGAATGCCCTCCATCAGCAGGTCGGTGGTGACAATGGTGCGCATCCCCTCCGTGGGGGCAATGACGGCGCAGTCGTCGCCGATGCCCTTGACGGTGGTTGCGTTCTTCGTCGTGATGTCCTTCGTAAGGCGGTCTATAAGGCCGAACTCGCCCAATTCAGAGATTTCCATCTGCTCATTTACCATTTAATCATTTACCCATTTACCATTTACCCATTTGCCATTTGTTCCCCCTAAAGGGGGTTAGGGGGTCCTTATCAGTTCCTCCATGATGGTAGCCATCAGGGGCTGAACCTCTTCCGCTGCCTTCAGCACCTCCTCGTGCGTTATCTTGACGGCCACTTCCATGCCTCCGAGGTCCGTGATGATGCTCATGCCGAAGCACTTGATGCCGCAGTGGTTGGCAACGATGACCTCCGGCACGGTGCTCATGCCGACGGCATCGGCTCCCCAACGCGCAAACATACGGTACTCGGAGGGCGTCTCGTAGGTCGGCCCTTGCGTGGCAAGATATACGCCATGCTGTACCTTGATGCCGTGACGGGCAGCTATCTCGTCCGCCTTGGCGATGAGGTCCTTGCTATAAGCCTCGCTCATGTCGGGGAAACGGGGGCCTGTGGGGATGTTCGGGCCGTGCAGCGGGTTCTCGGGCATATAGTTGATGTGGTCGGTGATGATCATCAAGTCGCCAATCTTGAAGTTGGGATTGGTGCCGCCCGCCGCGTTGCTCACGAAGAGCGTCTTGATGCCGAGCTCGTACATGATGCGGACGGGGAACGTCACCTGCTGCATCGTCCAGCCTTCGTAATAGTGGAAGCGGCCTTCCATGGCCATCACATCCTTGCCGCCGAGCTTTCCGAAAATCAGCTCGCCTGCGTGTCCTTCGACGGTGGAGACAGGGAAATTGGGGATTTCGCTGTAGGGAATGGACAGAATCCGCTCGATGCGCTCTGCCAGTTGTCCAAGCCCCGTGCCAAGCACGATGGCGGTTGTCGGTGCGTTAGGCATCCTTTCACGGAGCCAAGACGCTGTTTCTCTTATTTTCGAGTACATAGTCTATTATCGTTTTATCTAACTTATTCTTTTCCTCTCGCATGATGCTGATCTGAATGGGCAACACGTAAGTACACTGCCTCACCTCGTCCGAGAACTGTTCCTGCAGGTGCAGAAGCCTGGCGGCATCCTTTTCGGTGGTGATGATGATGTGCGGCTTCGGCAGGTTGAGCAGGGCCTGATGTATCGTTTCGGCGTCGCGGCGGGTATAGTAATGGTGGTCGGGGAAGGTGAGCGGCACGATGTGTTGCACGAAGCGGCGCACGTCTTGCTCCATCTGCTGCGGGTTGCCGATGCCCGTAAGCAGGAGGACGTACGTATTGTCCTTGCGCAAAGTGGCAATGTCCAGCGTCTCGTTGCCCCACAGCTGCCGCATCGTGCCGTATGTGAACGTGCTGAAGAAGAGCTGCTGGTACGGCTTGATGTTCAACGCGGAGAGGATGACTCGGAATCCCATCGCGGTGATGTGCTGCGGACACTTCGTGACGATGACCGTCGTGGCGCGTCGGCTGGCGGATGCCCGCTCGCGAAGTCGTCCCGCAGGCAGCAGGCAATCGTCGGAGATGATGCGGTGGTAGTCAACAAGAAGAATGTTTAATCCGGGCTTGACATAGCGGTGCTGGTAGGCATCGTCCAGCAGGATTATATCCACGTCCTTCGTCGCGTCGTCCGTCGTAAGGCGCTCTATGCCCCGTCGGCGATTGGCATCGACCGCGACATAGACGTCGGGGAACTTCTGCTTTATCTGCCACGGCTCGTCGCCTATCTCTTCCATCGTGGAGGAGGGGGACGAGAGGAGGTAGCCTTTTGTCTTGCGCTTGTAGCCGCGGCTCAGTACAGCCACGCGGTAATGCCCCGACAGGAGGCGGATGAGATACTCCACAAACGGGGTTTTCCCTGTGCCTCCCACGGTGATGTTGCCAACGTTGATGACAGGAATGCTGTACGACACAGACTTGAGCACCCCCATGTCGAAGAGGGAGTTGCGCAGGTCAACGCCCAGCCCATAGAGCCAGCTCACCGGCTTCAGCCAGGGGCGTATCTGTGTCATGTCGCCTTCCATCGGTCTTTACTTGATGTTCGGGTCGAATGGCATACGGGCTTGAACGGGATCCATCTTGCCGATGCGCTGGATAAGGGCGAAGGCAGGATAGTACTCGCCAAGTGCGGCACGCATCTTGTTCTCAAGGTAGCCGTTTGTCTCCTCGTCGAGCAAGGAGGCATACCACGGTTCGGGAGCGGGATAGCGGCCAATGGTGTAGTTCTCCACGCCGGCGAGTTCGGCTGCTGCCCTGACGGCATCGTCGAGGTTGCCGAGCTGGTCAACAAGACCTATCCCGAGGGCTTGTTCGCCTGTCCACACGCGGCCTTCGCCGATGACCTTCACGCTGTCCTGTGCCAAGCCACGTCCGCCTGCCACACGACTTGTGAAGAGGTCGTAGCCGCGATTGATGTAGTTCTGCATCTTGGCAGATTCGGCGGCATTGAAGGGACGGCCCATAGCGCCGAAATCGCTCATGGCGTTGGTCTTCACGACGTCGAAGGAGAGGCCCAGCTTCTGCGTGAGGAGTTCGCTTGCATCGGGAATCATGCCGAAGATGCCGATGCTTCCGGTCAATGTCGTTGGCTCCGCGAAGATTTTGTTAGCGCCGCAGCTGATGTAGTAGCCGCCGCTGGCTGCCATGCCACCCATGCTGACGACCACGGGCTTCTTGGCGCGAAGCAATTGTATCTCGTGCCAGATTTGTTCGCTGGCGTATGCCGAGCCGCCGGGACTGTTGACACGTATGACGACAGCCTTCACGTCGTCGTCCTCGCGGAGTTCCTGGAGGTCTGTTATCGTCTCCTTCGTGGTGATGCAATGCTCTTGGTCGAAGCCCATGCTGCGCGAGTCGTTTATCTCTCCGTAAGCGTAATAGACGGCAATCTCCTCGTCTATCTTGTCGCCGAGGTCGTCGCTTGCAGCCACATCGGCAAGGCTCGTGAAGGTCAGGTTATCGTCCTCTTCGAGCTCGAGGCGCTGGCGGAGTGCCTCCTTCACGTCGCTCAGGTAGCAGAGCCTATCGGCGAGTTTGTTATCGACGTATGCGCTGGCTTCGCAGAGGATGGTTGCGCTGTCGGCCAGGGCATTGAGCGTCTCCACGGAGAGGCTGCGGCTCTGTGCGACGTCGGCCAGCATATTGTTCCAGATGCTGCCCAGGAAGCTCTGCACCTGTTCGCGGTTGGCGTCGCTCATCTCTGTGTTGATGAAGGGTTCTACGGCGCTCTTGTATGTGCCGACCTTGAAGACTTGCATCTTGACGCCGAGCTTCTTCATCAGTCCTGTGAAGAAGATGGGTTGGCTCGACATGCCGCTCCAGTCGATCATGCCGCTGGGATTGAGGTAGATCTCGTCGGCGACGGAGCTGAGATAGTAGGCGCCGCGCGAGAAGACATCGCCGTATGCCACAATCCACTTGCCGCTTTCCTTGAACTCCACCAGCCCTTGGCGCAGTTCCTGCAGTTCGGCAGGTACGGCAGCCAGCGAGCCGCCTTCCAGGTAGATGCCCTTCACGCGGTCGTCCTTGGCAGCCTTCTTGAGGGCTTCGAGCGCCTGGTCGAGGCCGATGATGAGGTCTTCGCCCTGATTGAAGAGGTCCATCGGGGTTTCCTCGCCTGCACGCTCCACAATCTCGCCCTGGAGCTTGATGCGCAGGATGCTGTTCTTCTCGATTGGAGCACCCGCGCCTTCACTGGCTATCATGCCCGAAATGGAGACAATACAAATGATAACGAAAATGATGCTGGTCAGGATGATGCCTACCATCGTGGCCAAAACGTACTTGAGAAATTGTTTCATATTTATAATTTATTAGGTGAATACATTGCACGTTATATACAGTATTGGGGAACAAAGGTACAACAAAAAGTGAAAAGTGAAAAGTGAAAAGTGAAAAAAATGCTTTGACGAGGGCAAAAAGGCCGCTTTGCTCACTATGATACAGCACCTATGGTGACTACAGGAACTACAGCGAGGCAGAAAATACACCGTGGTGCGATGCCAAACGCACCGTGCCGCGACGGCTGGCGCAGCGTGCTGCGACGGCTGGCGCACCGTGCCGCGTTTTTAACAGACCTTAACGAGGATTTATTTCCTGAAGGAGAGCGCCACCGAAGACCACACGCCAAGCAGGGCGATGAACAGGGTGTGGAGGGTGTGGACGATAAGGACGTAGAGTGCGCTGGCGGTCTGCCCCACGCCATAGAGCACGAGAACCGTCTTTGTGGCGAAGTGCCAGGAGCCGGCGCCGTTGGGCGTAGGCACCAGAACGGCGAAGATGCCGACAATGAAGGCAATGAGGGCAACCATCGGGCCAAGCCCTGCGGTGAAGTCGAAGCAGTAGAAGGTGAGGTAGAAGTGCAGGAAGTAGCTCACCCAGATGCCTATGGAATACAGGATGAAAAGCCACGGCCTCTCCACTTTCCGCACGGAGAGCAGGCCGTTCTTCAAGTCGGAAAGCACATCCTTCGTCTTCGAAAAGACACGGAGACGCCTTGCCAAAAACACGATGCCCACAACGGCAAGCACGCCGCAAGCCGCCGTGACGAGCCAGCCGGTGAGGGTGAACTGCCCGAACAGCGTGCCGAGCGACATGCCGGTGCTCTGGAAGATGTCGAGAAAGACAGGTATCTGCGTCAGGAAGACCACAAGGGAAAGCACCAGGATGAGCAGCGAGTCGATGAGCCGCTCCGTGACCACCGTACCCACGCCCTTGCTGAAGTTCGTGCCGTCGTAGCGTCGGAGCACCTCGCACCTCAGCACCTCGCCCACACGGGGCACGATGAGGCTGCTGGCATAGCTCAGGAAGACGGCATGGATGCAAGTTGAAAGCCTCGGCCGCTCGCCAAGGGGAGCCAAGGTTTGCTTCCATCGCATGGCCCTCAAGACCTGTGCCGACACACCGAAGGGCAGGCTCAAGAGCATCCACGTCCACGACATCTGGTGCGACAGAGCGTCCTCCAGCTCCTCCCAACGAATGCCGCGGTACATCCACCACAGTATGCCGACCGCCAAAGCCAAAGGCAACACCACCCTGAGCGACTTTAACTTATAATTCATAACTCACAATTCTTAATTTATTTTGATAAATGAAGAATTATTCTTACCTTTGCGGTGCAAATGTACGAAGAATTTATGAATTATGGATTATGAATTATGAATTGTTCCAAAGTTAGGCCGAAAAAGTTCCTCGGACAGCACTTTCTGACCGATTTGAGCATCGCTTCCCGCATTGCCGACACGGTGGACGCCTGTCCCGAACTGCCCGTCTTGGAAGTAGGGCCGGGCATGGGCGTTATGACACGTTTTCTTGTCCGCAAGGCCCGCCCCTTGAAAGTCGTGGAGATTGACTTTGAGAGCGTGGCATTCCTCAGGCAAAACTACCCCGAGCTCGAGGACAGCATCATCGAAGACGACTTCCTCAAGATGCACCTCGACCGCAACTTCGGCGGCTCGCCATTCGTCCTGACAGGAAACTACCCGTACAACATCTCCAGCCAAATCTTTTTCAAGATGCTCGACTACAAGGAGCTGATTCCCTGCTGCACGGGCATGATTCAGAAAGAGGTTGCGGAGCGGATGGCGGCGAAGCCCGGCAGCAAGACCTACGGCATACTGAGCGTCCTCATTCAGGCATGGTATGATGTGGAATATCTCTTCACCGTGGAGCCAGGCGTCTTCAACCCTCCGCCCAAGGTCCGCAGTGCCGTCATACGCCTCACCCGCAACAAGACGACCGACCTCGGCTGCGACGAGAAGCTCTTCCGCAGGCTCGTCAAGACGACGTTCAACCAAAGAAGAAAGACCCTCCGCAACAACATCAAGCCTCTGCTTGCACAGCTCGAATCGGAAGCTGGTGCCAAGCCCGACTTCACCGCCTTGCTCGCCGACCCGTTCATGCAGAAGCGCCCCGAGCAGCTCAGCGTCGCGGACTTCATCGCCCTCACCCTCAGAATAACGACCCCCTAACCCCCTTTAGGGGGAACAAATAGTAAATGGTGAATGATTAAATGGTAAATGGTTAATGATTAAATAGTAAATGAATAATCCCGACATGCGCTTGCTGCAACTCCTCTCGCAGACATTCCCAAACATCGAGAGTGCGAGTACCGAAATCGTCAACCTCGAGGCCATCCTCAGCCTGCCGAAAGGCACGGAGCACTTCGTCGCCGACATCCACGGCGAGCACGAGGCCTTCCTGCACATCCTGCGAAACGCCAGCGGAAACATCAAGCGAAAGGTCTATGACCTCTTCGACGGCACACTCCCCAAAGAGGAGATGCGCGACCTCTGCACGCTCATCTACTATCCCGAAAAGCGCCTTGAGATGATAGAGGAAAGCACGGACGAGGACCTTTCCGCTTTCTATGCCCGCACCTTGCTGCAGCTCATTCAGGTCTGCCGCTCGGTCAGCAGCAAATACACCCGCAGCAAAGTCCGTAAGGCACTGCCCTCGCAATTCGCCTACATCATTGAGGAACTCCTTCACGAAAGCCCGAATGACGAGGACAAGGACGCCTATGTGCAGAGAATCGTTGAGACTATCGTACAGATAGGGCAGGCGCGGAACTTCATCATCGCCATCTGCAACGTCATCCACAAGTTGAGCATCGACCGCCTCCACATCCTCGGCGACATCTTCGACCGTGGCCCCGGGGCGCACATCATCATGGATTACCTGCTTTCCCGCGAGAACTTCGACCTGCAATGGGGCAATCATGATGCTCTTTGGATGGGGGCCGCCGCCGGACAGGACGCTTGCATCGCCATCGTGCTGCGCCTCTCGTTGCGCTTCGCAAACATGGCAACGCTCGAGGAAGGCTATGGCATCAACCTCCTGCCGCTCGCCACGTTTGCCATGGAGACGTATGCCGACGACCCTTGCACACGGTTCCTCCCTAACAACCAAACGGCCAATTCCCAAAACGACCAAAAGCAGACACGCCTCATCGCACAGATGCACAAGGCCATCTCCGTCATACAGTTCAAGCTCGAAGGCCAGCTCGTCCGCCAACATCCCGAATGGAACATCGACAGGCGGGGCACTTTGGAGAACATCGACCTCAGGCGAGGCACCTACCGCTTCGAGGGGAAAGACCTGCCGCTGCTCGACACGCTCTTCCCTACGCTCGACAAAGACGATCCATATCGCCTGACGTCCGAGGAGGAAGAGCTGATGAAACGACTGCACCACTCCTTCCGAATCTCCGAAAAGCTACAGCGGCACATCCGTTGCCTTTTTAGGCATGGGTCGATGTACGCCGTCTCGAATAGCAATCTCCTGTTCCATGCCTCCGTCCCCCTCAATGCCGACGGCAGCCTGCGGCAAGTGACGATTGACGGCAAGGCATACGAGGGCAAGGAACTCATGCAGCAGATAGAAATCAAGATGCGCACCGCCTTCCAGCACGACACGCCCCGCGAGCAACGGCTCGAAGCGCGGGACTTCTTCTGGTACCTGTGGTGCGGCCCCGACAGCCCGCTCTTCGACAAGAGCCGCATGACGACTTTCGAGCGTTATTTCCTTGCCGAACCGGCCACGCACCACGAGGAAAAGGGTGCCTACTACCAGTTGCGGGAGAGTCCGGAAGTGTGTACCCGCATCCTGGACAGCTTCGGGGTTTCCTTCCCCCTCGGGGGAGAGGGAGGAGGGCCGCGCCACATCATCAACGGCCACGTTCCTGTCCATGCCAGCCAGGGCGAGAACCCCATCAAGGCGGACGGGATGCTGATGGTCATCGACGGTGGTTTTGCCAAGGCGTACCACCATACGACGGGCATCGCAGGCTACACCCTCGTCTATCACAGCCGCGGCTTCCAGCTCATCCAGCACGAGCCGTTCACCAGCACACAAGAGGCCGTTGCCAACGGCACCGACATCAAGAGCAGCACGCAAATCGTGGAGATGATGGGCAGACGCATCCGTGTCCGCGACACCGACAAGGGACGGCAGATACAGGAACAAATAAAGGAGCTTCGCCAGCTCCTCCGCGCCTACCGCCACGGCTTGATAAAAGAGAACACGAAGCGGTAGTCTTCGATAAAGGCCTGCGTCTCCTAATGCGCAAGGCTAATGTTCCCCTTGTCGTCGATGCGTATGGGGGAACCCTGGATGTCACTCTCCGTGAGGGACTTTATCTCGCGGGCGACGGCATCGGCGCCATCCTTTCGGGGGCCTACGCCACGCTGCTGGATGAAGGAATGTATTTTCCCCGAGAGGAAACGCCCTTCCTTGTCTATATTTATAGTGACCACCGGCGCATAGCCCGATATGCCTGTCAGGCTCATGCCGTAGGGCGTGCAGAAGTTCCCGAGGCTGTAGGCAATGAACTTTCCCTTATAGACTTCCATTGCGCGGCACACATGAGGGCCATGCCCAAAGACGACATCCACGCCGTTGTCTATGCAGAAATGGGCGAACTCGCGCAGGTTGCCCCTGTCCTCGCCAAGAAACATCTCCGTCCCTTGCGGCAGGTGACGCTTGTCGCGGCCTTCCGCACCGCCATGAAACGAGACGATCACGATGTCCGACGTCGCTTTGAGATTGTCGATGATGCGCTTCACTGTCTGCAAGTCCTTATGCTTCAGCGTGTAGCTGTTATGTCCGAAGGCACAGACGCCATAGCGGACGCCGTTCCTCTCCACTATGGCCGATTCCTGCCGGCCCGCTATCCCCGAGAACTTTATCCCCAGGTCGTTTAGCACCTTTTCGGTGGAAAGAATACCTTCCCTATCGAAGTCATTGGCATGATTGTTCGCCTGACTTAAGAAGTCGTAACCCGCTTCGCTCAGGAGGTGCCCGAAGCGTGTGGGCATACGGAAGGCGTAGCTGTTGGGGCCGCTGCCCTTCGTGCAATGTCCGGCA
>Ga0310694_10006237_pt1 | contig 11287 bp, 9 predicted proteins | sample 174DNAGHGhighgp2_FD_203884 | JGI IMG/M metagenome (GOLD analysis project Ga0310694, IMG submission 203884) | Sheep rumen microbial communities from Palmerston North, Manawatu-Wanganui, New Zealand - 1742 DNA GHGhigh gp2 (v2) (version 2) | ecosystem: Host-associated > Mammals > Digestive system >... | reverse complement strand
AACTGCCAGCGGGATAACTGCCGATGCTTAGTGCAAACCCGCTCTCTTCCGCCTCCAGAGTGATAGTTACAGGTATGTGCCGCTCTGCGTGCAGTAGCTTGAGGAATGCAGTGTCGGTGTTTCGGTAGAGCATGGTTCCGACGGGAATATTCACCGCACGGAACGTGCTCACTGCTACTGCTGTGCCGGATAGCGGCGTAACGCTGTTGATCTGAAATCCCCGGTCAGCGTAACACAACCCGTCACCGTTGTGCAGCGTTACGTCAGGCAGCAGTTGCACGTGCATCGAGCGGTCGCGTGCGGAGGTAACGATGCCGACAGGCTCGCCTGTGGACTTCGGGCTTTCCCAGTTCGCCAGTTCAGCCGTGCGTCCGGCAATGAAGTACGGCGAGTCACCGCGGTGGAACGTCTTGGCCGGGTCCGGCTCAAACGAGCGCTTGTACTCCGAGTCGTGAGTCTGTTTGACGCCAGCGGCTGCGTCCCGGGTGAGCGCATCTAACTTCTGCCGGTAATATGCCACTACGTTCGTCACGTAGTCGGCGTCCTTGAGCCGGCCTTCAATCTTCAGCGTGCTGACACCCGCGTCGTGCAACTGCTGCAGGTACGCCGAGCGGTTCATATCTTTCAGCGAGAGTACGTAACGTTGATGCAGAGGCTGACCTTTGGCGTCACGCAGTTCGCGTCCGCGGCTGTCCAGTACATCGTATGCCATACGGCACATCTGTGCACACGCACCGCGGTTGGCACTCCTGCCCATCAGCCGTTCGGACATATAGCAACGCCCGGAGTAGCATACGCACACCGCACCGTGAACGAACACCTCCAGTTCGATAGGTTGCTCCGGGTTGTCAGCCAGCGTGGCTTGACGTATAGCACGAATCTCGTCGATGCTGAGTTCGCGTGCCAGTACAGCCCGCCGGAAACCCATCCGCTGCAGTGCCACTACCTGTTCGGGTGTGCGGTTGTCACACTGTGTGGAGGCGTGCAGGCGAATTGGCGGCAGTTGTTCGCGCAGCAGGCGCAGGTCCTGAATGATCAGTGCATCCACACCGGCCTCGTACAGTTGCCACGCCATGGCTGCGGCTTCTTTTCGCTCGGAGTCGTCCATCAGCGTGTTGACCGTAACCAGCACCTTGACGCCGAAGCGGTGGGCGTATGTAGCTAGTTGCCGCAAGTCGTCGATGCTGTTGCCGGCTGCCTGACGCGCACCGAACTTAGGTGCACCGATATATACAGCATCCGCGCCTGCCATGATAGCGGCGCGTGCTACGTCAATATTTTTTGCCGGTGCAAGTAGTTCCATGTAAGTTGTCAGTATTCAGTATTCAGCAGTCAGTATTCAGTGTTCATCAATCAGTTTGTTTTCGCAATGCCTGTGCCCAAGCGTACATTACTATACCTGCCGTTACGCTGACGTTCAGCGAGTGCTTGGTGCCATACTGTGGCAGTTCGATGCAACAGTCGCACATAGCCATCACCTCGTCTGCCACGCCGAACACTTCGTGCCCGAGCACGAGTGCCACGCCTTGCCGGTCAGCGGCAGGCTGTTTGCAATAGTTCTCTATCGCCTGCTCCGGTGTAACGGCGTTGTGTGCCAACTCGATGGCATATACCTTGTACCCCTGCTCGTGCAGCGCACGAATGGCATCGGTTGTGTCGGGGTAGTACGTATAATCCACAGTCTGCTCGGCACCCAGGGCGGTCTTGTGCAGTTCGGCATTAGGCGGACAACAGGTTATGCCGCACAGGCACAACCCTTGCAGGCAGAACGCGTCTGCCGTGCGGAATACAGCACCCACGTTGTGCTGGCTGCGTACATTGTCCAGTACAACTACTACCGGCACTTTTCGTGCGGCAGCAAACGCCTCCGGCGTGAGGCGGTGCATATCGGCTATCGTTTTCTTGGTTGATGTCATAGCAAACCCTCCGGCAGGCGGGCTAATATACGTTTGTTGTTTATATCTATCTTTTCGATCAGATCCTCGTGCAGCGGCAGCAGTGCACCGTTGTCCAATTGTATGAGTGTGTTCAGCGTGGAGGTGTCGATGGCAGTGATCGTGCCTACCTCGCCTCGCTTGGCGTCGCATAGCAGATAGCCTGTCAGCGTATCGAGGTCAGCATGCGCTGCAGCCTGTTCGGGCAGATCGGTGCGTAACATATATGCCTCGCAGCCAACAAATCGTGCGGCTTGTTGTTCGCTGCTTACGCCCTGCATGAGCAGCAACACATCCTCGCTGCCCTTGGTGCGCCAGTCTGTCACGCGGAAAGGTACGTATATACCATCCACGCTCAGAATGATGAACGTTGCATCGTTGTCCTCCCAGCAGGTGTTCGTCATGCGGCATTGTAGTTCTCCGCCCGTGCCGTGTGTGCGAACAATGCGACCGATATGTAATAACTCTTGTTCGGTGATCATATTCCGTCTGCTATAGTCATTCTATCCAATATCCACAATTATCTATCGGCGCGGTGTGACATATACGATGCCTGACATCGTGTTGTACGTGCAGTTGTATCGCTTCAGCGGTTCGGCGGCTATGCCTCGGGTGGGAACGCCGTTGCCGGAATAGATGTCATATTGCTCGCCGCACTCGCTGCAGACAGCATACATGCCATCGATGGTACAGGGTACGTCGCGCTTCAGGCAGTGCGGGCAGCACAAATCGTAAGCGGCATACGAATCGGAGGCGTCGATGTACACCACCGTACCGGCAAACCCGTATGCGTCTTGTACGGTCAGGGGCTGAGTTATACCGTTGAAGTGAAAACCGCCTGCGTCAACAATCACGTGGGATGTGATATTGCCGGGTACGAAACTCACAAACATTCCCACACGCGTGTTGATTTCCAGATGAATAGGGTAGTCGGGAACAGCACTGCGGAACGTTGTGCCCTGGCATGCAGTCAGTAGAGCAACTACAGCAAGTATGAATAATCGCTGACGCATGGCTTATTGCATTGCCTTGAGGTGCACCTCATAGATGAGAGTCGAGTAGGGAGGTATAAACCCGAAGTATCCCTCCGAGCCGGTCGGCTCAGCACCGTAGCCCAGTTGATAGGGAATATATAATACAAAATCGTCGTGCAGGCGCATCCGTTGCACACCTTCGGAGAATCCCGGTACGACTTGCGTCAATGTGAACACGGCGTCCGTACCCTCTTGCAGCATATTGCCGGTGTTGTAACCGCCGTAACTGCTGATGAGGTATAGTTTGTAGTCCAGCACCACGGTGCTGTTGTAGTTCGGGCGGCTCTCCGTAGGGTTCGGACTCGGGTTAAGTTGCTTGTACTGCAAGCCGGAGGCGGTGGTCACTACGCCGGGTTGGGTCTTGTTGTGCTCGAGCCACGCCTCGTTGAGTGATTTCCACTCTACGTAATCGTTCTTCTTGCAGCCCGAAAGAACTGCAAGCAAGATTATAAATATGTATGCTGATTTCTTCATTTCCTTTTTCAACTTTCAATTTTTCAGTTTCCTTACTGCGCCAGCCATAACTCGGGGTTCTGCAGTTCTCTGTCCTGCCAAACCTGGAACTGCAGTTCTGTCTTGTTATCCTCGTCAGGGTTGGAGGCTATGCGTCCGATAGCCTGCTTCGATGTCACTTTCTCGCCTGGCTTGACGTACGGTGATTGTATGCCCGTATAAACGGTGCGGTAGTTACCATGCTGAATGATGATTGCGTAGGTCGAACCCATTACCATGCAGGTGGTTACCTCGCCCTCATACACGGCGCGGGCATCCGAACCGGCAGTAGTCTGGATATATATGCCTTTGTTGTTCAGTGTTACGTTTTCGTATATATGGTGTTGGTGCTTGCCGTAATGTCCACTGATAAATCCTTTTTCCACAGGCCATGGCAGGCGTCCTTTGTTGGCGGCAAAACCGCCGGCAATCAGTTCCTGTTCCTTGGTCAGTTGTTGCTTACGATCCACCTGTTTGGCAATAGCCTGCTCGATCTGCCTGTTGAGTTGGTCGATCTTCTTCTGCTGTTGTCTCTGTTTGGCGGTAAGTTCTTTCTCTTTCTTCTTCAAGTCCTGCAGCATTGCTTTCTGTTTGCGCTCGTTACGGGCGAGCTGGTCGCGCTCGCGTTGCTGGGTCTTCAGGGCATTGTCTTTCTCCTTGCGGTTGTCCTGAATCAGGTCAGACTGAATCTGAATGTCCGCTTTCACGTTCTCGATGCGCTCCACCTGTTGTTGTCTGTAGGCTGCGAACTCGCGCATATACCGCAAGCGGCGCACCAACTGATTAAAATCCTTGGCGGATAACAGGAACAGCAACGGTGACTGCTGCAGGTCGGCGTAATGGGTCAGTTGCACGAGATTGGCGTAATCGCGCTTGAGTGAGTCCAGCTCGCTCTCCAGACGTGTATGCTCGCTTTGCAGGCGGTTCTGCTCTTTGTCCAACTCTACCAGTTCCTGATTGATGGAGTTAATCAGTTTCTTGCGCGTGCGGATGTCCTGATTGATCAGGTTGATCTTGTTCTCGGTGGCTTTCTCGTTCTGCTTGGTTTGCTTGATCATCTTACCGGTGTTCTCGATCTCCTCGGCATACTTCTTCTGCTGTGCCTGCAGTTCTTTCAGCGATTGCGCCTGCGCGCCCGCTACAGCCAGCAACGCTACCAAAAGCGTACATATAATGTGCTTGTGTCTCATTCTTTCAATTTTCACCTTTCAGTTTTCAGTTTTCAGAATCCTTTCATCATCTGCTCCAGCGTTACCTGTTTGTAACCGCTGATGTTTGCGGGACGCAGGTTGACGTTTCCGCCGGTTTGGATGCTGTTGGTATATATAGTAGCCGCACCGTTCACTCCGGCGCGTGACACTTGCAGGTTCAGTTGCTGTTCGTTGCGTCGTGCGAGGATGTGATCGTCAATCCACCGGTCGATATCATCGAGTGTGGCTTTCGTACCCATCTGTGCCAGTTCGTCGTAGGTGAGTTGTGTGTAGCGGCGGTTGATCTTGTCAATCACTGTCACGGCTTTCTGATCCGCCTCCATGCGGAACATCTCCAGTCCTGCGAACGGCTGGATACTGATAGCCAGTCCTGTGCCTCGTTGCCAGCGCATGGTAGCCGGTGTGGCAATCTGTTGTCCGCCTACGGTCACCGTTATTGTCATACGCGATATGCTCATGGTCTGCACTTTCGCCTTGCGTGCCGCCTCGGCTGCGGCTATCGAGTCCTGTATGCGTTGCTGCTCAATCTGCTGCAGACGCATAGCCTCGGCTAAGGCTATCGAGTCCTGAATACGTTGCTGCTCTGCCTGACGCAGACGCTCGGCTTCCTGTTGGGCTGCAAGTTGCTGTTGTGCGGCAATCTTCTTTTTGTTGGCACAACTCATAGGCAGCAACAGTGCGGCCGCCAGTAGGACAAATAATGTAATATCTTTTCTCATTGTTGATTGGATTGTTCTTTGTTGATTGGATTGTTCTATTTGTTTTGTCGGATAGATTGTTCTATCTGTTGGTAATGTTCGGCTATCGTCCCGTCGTCCTGACGCACGTACTCCATGGCTCTCTTGATATAGAACAGTGCCATGTTGTTCTCGCCTTGCAGGTGTAGGATCCATGCATAGGTGTCGAGATACGTCGGATTGGTGGCATCTTTGGTTATGGTTCGCTGGCTGAGTTTCTCGGCTTTCTTCAGGTCGCCTCCGCTGATAGCGAGTGTCCATGCGTAGTTGTTCAGCAGTATCGTATGTTCGGGTGCAAGTTTGAGCGCCTCCTCGTACGCTTGCAGTGCCTGATCGTAGTGCTTGAGGTGCCCGTGCAGGTCGCCGCTCAGCAGCAACAGTTCCAACTTAACCATCGGCTCCTCGGCGTGCAGCAGGGCGTGGCTTAGGACAGCGAGTGTCGAATCCTCGTCGCCTTGTTGCCAGCAGCGCAGGGCTTTGAAGTATCCCCACTTGGGATTGTCGGGCAGTACGGCATAACTCTCGTCGATGAACGCGCCAACCTCTTCTACCGTCACGGTGCTGTCGTCGCGCATAAGGTTGGCTATCTGCTCGCGCAGTGTGGCGTCGGTAGGGTTCATGGTGAGCATCGTACGACCTATCTCCAGTGCGCCGGTGGGGTTGTGCATGTCGTTTTGCTCGAAGTCGAACATCGCCTGATAGATCTGTTGCTCATAGGGATACTGCTCGCGCAGTTCGCTGAGCATAGCGCGTATGTCGGCAGGGGTGTAGCCCGCGCGCTCCTTGCAGTTCGTTACGTAGTAGATCTTGCGTTGCAGCGGTATGTCGGCGTTATCCAGCAACTGGTTCAGCAGTTCGCGTGCCTCGGCTGCGTTGCCTTTGGCGGTTGCCTCGCTGTAGGCGTGCTCCTGACGAATGGCGCGTATGCGGCCGTTGTTCGGGTCGCGCCGGAGGTAGTTGTCCAACACGCGGAACGCCTCGGCGCGCTTGCCTGCCTCGCGCAAAATATTGAAACGTGTGATAACCGACTGCTCGGTGGCTTCGCCGGTGAGTTTGTCAATCGCGTCGCGTGAGGCGAGAGCCTGCTTGAGTTTGCCTTCTTTGAGATAGATGTGCTCGTACAGTTCCAGAACGTCTATATCCTTGGGATTGCGCTTACGCATCGTTTTCAGCACCTGCATCGCCGTGTTCTTGTGTCCCGTCTCGTAGGCGGTGACAGCATAACGCAGCCAATAGTCGTCGGGCGAACCCTCGTAGGCGGTGCGCAGTAGCGGCAACGCCTGCTCCTTGCCGAACAGACTCTGGATATACGCTCCGCGCATCGAGCAAACGGTGGGATTGGCAGGATCGATAGCATAGCACAACTCGAGCATAAAGTATGCCCGCGCATGTTCGTTGCGCTCCGAGGCTTGCAAGGCGGCATACAGGTAGTAATCGAGACGCATTTGTTCCTCGGCAGTCAGCGCCTCCGTTTTCGGCTTGGCGTGAACGATACTGCTACAAGCGAGCAGCAGCGTAAGTAATATATAGGATAGAGGGAATTTCAATTTTCAGGTTTCCAATTTATGATTGTCTTAAAATCTCTTCTGCACCAGTACATAAACGCTGTCGGGTAGCACACGGACGGTTACGTTTTGTTCGGCATCGAACTCGTCACCGTCGATAGTTACTGTGCCGTTGTGCGCGCATGCGGTGCAGTCGTCCGCCTGCCGCCAACCGCTGTTGTCGTGCAGTTCGAGTTGTCCGTCCTGTATGCTTGTTTTGACGCTTTGTGCGCAGTTGACGAGTTGCTTGTCGCCTATCGTAACGGCGGTCATTGCGGTCAGTCGGCGTGAGTTATCCAAGGTCACCTCCATACTGTCGCACAACACGGGTTCGCAGCGGTTGAGCCATGTGAGCGCGGCATTGAAGCGCAGCGGCAAACTGAGGTGACGCGCCAGCGTGTTCGTCAGTCCCATAGGAATAATGCCCAAAGCCGAGTGTGTGCCGACTAAGCCTTCTGCTACCTCGCGAACAGTGCCATCGCCGCCGACAGCAATCACAGCATCAAAGCCCATGGCGGCATATTGCTTGGCGAGGGTCAGGGCGTGTCCTTCACGCTCGGTGAAGACAATGTTCTCCAGCCATTGGCGTTTGTCGAGCAGCTCGTTGATGAGTTTAGGCAAACGGCGTTTGTTCTGCGTTCCGGACATAGGATTGATGATAAATGCAATATTCTTCATAAGCATCTCAATTCATTCAAAATTATACATACGCGGGCGATTGTAACAAACGCTCCGCTTTGCTTTAGCAAAAAAACATACAAAGATACGAAAAAAAAAGCACATTTGCAAATTTTTTGTCAAATTATTTGCTTTTGTCAAATATTTGTTGTAATTTTGCACCGAAAACCTGAAAAAGTATGAAAAAGATTCTTTACCTTCTGTTCGCATCAGCGTTGTCGCTTGGCGTAATGAATGCAAGTGTATTGCTTAACGAGCATTTCGACCGTCCTTTGGGTGATTTGCCGGCAAGCACATGGTCGGGCGGCTCTGTGCCCAACGACAGTGCGTGGCATGTGTATAGTCCGGGTTCGGTGCTGCTGCAGGTGGTGAACAGCCAGTTGCAGTTTGCCGACTACTGCTCTGCTGCAACAGGCAAGGCGGTGCAGTACAGCGCCAACCACAGCCGTAACTATCTGCTGTTGAAGAACGCGTTGAGCGGTTCGGCAGGCAGCAAGGTCTATCTGGCGTTTCTGATGAAAGTTAATGCCGGAGGGTTGCAGACGGGCACCGGTGCCACATCCACAAGCAATGCCAACAACAGCGTGGCGGCGTTCCATATCGACGCAAGCAATAACGCCTTGGGCGCGCTCAACGGCAGGGTAATCATCCGTACCGTAGATGACGCGACATATTGTCTGGGCGTGTCCCGCCGCGGTGAGACGGTACAGTTTGCCGAGGAGCAGCTGAAGACCGGCAACACCTATCTCGTGGTGGCGGAATATGCGTTTGTGGAAGGCGAGAAGAATGACATAGTAAGCCTGTATATCAATCCTACACCTGCCTCGCAGACCGCGGCTGTATCGAGTGTGAATACGTCCACGGCTTCTGCCGATGCAACGCAGATTGTAGGTGTGGTGCTGAACTCCAACGGCAATACGCCTACGGATATGTTGATTGACGAGCTGCGCGTGGCTACCTCATGGGACGATCTGTGGGAAGACAGTTCTGTGCCCGTGCCGACCATCACTGCTGCGGCGAGTGTGGATTGCGGCAAGGTGGCTGTGGGCGAAGAGGCTCAACGCACACTGGTAGTGCAGGGCGCGAACCTGCAAGGCGGCATTAGCGTGAGTTCGGATAACCCTGCCTTGGTGCCCGGCGTACAGTTTATTCCGCAGGCTGAGGCAGAGCAGCAGGGCGGATATGCACTGACACTGAAACTGACCGCCACCAAGCAGGGCACAGGCAAGGCGAATCTGACATTGTCTTCCGCCGGCGCAAGCGACCAGGTGGTAGTTGTGAACTGGACAGCCGCTATGCCCGTGCCTCCGGCAGGCACAGAGTTGCTGGATAATGCGGGCTTTGAGGACTATTCGTGCAACGCGATGTTCGGGTGTTCGTTCGATGTGTGGAGTCTGCCGCTGAGCAGTGCCTCGCCGGAGACAACCGACAAAATAGAGGGCGAAGCCGCCATGCTGCTGAACCCCGTATCCGGCACGGCTAACCTTGATCAGGGCGTGGCGCTTACTGACGAGGATTATGCAGCCGGAACACTGTTCAAACTGACGATCAATTATAAGACGGTCAGTCTGCCCGAGAACACACGCCTGGCGCTGGACTGCTACTGGGTACCCGTGGGCGGCGGCGATGCCGAGGCAATGAAACAGCATGACGCCGATGTGCTGCAGCAGACTTTGGCTGAAACGGCCGACAACGTATGGCAGACGCTGAGCGTAACGACCTCCAAACCGGCAGGATCGACCACGCTGCGCGTGCGGGTAATTGTTCCCAAGAATGCGCAGGTGCTGTTGGATGATTTCAGTCTGGTGCAGACTGCCAACACCGAACCGTTCATTCATGTCACGCCTGCCAAACTCAATGCTGTGGAGACCACGTTGGGCAACAGTGTTCAGTTCCCGGCATTACGTATCGAACAAGGCAACCTGAGCGGTGCCACGAGTTTCGAGTTGTCATACACCGATGCGGCGATGTTCAGTCTGTCACAGTCGTCACTGGCTGCCGATCAGAGCGCGTGCGAACTGGTGATCACCTATGCGCCGACGGCAGCCGGAGTGCATACGGCGTACCTGAATATTGACAATCCGGCGCACACGAGTTTGCACCAGACAATCAAGTTGCAAGGCTCGTGCAGCGATCCTGCGGCTCAACCTGCACTGAGCATCACACCTGCTACATTGCCGGCGTTTGAGGCAAAAGTAGGGCAGACGCTGACGAAGACGTTCACCGTGACATCGGTTAATTGTACGGATTTCGTTTATCTGAGTGTAGAACATGTGCAGGGCGCGGCGTTCACGATTGACGCCTCGATGCTCAGTAAGAACACCTCGAGTGAGGTCACAGTGCGTTTTGCGCCGATGGAGGCTGGAACGTATCAGTCGGTGGTTACTGCCACTTCGCTGAACGCCGAGAGCGTGACGCTCACCCTGAACGGTACAGCCACAGGCGGAGGCGATGTGATAGAGTGGGCAACGGATTTTGTGTGGGACGACAGTCAGCCATTGGCTGTGATGGAGGAGCATTTCGACAACGCCGAGCATAACCAACCTCTGCAAATCAGCGGATGGCAGAACGTTGCGGCAGCCGATGCGCGTCCGTGGTGGGGACTGGATGCGACGCAGACCAGTCTGTTCGATGGAGACAACAAGTGCGCCAAAGCAACGGCGTACGAGTTTGGCAAGCCGTCAACGGGATTGTGGGAGATGTGGCTCGTGACGCCCGCACTGGACTACAAGAATGCGGAGAACCGCGTGTTTGCGTTCAGCGTCATGGGGCAGTACCTGCCGGAGGAAGAGATTCCGGCAGTGCTGGAGATCTATTATATCGATGCAACCAATCCGGAAAATGTGTTCCGTCAGGATTTGACAGGCAGTTTCTCTATCCCCAAGACGTCAGACGAGGACTCGCAATGGGTGACGTTCGTTCTTGATCTGGAGCCGTATGCCGAGACGATGGCTGATGTGTTCCGCATGGCTTTCCGCTACGAGGGCCCCAACGGCGCAGACGGAGCGGTGACGTATTATATAGATGATGTCAGTTGGGGCGTGGTAAAAACCGGTGTAGAGGCAGTGGGTTCGCAGCCTGCAGTGCGCAAGACGCTCCGCGACGGTCAGGTGCTGATCATGCGCGGCGATGCGTGGTACAGCGTGCTTGGTACACGGGTGGAATAAGCGTGTACCGCATGCGAAAGGACGTCAGCCGGAGTGCGGAAAGACAGTGTCTGCCGGCTGCCGGTGAACAAAAGGGCCTTGCTTGTTGCAAGGCTTTTTTGATGCAAAAAGTATATAATACTACGTATTATATAGTATAAGGTTAAAAAATGAAAAATGAGCCTGTTATCCTATAGTTATCTTACGGTTATGTTGCGGTTATCATTTGGTAAGGGATCGATATGCATTCGAAAACGGTGCGGGAACGGATCGGAACGGGATTGTAAACTGTACGGATTGGACGGATTGTACGGATGCAAGCGGTGGGATGAGGGAGGGATTTTGGGGGAAAATAAAGTGACGTACAGGCAAAATAAGCGGTTGTGAGCGAAAAAGTGAAAATATTTGTGAAATAAATGGATATTTATTTGCATAATTCAAATATTTTTTGTATCTTTGCAGGCGAAAGGTAAAAACAGAAAAGCACTATGCCGGAAATAAGTCGTTTTTA
>Ga0310694_10006236_pt1 | contig 11288 bp, 4 predicted proteins | sample 174DNAGHGhighgp2_FD_203884 | JGI IMG/M metagenome (GOLD analysis project Ga0310694, IMG submission 203884) | Sheep rumen microbial communities from Palmerston North, Manawatu-Wanganui, New Zealand - 1742 DNA GHGhigh gp2 (v2) (version 2) | ecosystem: Host-associated > Mammals > Digestive system >... | reverse complement strand
AAGGATGTACATTTGCAGGATGGTATACTGATTCATCATTAACTAAATCATTTAATGTAACAACTCCTATTACAGCAGCTACTACTTTATATGCTAAATGGAATGTAACAATTACATTTAATACAAATAGTGGTACAGCAATTACTTCACAAACAATAGCTAGTGGAGAAGCTATTTCTACTGTTTCTACATCAAGAAGCGGCTATGATTTTGCTGGCTGGTACACAGATAGTGAATTAAAAAATGAATTTGATGTTGCAACTCCTATTACAAAGAGCTTAACATTATATGCTAAATGGAAACTAAATGCAGTTGAAGGTCAAATAATTAAAGTGGCACAAGCCTATAATGAAGGCGCCTATATATTATTTGAAGCAAGTAGTAAAGATGCTGCCTCTAATTCAACTATATCTTATTCAGCAGATGGCACAAGCTGGACAAATATTGATAAAGACTTAATTAGATATGATTCTGATGCTAAAATAGCTAGAGCTGATATTTTAGGTTTAAAGGCTGGAAGCTATGTAGTAAAAGTAAATAATGGTGAAAAAGTATCTACTTCATCTACATTAAATGTTTCAGCAGATGATAGATCAGGCTATGCTCACTTTAATAATACTACTGGTGTAGGTGCTTACAATAATGATGGTACATTAAAGAATAATGCAGTAGTTGTATATGTAAATGAAGCTAATAAAAATACAGTACAAGCAAATGGATATACAGGTATAGCAAATATTCTAAAGAATCAAAGCAAATCATCTAAACCATTAAGTATAAGAATCATTGGCACAGTTGGTGCCGCAATGTGGGCATCACCAACATATTCTACTTCTTCATATAATGAAGCAACAACTTCAACAATTAGAGGAAATAATGGTTCTTATTTAGAACTTAAAAATTATGAGGAAAGCGCATTATTAAATACATTTAATGTGTTAGACGAATCAAAGTATTCTAAATTAAATAATTTAACTAATAAAATTAAATATGACTCATCAAAAAAAGAATTCGATTCATATTACAATATGTTAGATATTACAAGCGCTAGCAACGTAACAGTTGAGGGAATCGGCACTGATGCTACAATTGCTCAATGGGGATTTACTTGGAAGAATTCAAGTTCTATTGAAGTTAAAAATTTAACTTTCACAGATTATCCTGAAGACGCATGCGCATTTGAAGGATCTGCAGATGACCTAGCAACAGGAACTACAGCATTGGATGTCAACAAACTTACAAGCGGATATTATTGGATTCACAATAACACATTCAATATTGGTAAAAATAATTGGGATGTTTGTAGCGAACATGATAAGGGTGATGGTGATGGATCAACTGATATTAAGAAGATTAGAAATGCCACATATTCGTATAATAAATATATAGGCACACATAAAACAGGATTAGTAGGTGGAAGTGAAAAGCACGTTTCGGCTAATTTAACATTCCATCATAATTATTATACAGGTTGTAAATCCCGTATGCCTTACGCAAGACAAGCAAATATGCATATGTATAATAATTATTATGATTCATCTACAGGAACTACAATGCAGATTTATGCAGGTGCATATGCATTTATAGAAAATTGTTATTTTAAAAATGATAAAAAAACATTTGAGTTTAATAATAAGGGCTATACAACTCCAGCAGTAAAATCATACAATAACATTTTTAATGGAAGTAAAAATTATGATATTTCAGGCGTTAGTATTGTAACTGATAGAGCCCAAACAGTAGAAAATGGCAATATATTCAATAAAAATTTCGACACTGATTCATCATTCTTCTATTATGATTCAACAAATAAAAAGAGCGATGTAACAATTATGAATCAAGCATCTGAATTACCTACATTAATTCCTACAGTTGCAGGTGCTGGTATATTACCTAACTTTAACCTTGGCTCATTTACCGATATTGATACATCTACTTCTGGTTCTGAATCAGGATCAGGCTCTACTGATACTCCAACTAAATATACAGTAACATTTGAAACTAATGGTGGTACAACTATAACATCTCAAGAGGTAACAAGTGGAAATACAATTTCAACAGTTTCAACATCAAAGGATAATTATACATTTGCTGGTTGGTATACTGATTCATCATTAACTAAATCATTTGATGTAACAACTCCTATTACAGGACCTATTACTTTATATGCTAAATGGGAAGCTACATCATCACAATCTCAAACTGGAAATACATTAACATTAGCAATTCCTTCAACAACAGAAGCAGTTGAGAAAACCGAAAACTTTACTGCAGGTGATTTTACAGTAACTGCTTCATCAGAAAAGAAAGTTACAATTAACAAAGACAATATAGCTTTAGGTGGTGCAGGTACTACAACTTATCGTTCTATCATAGCTAATGTTGGAACAACAAGTGAAATAACAATCACTATTAAAATAACTGGTGGTTCTAACGATAGATATTTAGTCGTAGCTGATGAGGCTGGAAACTCTTTATCAGAAACATTAGTTACTGGTGAAACTTTAACTATTAAGGCATCAGGAAGTACAAAATATTATTTATATTCAAAGAAAAGCGGATTAAATGTATATACATTAACAATTACATATTAATTGGAGATAAAAATGAAAATGAATAAAATATCAAAAATATTATTATTTAGTGCTAGTGCTCTTTTGTTAGCATCATTATCAGCATGTGGTGATGATGCTAATAATGATACTACTCCTATCATTGATAATAAAGGAACAAAGGATGATAAAGAGCCTATATCTAACTCAACTGAATCTAATAATGTTATTGTAGAATCTAATGGTTATACTGAAGGTGCTTATTTAACATTTAATTTAGAAAAGGATAATGCTAGTAAAGCATTTGTATCTTATTCAGTAGATGGCACTAATTGGAAAAAGATAGATGATGAATTAATAAGATATAATGAATCTACTAGAATAGCTAGAGCTGATATCTTAGGCTTAAAAGCTGGAAATTATAAAATTAAAGCTGATAATGGTGTTAATTATACAATAAAAGATATAACAGTAGCTAAGGATGATAGATCAGGCTATGCTCATTTTAATAACACTACTGGTATAGGTGCTTATAATAATGATGGATCATTAAAGAATAATGCAATTGTTGTTTATGTTAATGATTCAAATAAAAATACTGTTAAGGCTACTGTTAATGGAGCTGAACAAACAGGATTAGTTAATATTATTAAGGCAGCAACTAACGCAAATGAGGCATTAGATATAAGAATATTAGGAGAAATCCAAACTCAGCAATGGAATTCTAAAACTCATGGTGCTGGCAATACTTCTTCTAGACAATCAAATCTAGATAATACATTTAGTAGTGTTGATTGGAATAAAACAACAGAAAATGAGTTAAAAAATCCAGGTACTGCTAAATCTAGCAATTATTATAAGATTGATGAAGAAGATATTATTAAATATGGAATCAATTCTATGAGTAGTGATATAGAAAAAGGCATTACTCATTTAGATGGATTAACTAATAATATTTTAAAGGATATTAAATCAGGAGAATATGATTCTTACTATAATGAATTAGATGTTAAATTATGTAACAACATTACAGTTGAAGGTGTTGGTACTGATGCTAAAATATTCCAATTTGGCTTCTGCTTCAATCAATGTAACTCTATAGAGGTCAAAAATCTCGAATTTAGCGGCTATACAGAGGATGCTATAGGAATACAGGGTGTAAGCTCAGATATATCATTATATAGCGATTATTGGATTCATAACTGTACATTCAATAGTGGAAAAAACAATTGGGATGTATCATATGAAAATGATAAGATGGATGGGGATGGCTCTACAGATTTTAAGTATGCTCATGATTTAACTATATCTTATTGTAGATATAACAATACTCATAAAACAGCATTAATTGGTTCAAGTGCTTCAAGCTATCAATATAATGTAACATTCCATCATAATTACTATAATTCTTGTGGTTCTAGATTACCATTTACAAGACAAACAAATTTCCATATTTATAATTGTTATTATAATGGTTCAACAGGAACTAATATGCAAATTCAATCAAATGCTTATGCCTTTATTGAAGGCTGCTATTTTGAAAATACAAATAAGACATTTACTACTAGTGATGGTGGTGTTATTAAATTATATAAAAATACAATTAATTCAACATCATCAATTACAGGTTCTGGAATTAATTATGTAAATAGCCGTACTGAGGTAGTAGCAAATGCATGTAAGGCAGATAATAAAAATGATTATTCATCATTTGATACAAATAAGAATCAATTCTATTTCGATGATGTAAATAACATAACTAAGGTTGAATTAATGCTTAAATCTGATGATGTTAAAGCCTATATTCCTACTGTTGCTGGAGCAGGATTACTTCCTGTTCTAGATTATTCAAAGAATTTCACTGAAACTAATGAAGGATATGTAGATACATCAGTTATAGCTACATATAATAATTCAGAAGCTGCACCTACATCTAAAGGATTATATTATACAGTATTAGATAATTCTTCTCCTCAGGTACCTTTAGCTGAATCTAATGTTACATCATCAACAATAGTTAAAGAAAAAGATGGAATTATTTATATTACAGATTCAAGTGATATAGCAACAACAATTGGATATTATATGCTAGAGGATGCATATAAATATACAACAGGATCTCATACATATAAATTAGATATTAATTTAGAGGGTGTAGGCTCTAGCTGGTATTTCTTAAGATTCTTAGATAATAATGGTGCTGAGGTATTAAGCGTTGGTACAACAAAGAATTCAAAACATATTGGATATACACTAGATACAGCTTCTATTTCAGATCAATCAAAGGAAATAGATATTGCAGGTAGTGCATTCCAAGCAAATACTAAATATTCAATCACATTAACTATTGATTATGATAATAATACTGCAACTATAAAAGTAAATAATGATTCAAAGACAATTGATAATTTTGATATCGAATCATTAGGTGGATTTAAATTCTTTACTGCTAAAGCAGCAACAAATAGATCATTTTCAATTAGTAATATTGAAATAATAGCATAAAAAGCGGTTTTGCCGCTTTTTCTATTTAATATATTTACCTAATCTATTATTAACTACTTCTTTTATATTTTCTGCCTTCTTAATGCAAAATTCTTTTTTTAAACCTGATTTAGTTCCAACAATAACTAAATCATCTATTGTTATATTTTTACCCTTATGATTAACAGATGTTGTATGCTCACCATAATATGTATTACTATATGTCATATCATATGCTGGTGATAATCTATATTTTTTAATTGTTTCATCATATACATATGAGAAATTCTTTAAATGATCATCTAAATTATGAGCAAATACGTTAAAGCACATTCTTAAATATAAGTCTTCTAAATCTTTTTTATCATCTATTGTTAAAATTCTTGTTAATTTAAATAAATCTAGATAATCAGCACATGGTGTATTAAAATCAGCTTCTAATAATGCAGCTGCAGTTATAACATGTATTTTCTTATTTTTTTCTCTATCAAATCTTTTAATACCAAAATACCCTTTAGATATTTTAGATTCAAATAATTTTGTAGTAGGAATATTAATACCTATTTCTTTGCATACAAGACTATATTCATATTCACATAACCCTGAATTTTCAATATCATATCTTGATTGAAATTTTATTATCCATTCCTCTCCATCTATATTTATTAAAGCCTTTGGTCTAGCTCCACCAGATGAACCACCATAGCCATACAATAAATCAATATTTATATTCTCTTCATTAGATAGGATGTTATTTACTTCATTTTGAAATTCATCAAAATCTACTATATTGTTAACCTTGTATTCTTTATTTGGTATATATTCTAAAGCTCCAATTCCACCTTTTCCAACACAAGCTAATCTAAATAAACCATCATATTCTTTTATCCCTTTTTTCCTTAGATATCTTTCAAATAATAAATTACCCCATGAATCAGGTAAACTATCAGCAAAAACGCCAAAAAAGCCTTTAAAAGTCATATCTGATGGTATAAACAATCCTTCTTTTAACGGAAGAGAAAAAGGTGAAATAGAAAAACCATTTTTTAACCAATTACTATCATATTGAAATGCATATTTTTTTGTTTCATTAATTAATCCAATAGTTCCAACTAATTGATTGTTATAATAAACATCTATTCTATTTTCCATATTTTATGACCTCACTAATATCTTTATATGGAATTTCTTTAAACATATTTGTTATTTCATATTGCATATCTAATGCAACACACAATTTTATTAAAGAACGTAAAGATATTTCACCAGTTGTTTCAAATCTTTTTATAGTACCATAGCTTACATTACTTTTAAGTGATAAATCCTTTTGAGTAATGTTTTTAATTTTTCTAATTTTCTTAAATCTAGTAGCTAAATTTAATGAAATCTCATCTACTGTTTCAAATAACATTTTATCACCTCAAATAGATAAAATATTGTCTATTTTAGCTATTTTTTATCAAAATAGATAATATTTTATACATTTATTATAACATTTGTTAATTATAATAACAAGAAAAAATGATACTATTTCTAGTACCATTTTTTCCGTTTTATAAGGAAACTTACTTTGAAATAAGAAAATCCCTTTTTTTATGCAATACCAGTTATTTGAATAGTTACATAATTTAAGTAATTTTGTGATTCTGTTGATGAAATTACTACTTTACCGCTTGTTGTTACACTTGTTGTATAAATGTAATTTTGTGCTGTTGAATTAGTTTCATCCTTTGTTAATGTTAAGTCAGTATCACCAATCTTTGCTGTTGAAGCTACATCAGAATATGAACTAACTGTAATTATTGCACCATAACCACTTTCAAGCGCAATATCAAATGATAATGTATCATCTTTCTTAAACTCTAGATATCCTGGATTTGATAAATTAGTTCCTGTTACTGTGAAACCTTCTTGTGAACCAGCAGCTTGATTATTTGACCATTTAACAACATTTGTCATACCACTAATTGAGTCACCATGGAATACAATTCCTGTGTCAGTCTTAATTGTATAATCAATGTCTTCAAATACAATAGTTACATAATTTAAGTAATTTTGTGATTCTGTTGATGAAATTACTACTTTACCGCTTGTTGTTACACTTGTTGTATAAATGTAATTTTGTGCTGTTGAATTAGTTTCATCCTTTGTTAATGTTAAGTCAGTATCACCAATTTTTGCTGTTGAAGCTACATCAGAATATGAACTAATTGTAACAACTGCATATTTACCAGAAGAAATACTTAAATCAAATGATAATGTATCATCTTTCTTAAACTCTAAATATCCTGGATTTGATAAATTAGTTCCTGCTACTGTGAATCCATCTTGTGTACCAGCAGCTTGATTATTTGACCACTTAACAACATTTGTAATACCATCGATTGAATCACCATGGAATACAATTCCTGTTGTTGTTGAAATTGCTGTTGAAGTTTGTGAACCTTCGCCAGATCCTTCTCCTGAACCTTCGCTACCACTTGATGGAGTAGGAGCTTCAGTTGTAAAATCTACTTCGAATGCACCAATATAACCATTAGATGCTGCAGTAATTACTACATCACCTGCATTTTCTAATACATATACATATTTTGTACTAGCATTAGCTCCTGTTGCGCTAGTAATTGTTTCAACTGTAGTACCATTTAATGTTACTACTGCATTATTTTGTCCATTGTAGAAATAAACATATAATAAACACTTATCAGCTACTGTAAATTTAACTGTTGCATCTTTAGGGAAATTTAACCAGTTATCATTGCCATTAGACTTTGCACCTTCATATGTTACAAGATCGTAAGTTGCTTTATCTGTTGTTTCTAACTTAACACCATTTTCTGGATTATTATGATTTAATGATACAGCATCTGTATTAGTTGCATGATATGTACCACCCTTGAAATTTACAAATGTGTTCTTCTTAATCTTTGTTTCATATACACACTTAGCATATAAAATTGGATCATTTTCACTTTGACCATCGCCACGTGTTACACTCCATGTACCAGCAGTTGCTAATGAATATACATAAGTTGTAGTATTATCAGCATTATCTACTGAACTTAATAATTCTGCAGCTGTACCACTACCATTCTTTACAGATGGAGTTGCCTTAATCTTATTAATATGAGCAACGATTACAGTTAATGTTGCATTTGACTTAGTTGTAGCAACAATTAATTCACCCTTACTATCAAGCTTTAATCCGTTTGTTGTTGAAATTTCTTCACCAGCAAGGTTAGTTAATTTGAAAGTTGCACCCATTGACTTATATGCTGTATTAGCACCAAAACTGAAGTTTTCAATACCACTAGCAGCATAACGTGTAACTTCATCATCACCCTTTACACCAGGTTCTGCAGCAATAGTACTATCAGTTGTATACCATTCACATTGAGTCCACTTTGGATCTACTGGGTTGCATGTAATTGAAGCACTCTTACCACTACCATCTGTTGCAGTTGCAGTAAATGTAACAGTACCTTCCTTCTTAAATGTTACTCTACCTGTATAAGCATCAATTTCACCAACTTCTGTATCTGATGAAGACCACTTTACAGACTTATTAGTTGCATCACCAGGACCAACTGTTGCTTTAAGAGTTAAACCAACACCAACACATTCAAGGCTTGTGCTTGCTGTTACAGCTACATCTGTAACCTTAGTATCCTTAACGCCTGAATCTGGAGTTACAACAACCTTTGTAATATATGTAGTTGCTTTAGCAGTAATAGTAACTGTCTTAGCATTTGCATCATAAACTGCATAAGTATTTAATACTTCTGAACTTGTTGAACCATTATTGAAGAACATTACTGCTTCGCCTTGAGTATCAGCCTTAGTTTCTACTGTACCAGCATAGTAACCATATACTTCAACATAGCACTTACCAGAAACTGGAATAGTAATTGTATTACCAGCAGCTCCTCTATAGTGAGTCTTATTATTTTCTAATGCAAATCCATCACATAATGCTGTTTGATCAACAGAACCATCAAATAAATAAGTTACTGGCTCACCAGCTGTTTCATCATCAAATGTGATATTTGATGAATCCATATCAACTGTGAAACCATTATCAGTAATTAAAGCATCAATATCCCATACTGTAGAATCCTTTTCATACTTTAATTTACCACCATTAAATACTCTATTTAAAATATTTCTACGACCAGCGAATTCCTTAGCTACTGTAGCATCATCTAGAATATCATCACCTGTATAATTTAAAGTTGTTGCTGTAGCCTTATCCATCTTCCAACCAATAACTTTTCTATCATATTCTGAAGGAATTGGATTCTTATACCATACACCAGATTCAATATCTGAACAAGTAGTATTAATATAAGCTACTTGGCTAAAGTATCCTGAAGTCCATGGAGAACGAGCAAGATATGTTTGTTGACCTTTTTCTTTTGCTTCATCAGATTCTTTAACTGTTGAGTTATAAATAACTAAACCCTTACCAGCCTTAGATGAAATAGCCATTCTTGGAGCTGTTACATATGAAGCATGAGTATTAGCTTGTGAATCATAAACAGATACAATTTCACATTTTTCGTAAAGAGCTACTGAACCAGCTTGCTCCATCCAAATAAAGTCAGTATCACCTTCGATATAGCATCCATAGAACCATGCCTTACCAGCAGTTCTTAATGTATCTTGATGTGATTTAAATGCACAGTTATAAGCAACTGTATTACCCTTAGTATCAGTACCTAATACTTCAGCTTGAGTATTAGAACCCATACCTGCAGCAGCTGCACCATCACGTGTCCAGTCACTTTCAAGAGTAACATTTTCAAGAATAATATTACCAGTTCCTTGAACAGAAATTAAATTACGAGTCTTTTCTTGAGTCATATCAGAACCATGACCCTTGATAATAACATCAGCACCATACTTAGCATCTGTAGCACCAACAATCTTAACAGTTGCTGAACCGTTATATGCTAAACCATTTTCTTCATAAGTTCCCTTAGGAAGGATAATTGTATAAGTTGCAGTATCACCACTTGTTGGAATAGCAGCTAATGCAGCTGTAATTGAAGCATATTCAGTACCATTCATTGTAATCTTAGATGCTTCAACTAAAGTAGAATTCCACTTTGCATATAATGTTACATCACCAGAAATAGCAGTATTAAAATCAAATGCCTTAGTTAATGCAACATCAGTATACCAACCACCAAAAGTGTAAGTATTAACTGAACCAGTCTTTGTAGGTGCAGTAGGGCTTGTTGCCTTATTACCTTCTACAACTGTTTGTGAAGCTACAGCTGTACCACCATTTGAATAGAAGTTAACAGTATAGTTCTTCTTCACAGGATCAGGTGTTACTTCTTTCCCACCATCACCGCCATCCACAATTGGATCAGCTGGTTTATCTTCATCACCACATGCTGATAAACTGAAAACAGCTGCGGCAGCTAAAGCTAAACCTAATAAAATCTTTCTTTTTTTCATTTCACATTTCCTCTCATTTTTTTCTTTTAAACGTTATGGCATCCTAGTGCCACTACATTTTTTATACTAGCATAACGAAAGCGCTTTTTCAACATCGCTTCGGTTCATGTTAAGCGCTTACTGTATCGTTAATTTTTTTTGTTAAAATCTACTGATATCAAAGCAAAAAAAGTTCTATAATATTGTTGAAAACATTAATATAATGCTGTCAAAAAGATATATCGTAGCTTATTGATACTATATATAAATCAAAAGATACCATCCCTTCGGTATCTTTAAACTAACACAGAAGACTCATTCCCTTGAGTCTTCATTTTTTTCATTTAATCTCCAAATATTCTAGTAATTCTTCAATTATCTTATATTTAGATGTCCCTAATTTCATTTTTCATATATTTACCTCCAATTTTTAGAGAAAGAAAAGGCCGCACTGCATTATTGCAATACGACCATAAATCCATAATTATTTAGTTGTAATAATATCTTTTTATATTTCATAATTATTACCAACCTCAATTTGAAGTTATACCATAATTCTATATTAATTAATACTAATTATTACTTCTCTTAGATGATTCAATTATAAATGAAACACCAACTGGTTCTTCATTTTTTACACTTAGCTTATAATCAAAGAAATTAACAGTCTTTTCTACAATAGACATACCAAGACCAAACTGACCCTTACTACCCTTTTCATATGGCTTAAATTGATTACCAATAAATTTCTCATCAATATGCTCACCATCATTATAAATTCTAATTCTATCAGGTCTTAAAACAATT
>Ga0310694_10006235_pt1 | contig 11289 bp, 12 predicted proteins | sample 174DNAGHGhighgp2_FD_203884 | JGI IMG/M metagenome (GOLD analysis project Ga0310694, IMG submission 203884) | Sheep rumen microbial communities from Palmerston North, Manawatu-Wanganui, New Zealand - 1742 DNA GHGhigh gp2 (v2) (version 2) | ecosystem: Host-associated > Mammals > Digestive system... | reverse complement strand
ATTGATAATCCTATTTATCTGGATAGTGAAGATTGTTGCATAGAATGCCGTTATAAGAATCAATGATGCAAGAACTCCATAACAGCCTATATAATGGCCAATAAAAAAAGACAATGGAATATGAAGAATGAGACCTACCAATGTTACGTATGTTTGAAGTCTTATACAACCGGTTCCGTTAATTAAATAAACCTGAAGTGAGTCCAAGGAATTTATTATCACATAGACAGCAACGGTTATTGTCATTAATATGGAAATTTGAGCCTTGTTGCCTATCCAGAGTCCATAGACAAGAGGAGAGGCAATAACCATTAGTACAATACAAACAGCAGACATTAACCATAAAAGCAACATCTTATTATACACTTTCCTCATCCATGAAAAATCCTTCTTTGTGTAAGCATCTGTAAAAGCAGGCCATAACGGGGTAAGAATAATATTATAAATCATCAATGCCACATAAATATACTTATAAGCAATATTATATGAGGTAACATCGTTTGGCCCTGATAAATTTGAAATTAATATGTTTGTTGTTTGGAAAAGGACTACAACTTGAATTTGAATTAAGAAGAATTTTGCACCTAAACAAAACAAGTCTTTAACATATTTACGAGACACGTATTGTAAAGCTGGTGATATTTCTTTAAATGAAGTTCTAAATAAATAAAGTGTTGCCAAAGCAATAACCATGATTGGCATTGCAGATATAGCCAATGCCAAATATGTCAATGACACCAACTTCGTTTTGGTCAATAAAACAATTATAACAAGTGAGAAAATGTTACCTATTACAGGAAACAATGAGGAGAGCGCTGTCTTCTGATATGCGGAGATTACAGCTGTTAAAACATTCAAAATCATTTGTAGACAAAAGCATGCACATATAACATATAATGCATTTCTTATCTCATCAGCATAAATAGATGAAACATTCAAAAACGAACACCAATCAACAAAGGGTATTATTCCCCATATAATCAGTGCCAAAGGAACGAATATAACAATCATTATGGCATAAGTGGTCGAGACAAGGTGCCTGCCCCTTTGGGTATCCCTCAATGCTAAAGCTTCTGCCAGTTTGTTCTTCAGCCCTAACGTAAATCCAATATCAAAGAAATTAAGCCAGACAATTACAGATGACAAAGTCAGCCAAATGCCATATAGCTCAGATGACACATAACCGAGCGTCATTGGTACTAACATAAGAGATACAATGATGCTTATACCCTTAATTAACAGTGAGCCGGCTATATTTTTCTTGACAATCTGTGTTCGAGAATTGCTTGATGTCATTATTTCAATATTGAAAGAATAAAAATTTCCTGTGTAATATTTTTCAGTTTCTCATCATCCTTACATATCTCTTTCGTATATTCCAACATGATTTGAATAATGAGGGGCCCACCTGAATCTTTGTTAGATAATGGCATAACAAAAGAATGCATAATTCATGAGTATGATGGCCATCCGACATTTCTTGATAGTACACCTTATAGGCATATTGATAGTCTGGACGATCTGAAGCATCAATACAATACTGGAAAAAGTCATACATCCAGCAAATGGTTTCTTTTATCCGTTCTCCATGTACAACATTACTTGCTATCTCCTTTTGGCTGTAGCCAATGTGCTTAAGTACTTTCTCTCGGCTTGTACTTGTGACAATAGAACCAAGGCGAAGATGCTGAATATAGGTTTCGTTGGGGATGTAAACTACATGATTGAGGCAGCGCCAACGATGATGCATTCTGTAGCAGGATGTGTCTGATGCATTACAGACAACAGGCAACGCTCCACGTATGGTGCCACATTATATACGGGCATCACTATTGTAATTGTAGGTATTGTCCCCTCCTGAGTTGGCATTTCGCTTTTGACAATTGTTGGGTGACACTAGCTACGAAAGCTTATCTTCTTCGACCTTTTCAAGATAATATGGTGGAATATAGGCGGTGGTTAGGCCGGATTGTAGGCCTTTGATACGAATGACCACACGCTTTTGGCGGGCAACGCGGGCAACACGGCCTGTGATGCCTTCAAAAGGGCCTGCGGTAACGCGCACCAAATCGTCGGATACGAACCTACAGGTTTTTAAATCAACTTCCATCACGTGCTCATCGAGCAAGGCTGTGGCCTTGACGAACGGGACCATATCACTGTCGCTGACTGTCAACGGCGGGTTATAGCCGTTCTCGTCCGTTACAAAATGGTTGTAATAGTAGGTTGCAAACTTCGATACTTCTGAATGCTTGACATACTTTTCGGCTTCCTGCGCCGTCATGTATGCAAAAAGAATGTTCATGAATGGGAATAGCTTGCGTTGCTTCTTGCCCGTATTTTTGTTGCGTATGTCTTTCCATATCTTGGCCACATAGACGTAGGTGCCGTCTTCAATGATAGCATTGGCTACAGTCTGTGCCAGACCATACTTGATGCGCAGAACATACCATTCCTTGTCTTCGTCTGGTACATATCTTACCGACACCCCTGTCTTTGAGCTTTTCGCTTCGGGGAAGGCAAAGGAGGCAAATCCTTTGCAGTTATCGTCCTGAATACTAGCATTATACAACGCGTTCATATCGGACTTTCTATACGCACAAGGCGGTACGTCTGTGTCTCGCTTTGGGCTAAGAAGGCTATAATGGCTGCAAAGTTACAAATATTTTTTGATTTAACACAGGATTGCTCTTTTTTTCTTCATCTCAGTTGTTGATTAACCCCATTTGCTCAAATCTATGGGAAAAGTAGTTTTAAGTAGAAATATTTGGCTATTATAATAATAATGTGTACCTTTGCAGGCATGAAAAATCCGACGGTTACAGTAACAGAGAGAGAATTAGACGAGCGCGTACAGCGCGCAGTCGATAATTTCATGGCCGGATATGGCTGCTGCCAAAGTGTGGTGGCAGCCTTTTCCGACCTTTATGGTTTAGATGAGACGATGGCCAAGCGCATTGCTGCTGGCTTTGGCGGCGGGGTAGGTCGTATGCGTATGATGTGCGGTGCCGTCTCTGGTATCGTGATGCTTGTTGGTCTCGACTGCGGACAGACGGAGGGCTCAGACCGCGAGGGCAAGTCGGCCTGCTACAAGGTTGTGCAGGATCTTCTTGCCAAGTCGAAGGAGGAGAACGGCAGCCTGATCTGTGCAGAGATACTGGGTATCAAAGGCCATGAGAAAGCGTCGTGCAGCTATGTGGCTTCGGCACGTACGGCAGAGTACTACAAGACGCGTCCCTGTGCAGCCAAAGTAGAGAGTGCCGCTCGTATCTTTGCCGATTATCTGAAAGAACGATATTCGTAACTTATCCTCTAAAGAAATCTTAATTTCTTTATCCAACTGGTGTGTAATTGGATTTTTTTGTGTAAGTTTGCAAGCTGAAACGAAAACTATTACAAAATATGAAGAAGAAACTAATCCTATCAGTTGCCCTCCTGGGGGCTTGTGTCAACATGAGTGCACAGACACTGGCTACCGACTTTAAGGGTTCTGGTTACAACAATCCCATCAGTTCTAACATCTTTTGTGCTGACCCCACGGGCCTGGAGTACAACGGACGTCTGTATGTCTATGGCTCGAACGATCACCAGGAGTTTGTGGCCAACGGTAAGAAAGACGCTAATACCTATGGCAATATTAAGTCGATCGTGGTGTTCTCCACCGATGATATGGTGAACTGGACGTTCCATGGCACCATCGATACGAAGAAGATCTGTGCTGGATGGACGCCGAGCGCATGGTACAAAGGCTATGGTGTGTCGTGGGCTCCGTCCGTGACGTGGCGTCATAATGCGGAAACTGACGAGGACGAGTTCTTTCTTTACTTCTGTAACTCGAGTCATGGCGTCGGTGTGCTGAAGGCAAACTCGCCTGTGGGACCTTTTAAATCGCCCAATAAGGAGCTGATGATTCATTACGACACGCCAGGCGCCAATGCTCAGGGTACCAATGCCAATTTCGACCCGGGTGTGACTATCGACGACAACGGTGTGGGCTGGATTGCCTTTGGTGGCCTTGGTCCCAGTACGATAATGCCTGAGGCTGCCCGTATTGTGAGGCTGAAGCCTTCGATGACCGAGGTGGACACTACGGCTGTCAAGATTCACGCTCCCTACCACTTCGAGGCCAACGAGTTGAACGTCATTGGTGGTAAGTATGTCTATACCTACTGCTCGAACTGGGAGCCTCGTTCTGATTGGAACACCTACAAGACGGAACACGGAATCACAGCCAGCGCCCCTGGTGGTGGCACTATGTGCTATATGGTTAGCGACAATCCTCTTGATCCCGACTCTTGGGTATATAGAGACTATTACGGTCCTGGCGTTGGTGGCAACAACCACTCGCACTTGCAGAAGTTCCAGGGCAACTACTATCACCTCTACCACAACCACGGTGATATTCTGTTGAATGCCATGAAAAACGCGGGAGAGGCTGATCAAAGTGCTGGCGACTACCGTTCTATCTGCGTGAACCAGACCACTGTGACCGAATCGACGGCAACCATCAATCGCGTGACACAGAACCGTGAGGGTGCCAGTCAGATTAAGAAGCTGAATCCCTACGAATGGCAGGAGGCCGAGACGATGGCCAGCTGCCGCGGTGTGGGCTATGAGGACTATGTTAACATCAAGAAGAACGGAAGAGTAAGCTCTCTGGGCAACGATGCCTCCATTAACATGCTGGTGAAGATGAAGGCTGGCTCGTGGATCAATGTCCGTGGTGTCAACTATGGAACGACTGGCGCCTCACAGTTCACACTCCGTGCCAAGGGTACAGGTAAGATGGAGTTGCGCAACGGTACCAGCGACCGTACCATAATAGCCACCATCGAGTTCTCTTCGACATCGACAGACGTGGAAGAGCAGACCTTCGATATTCCTGAAGGCAAACTGAAGGGCGAGAAGTCCAACCTCTATCTGGCTGTCACTGAGGCCACCGACTTCTATGTTGATGCCTGGAAGTTTACTGATGGTGCCGCTTCTGGCATCCAGGAAGTTGCCAACGGTCTGCAGCCAACGGCCGATAGTCAGCGTTACGACATTTCTGGTCGTAAGCTGTCCGACGCCCAGCAGCATCGTGGCATCACTATCGAGCAATATACCGACGAGAATGGCGTGAAACACTATCGCAAGAAGTTCTGATAAGCATGAAGCAGAAAACAGTCATCGCCGTCTTCGCCTCGGGTAGCGGGTCCAACTGCGAGAATCTGATTACCTATTTCAAGGACTCCGATAGCGTCGATATAGCTCTTGTGGTGAGCAACAAACCTGATGCCTACGTGTTGGAGCGTGCCCGTCGTCTGGGTGTGCCTACGGAGATTGTGCCTAAGGTGATGCTGAACGATGCTTCTCAGCTGATGCCCCTGTTGCAGCGCTATGGCATCGACTTCATCGTGCTGGCAGGCTTCCTGCCGCTCATTCCCGACTTCCTCATCGAGGCCTTCCCCCGTCGAATTGTCAATATCCATCCTTCGCTGTTGCCGAAGTATGGCGGCAAGGGCATGTGGGGACACCATGTCCACGAGGCTGTGAAGGCTGCCGGCGACACGGAGACGGGCATGACCGTCCATTGGGTGACGCCCGTCTGTGACGGTGGCGGCATCATCGCACAGTACCGTGTGGCGCTCTCGCCCGACGATACCGTGGATGACATCATCGAGAAAGAACATCAGCTGGAGATGAAGTACTATCCCAAAGTGATTGAGCAAGTGCTTGCTGAATAAATAAAAGTAAAAGGATGATATGAGAAAAGTGTTGATGTGGGTGGCACTTGCCTGCGCAGGCATGGTGAATGCTGCCGATGGCGTTCCCACAAATGCTGGCGAGACGTGTACATTTGTTGAGGGCGTACGCTATTCCCAACTGGTCATCAACGCCCGCATCAACGACTTCAAGGCCAACACCAAGGTTGCCGGCTTCGGCACTTACGACAGTCAGGGCAACCAGCTTGCAGCGCCTCAGTCCTCTTCCTCCACACTCGACTATGTGCCTGGCCTGGTGGCCAAGGCCATCATCGAGGCTGTCGATTACTACAAGGACAGCGAGACCATTGATGTGGCTCCCTGGTACTATGCCGTGCAGTCGTATGCCAACCGTTGCGACATCACCTCCAATGGCAAGAGCGGCAAGAGCTTCGACGACCTGAATGCCGTGAAGCTCTATTTCGTACTGTCGCAACTGGCTGCCAGCGGACGTTTTGCCGACAGTCCCTCTTACTCCAATGCAACGACCATTCAAAAGGCGGGCCAGCGCTTTGCCGATGCCCTGAGGGGTATTGCCCAGGCCAACAGCAACTACGTCATCAAGGCATCGACGTTGCAGGGGGCGGCAGGCGGCTGGTGGCATAAGTCGTCCTATACCAATCAGATGTGGTGCGACGGTCAGTATATGGGACCTGCCCTGTTGGCACAGCTCATCAACGCGTACAACGACTATACCCCTATCTCTGACGACGACTGGTCGCTACTCATTAAGCAGTTCACTATTTCGTGGCATTACCTGTGGGACGATGAGGCCCAACTGCTTTATCACGCCTTCACCGCCGACCCTGGTGGCAGCGCTGCCTCAAAGTGGGCTGGCGTCTCGGCTACGACAGGTGCCGAGGTCTATCACTCGGCAGAATACTGGGGACGTGCCGCCGCCTGGTATTTCCTCGCCCTCGTCGATGTGCTCGAGCAGCTGGAGCTGGCTGGCATGAAAGATACGGAACACTATCAGACCCTTCGCGGCTATCTGCAGTTGCTGGCAGCAGGCATCGCAGCCCGTCAGGACGATGCCACAGGCTGCTGGTACCAGCTGCTGGCTCATGACGGCACCTTCGTGGCCGACAGCTACGACCAGAGCTACAGATACACCTCGTCGCCCGTTGCCAACTATCTTGAGGCCTCCTGTTCGGCCATCTTCATCGCTGCCTATCTGAAGGGTATGCGACTGGGACTCTACGACACGGACTATACCAATCTTGCTACTAAAGCCTATCGCGGCTTTGTGGAGCATTTCATGGTGTCCGACGGCAACGGTGGCGTCCACCTCGTCTATAGCTGTCGTTCGGCAGGTCTTGGCGGCAGCAACTACCGTGACGGCTCTGCTGCCTACTACCTGTTGGGTAAGGACACCCAGCCAACAGGTCTGGCCGCCTCCGATTTCTATACCGAGGGAAAGGTACTGGGTGGTTTCATTCTTGCCGCTACCGAGTATGAGCGTCTTTCCGACCAGACTGCTACGGACATCACCCCCGATGTACATTATTATAATAAAGGAGAAAACCGAAATGATAAGGTCTATGACCTTCAGGGCCGCCCGATGACTGATAGCCCCAAGTCCAAAGGGCCTTACCTCCTAAACGGAAAGAAACTCTTAAACCCATAAACTCCTATACTCCTAAACTCCCAAACTCCTAAACTCAAAAACTCATCAACTCATCAACTCAAAAACTCATCAACTCAAAAACTCATCAACTCAAAAACTCATCAACTCCTAAACTCAAAAACTCAAAAACTCATCAACTCAAAAACTCATCAACTCCAAATAATATGCTTGAACTGGTGAACAATGTGAACGACGTGCTGTGGGCCTACTGCCTCATTCCTGCGCTAGTAGCTTGTGGGCTGTGGTTCACGTGGCGCACCCGCTTTGTGCAGTTCCGTATGGTAGGCGAGATGTTCCGTCTGCTGCGCGACTCCTCGTCCAAGCCGAAAGGCATGGGCAAGCACATCTCCTCGTTTCAGGCCTTCACCGTCTCGCTGGCATCGCGTGTGGGTACGGGCAACCTCGCAGGCGTGGCTACGGCCATTGCCGTGGGTGGTCCTGGTGCCGTGTTCTGGATGTGGGTCATGGCGCTCTTCGGTTCTGCCTCTGCCTTCGTCGAGAGTACGCTGGGTCAGCTGTTCAAGCAACCCCACAGCGACTCCTTTATCGGTGGTCCGGCCTACTATATCCGTCACGGTCTGCATTGCCGTTGGATGGCCATCCTCTTTGCCGTGCTCATCACCATCTCGTTTGGTCTTGCCAACAACTCCGTACAGGCCAACACCATCTGTGGGGCTATGGAGGAAGCCTTCGGATGGAACGCCCAGATGGTGGGAGTGGTGATCACCCTGACCACGCTGGTCATCGTCTTTGGCGGCATCCAGCGCATCGCCCGTGTCAGTAGCGTGCTGGTGCCCATCATGGCGCTGGGCTATTTCCTGCTGGCTGTGGTGGTCATCGTTACCAATATCAGCGCAGTGCCCCGTGTGTTCCAGGTCATCGTCGAGAGTGCCTTTGGCCTGCGTCCTGCCGCTGGTGGCATGTTGGGTGCTGCCATCATGAACGGTGTCAAGCGAGGTCTTTTCAGTAACGAGGCAGGCGAGGGTAGTGCCCCCAACGTGGCGGCTACGGCCACCGTCTCGCATCCTGTCAAACAGGGACTCATCCAGGCGCTGGGCGTCTTCACCGATACGCTGGTGGTCTGCTCGTGTACCGCTTTCATCATTCTCATCAGCGGACTCTACGACAACCCCGACCTCAACGGTATAGCCCTCACCCAGTCGGCCCTCCAGTCGGAGGTGGGCTCCTGGGGTCCCACCTTCATTGCCGTCGCCATCTTCCTCTTTGCCTTCTCGTCCATCATCGGCAACTACTATTACGGTGAGGCCAACATGCGGTTTATGACGAAGAGCCGTGTGGCGATGACTATCTACCGTCTGATGTCGGGAGGTGTCTTCGTGATGGTTGGTGCCATGATGACCCTCGATGCTGCCTGGAGCTTCATCGACTTCTTCATGCCCCTGCTCACGGCCTGCAACCTCGTGGCCATCCTCCTCTTGGGCAAGTATGCCTTCCGTCTGCTTGACGACTACCGCTCTCAGCGTCGTCAGGGCATCAAGCATCCTACCTTCCATCGCAGTCAGCTGCCCGAGATTGAGCACGACATCGCCTGCTGGGAAGATTAAACATTAAACATTAAAGATTAAAAATTAAATAATGAAGAGAACCGTTTTGTCCCTCACCTTGCTTGTAGCCATTTCGGTCATGCCGATGGCAGCACAGGAAGGTCCCACCATGGGCTGGAGCTCGTGGAACACTTTTGGCGTGAACATCAGCGAGAACATTATCAAACAGACAGCCGACGCTATGGTGTCGAAAGGATTACTCGACGCAGGCTATGACCATGTGAACATCGATGACGGCTACTTTGGCGGACGCGACGCCGAGACGGGACAGCTGAAGATTCATCCCACCCGTTTCCCCAACGGCATGCAGCCTGTGGTTGACCATATCCACTCCCTGGGACTGAAGGCCGGCATCTATAGCGACGGTGGCCACAATACCTGCGGCAGCAAGTTCAACGGCGACACCATCGGTAGGGGCGTGGGACTCTATGGCCACGACCAGCAGGACTGCGACCTCTTCTTTAAGGAACTGGGTTTCGACTTCATCAAGGTCGATTTCTGCGGTGGCTCCTACTATCATAACGATGATCACCTGGTGCTCAACGAGAAGGAACGCTATACCGCCATTGCGCAGGCCATCAAGAATACGGGTCGCACCGATGTGCGCATGAACATCTGCCGATGGGCCTATCCGGGCACCTGGGCTGACCAGGCCGGCTTCTCGTGGCGTACCACGGGCGACATCAACGCCAGCTGGGGTTCGGTGAAAGGCATCATTGCCGAGAACCTCTATATGAGTGCCTACTGCAGCAAGGGTCATTACAACGATATGGATATGCTCGAGGTGGGACGTTCGCTCACTACCGAGGAAGACAAGACCCACTTCGGCATGTGGTGTATCATGAACTCACCCCTGCTCATCGGTTGTGACGTCAGCAGGATCAACGATACCGCCCTCAGCCTCCTGAAGAACAGGCACCTCATCGCGCTCAACCAGGACACCCTCTACCAGCAGGCCTATCTCGCAGCCAAGAAAAACGACTGCTACCTCCTCGTCAAGGACCTTGACACCCTCTACGGCAAGAAGCGTGCCTTTGCTGTGTACAATCCCAACGACGTACAGAAGACTGTCGATGTCAGCTATAAGGACATCGACCTGGCAGGCACCGTGAAGCTCTTCAACGTGTTCACAGGCAGATACCTCAGCAAAGTGTATCCCGATGCCTACTCCTGTACCGTTCCTGCCCATGGCGTACGCATCTTCGTGGCTGAGGCCGAGCAACGACTGGAGCGCACCCGCTACGAGGCTGAGACTGGCTACAGCAAAGCCTATTCTGAGATTACGGGCAATGTCTGCCAATACGAGGAGGCATCCTACTGCTCGGGCGGCTACAAGGCCGGCTGGCTCGGTGGCAGTAGCGACAACCACCTCGAGTGGCGCAACGTCCATAGTCAGGACGGTGGCAACTACAAGCTCACCATTGCCTACATCTGCGGAGAGTCGCGCTCCATCAGTATCTATGTCAACGGCAAGAAGGCGAAGACCCTCAGCTTCAACTCAGGCGGCTGGAGCACTGTGGCAACAAAGACCCTCGACATCACCCTCAATCCAGGCGACAACACCATCCGTCTGGTGAACACCAGCAGCTGGATGCCCGACATCGACTATATCGACGTCATTCCTGTGGAGCCCACCGCCCTTCACGACGTGAAGGCCACCACGTCCCACGACCCCCACACCTACGACCTGCAGGGCCGTGTGGTCAACGGTCATCATGCCCACGGCATCGTCGTCAGCAATCATCGCAAAGTCATCAAGTAAGAATCAATGGGACTGGAACAATGATACTACGCTTCGGCGTGGATCAGGGTTCTTTGCCGACCCCGTTTTTTGACATTTACTACTTTCAAAAAATCTCCGCTTCCAGAGTGTTTACAGTGGAAGCGGAAGATTTTGCTTAAATGTCAAAAAGCGGGGATTAGAATTGCATCATTAGAGAAAAGATACGTTGGCGGTCCACACCAGCAGGACTAATAGCCCGCGCAAGCCGTTGTAGTAATCGTTGTCAGTATAGCGGTGATGATAGTGACGGCCAGCTCCAACACCTTGCGCAAAGGGAAATTCTTCATAGTTGATGAGTTTTTGAGTTGATAAGTTGATGAGTTTTTGAGTTGATAAGTTGTTGAGTTTTTGAGTTGATAAGTTGATGAGTTTTTGAGTTTAAGGAGTTTAGGAGTTTCGGAGTTTAGGAGTGTAGACGATAGACTTGCTGATCTCCGCGGCGGTAGCAAACTCTACACTCTACACTCTACACTCGCTTAAGGCTCCTCGGGTTCGACGGGCGTCAGACCGCCGCCACCTGAGCCGCTGGAGCTCTCGCCAGGCTCCACATTCTTGTACTCGCGTACGCGA
>Ga0310694_10006233_pt1 | contig 11291 bp, 3 predicted proteins | sample 174DNAGHGhighgp2_FD_203884 | JGI IMG/M metagenome (GOLD analysis project Ga0310694, IMG submission 203884) | Sheep rumen microbial communities from Palmerston North, Manawatu-Wanganui, New Zealand - 1742 DNA GHGhigh gp2 (v2) (version 2) | ecosystem: Host-associated > Mammals > Digestive system >... | reverse complement strand
AGGCATACGTTCGGTCACCGTATGAGGTGCCACTGCGTCGGCAGGACAATCCACTGTTGAACTGTTGCTGCCGGTGATGGTGATATTGTCCGGAACGGTCAGCGTGATGGTCTGTTCAACAGAGACGCTCTTTCCACACTCATCGGTCACCGTATAGGTACGGATCATAGACTGAGCACAATCTCCGCTGAGAGCCCCGTCGGAACTGCTGACAGTCAGATCAGCGTGATCGGTGCAGTTGTCAGAGAAGGTGAGCCCAGTGACAGTCTCCAAAGCATCGATGGTAGTGGCAGCGGCAGGAAGGTCGTTTGTCTTGCAGCCTTCTATTGTGATGTCCGTCATCGTTCCCGTATAGGTAGGTGCGCTGTTGTCGGCACCGCTCTGAAGCAGATTGACGGTGATGTCGTTGGCAGGACAGCCGTCGCTGATGGTATAGTTGTAGGTGGAGCTCCATCCGCAATTGTTATCCTCGTTGACTGTCTCGTCTATGTAGCTGACAGTGACTTCGCTGCAGTCATCCTCATAGAGTGCTTTGATGATATCAGTGGCAGGCGCAGCTGCACGGTCGCTGAAGCAGACGGTCTGACCCTCGTTGGTAGGAAGGGTGCTGCCGGTTTTAAGTCTCGGACTGTTCTGGTCACCACCGCTGATAGACATGGTAGGAGATGGCGAGAAGGTGTTGTTGCACTCGTCCTTAACTGTATAGGTTCTGGTGATGGTCCAGTTACAATTATCACCTGTTTTATTATCTGTGTAAGTGACGATTATTCCACTGCAGTCGTCAAATAGTTCTTTTATGTCATTGGCGCTTTTCAGTTGACTGTCATCAGCATCTGCAAAGCAGCTGTTCTGTCCTGTAATATTGCCTGGCAGTGTGCCGTTCAATACAGGGGCTGATTGGTCTTTTCCTCCGTATGTGATGGTTCTGTCGAAAGTGTTACAGCCATCGGTGATGGTGTATTTCCTTGTCATCTGCCAATCGCAGTTATCAGTCTTGGTATCACCTGACACTTCTTCAGAAGAGACAGAGATCTGTTTGTCACAGAAGGCAGTGAACAGCTCTTTGATGTCGTTATCAGCAGGGAAGCTTGGCAGTGCGTTGTAGCAGCCGTCGATGTCGAGTTGGTCAGCGGGCCAGCTTTTGCCAGAAGCAAGAACAGGCTCTGATGGTTTGTTGATTGTGTAGGTGTAAGTCCATGTGTAAGATAAGTCTGCACAATCGGTATAAGTATATGTATAAATTTTTGTTCCAGAACAGCCGTCAAATGTTCCGCTGGTAGTCGGGTCACCGTCAGGTTGCAGGGTTGTGCCACAGACATCTTTCACAACAGGGAGCACGGAAGGTGCAGTAGCCTCACTTTCACAGGTTGCAGTGCTGCTGTTAGCCACCGGTGTACCGTACTCAGATGGTTTTGTGGTTCTATCGACGGTGTAGGTGTAAGTCCAAGGATGTGTATTTCTCGCACAGTCGGTATAGTCGTAGATATAAACGATAGTACCTTCGCACTTACCATCTGGTAGGGCGGTAGGATACCCCGTTCTTAAAACAGGGGTGATGGTTGTTCCACAATTATTTGTCACGACGGGAGTGGCAGGAGCCACGGCTTCGGCTACACATTCCACCACTTTGCTGGTTTCTACATTTGTAGGAATGGAGAAGTCATTAGGACTTACATGATACGTATAACTCCAATTATAATTTGTTGCATTGACGGTGTAAGTGTAGGTGTAGATGATGTCACCGCATCCTTCTGCGGATACACTGTTGGTGGATCCTTCCAGCGTGAATACGATAGGCTGACCGCAGACAGTCGCATTAGGAGTAGTAGGTTCAGTGGCCTCGCTTACACAATGGATGGTTGATTCTGCATCAGGTAATGCAGTGAAGGAGGATGCCTTCACCGTATAGATGAACTTCCAATCGTATGTCTGGTTGGCACAATCTGTATAGGTATAAGTGTGGGTGACAGTTCCGTTACCGTCGGCACCTATGCTGGCAGCACTGTCTTTATAGGCGACAGCCATATCCCTGCCGCAGTTATCTTGCAGTGCAGGAGCTTCAGGTTTCACCGCGTCGATGGCACAAGGCACTTCCTGACTGCCTTGGCTTGGAAGAGTAACCTGCGGTGCACTGATGGTGTAGGTGTAGGTCCAGTCCGTCGTGTGACCTGCACAGTCGGTGAAGGTATAGACGTAGGACATTGTTCCTCTACATGCTATAGGAGAGGCATTGGTCTTCAATGTGTAGTTACTGCTGATGTTCTTGCCGCAAGCATCAGTTACAGAAGGCATACGTTCGGTCACCGTATGAGGTGCCACTGCGTCGGCAGGACAATCCACTGTTGAACTGTTGCTGCCGGTGATGGTGATATTGTCCGGAACGGTCAGCGTGATGGTCTGTTCAACAGAGACGTTCTTTCCACACTCATCGGTCACTGTATAGGTACGAGTCATTGACTGTGCACAATCTCCGCTGAGAACACCGTCGGAACTGCTGACAGTCAGAGCAGCGTGATCGGTGCAGTTGTCAGAGAAGGTGAGCCCAGTGACAGTCTCCAAAGCATCGATGGTAGTGGCGGCGGCAGGAAGGTCACTTGTCTTGCAGCCTTCTATTGTGATGTTCTTCATCGTTCCCGTATAGGTAGGAGCGCTGTTGTCGGCACCGCTCTGAAGCAGATTGACGGTGACATCATTGACAGAACAACCATCACTGATGGTATAATTGTAGGTGGTTTCCCATCCGCAGTTACTGCTCTCGTTGATGGTTTCACCCGCATAGCTAACGGTTATGTTGCTGCAGTCATCCTCATAGAGAGCTTTGATGACATCGTTGGCAGGCGCAGCTGCACGGTCGCTGAAGCAGACGGTCTGACCCTCGTTGGTAGGAAGTGAGCTACCCTCTTTGAGGTGTGGACTGTTTTGGTCGCTACCGCTGAGTGATTGATAAAGTGTCGTACTATTACAACCATCAGAAACCGTGAAGACACGCTGAACGTTCCAACCACAATTGTTACCACTTGGATTATCGACGTGACTAACTGTTATAGAACCACAATCGGTGTACATTCCTTTTACAGATTCGTCTGTATCTAATACACTGAGGTCGATATTGTTATAGCATCTGTTTTGCCCATTAATTGAATAATTAAAACCAGCTCCGTTTTGGAATTGAGGGGCTGTTCTGTCACTGCCGCTGACACTCATGGTAGGAGCAGGTGTGACGGTGTTGCCACACGCATCTGTGATGGTATAAGTGCGGACCCATGTCCAACCGCAGTTGCTAGTGGCGGTAGCCTCGTCACTGGTAGTGACAGTAAATGAGTTACAATCTTCATAGAATGCTTTCATCTCGCTGGCGTTCGATAAGCCAGTTGTGTCTGCATCTGCAAAGCAATGGTCCTGTCCTGTGATATTTTCTGGCAGTATGCTTGTTGGTATAAGTGTGGGTGCACTCTGGTCACCACCACTGACAGACTGAGTGTGTGGACCTGCATAGATATTGTTACATGTATCTTTTATAGTAAAGGTACGAGTGATGGTCCATGCACAGTCGTTACCTGTTTTATTGTCGGTATGTGTAACGGTGATTGCACTGCAATCTTCGAAGAGGTCTTTGATCTCGTCATCACTTGCTAATACATTGCTCTTAGCGGCTGCGTAGCAGTTGTCTTGTCCTGTGATGTCGTCAGGCCATGTGGCACTTGCTTTCAATGCAGGAGCTGTCTGGTCTTTGCCACTGACACTCATAGAGACGATTCCATTATAGATGTTATTATGCTCATCTTTTATGGTATAAGTACGAGTGATGGTCCAGTTACAGCCGCTGGTCGTGGTTTCATCCTCATGAGAGACAATGATTTCGCTACAATCAGCGAGACGTGCTTTGAGTTGTTCGTCTGTCAATAGTTCGCTGATGTTAGCATTCTCAAGACAGTTATCTTGTAGTCCTGGTACATCGGTTGGTATTGGTTGTATGAACCGTGGAGCATTTTGATCACTCACAGTGACTGTTTGTGTGCAGGAGGCAGTCTTGTCACAACCATCTGTGATGGTATAGACAAAAGAAGTCACACCCATAGGAAGTGTCACTTGCTCTCCGATAGTAACCGTTTGGTTGGTTACTTCGCTGTTGCTCATTTTCACTGTGATGGTATAGTCGCCACAGGTGACGGATGCGGAAACCAATGTAGGAACTTCATATTGTAGGTTACAATTGTCATCGTTGCTTGCAGCATAGAATTTGTCTGGTCCACATTGAATTGTCGGGTTCTTAGTAGCTATTATTCTTACATTTTCAGATATTGAGTCTTTACAACCGTTATTGTCTATATACATTTTGACGGGGCGATTTACATCGCTGGTAATGCTACAGTAGCTTGGCTGATTTATGTCGAGTACAACGCCAGAACTGTCGGCATTGAGGGCATCGCCTGTGGTAGCAAAGGAGATGTTGTAGCCGAATTTTTTGTAAAGAGCATCGCCTTTCATACCTGTTAAGGCCACAGTGTCTCGTCCCACAGTAGATTTCGGACAGATGTCGTAAGGCGTTAAGGAAAGTTTTGAAACATCAGGTTTCCTATAAAGATAGATGTCGAACGAATCCTGATATGTCACCAGCTCTATACCATTCTGGGTAGGAGTCATGACCAGTTTGTATGGTTTTGCAATGGTATCATTTACCGCTGTCGTATCCGCAAATTGGATAACAGCTTTGCTGTTCCCGTCGATGGCTGTTATATAGTGATTTATGTTGGCGTTACGATACAAAGGATGTATCAGTTTCCATTTCCATGAAACAGTGCCTTCCATCCATGCAAGAGCATCTTGATTTTTGATGGTGAAGGTGTCTTTTGTGCCTGAAGAGGAGAGACAGAGAGGGCTATCTCCTTCTATTTCAGGTTTGATAACGTCTGCGCAGTCTTCACCGGTGAGAGTGAAATCAACGAAAACATTTTCATATCCTGGTCCTATCGCTTTTACACGGTATTGGTGCGTTCCAGCTGAAGATACTAATATGTTTGCTTGTCTCTTATGGTTGTATATATCTTGGATATATATTACTTCTGAGTTTTCGAGAGGTTTGTATTTCGTGCCATCCCATTTTTGCCAATCGCAATTGGCATCATAGGGGAATCCAGCAGCATTTACGGTAACGTAGTTCCCCACACATGCAACTCTTGGTGTAACGCACACTGTTTGAGATTCAAAACTAACAAAATCAGTGGCAAATTTGTAGCAGTCACTTTCTATGCGTGGTTGTATCTCGAAATTTGCATTAGCGTCTCCGAATATACCAGATAGATTAATGTCCATTCTGTACAAAACATTTTTCTTTGGATTAAAGGTTTCTCCGACATGTATTTCTGGTTGATTATCTCCTGATTTCTCTTCGTGATATACTCTGTTTTCAGCTGTGTATTCCGATAGACTATCGGGCCATATATTTATATATACTTTCTGTTTAGTTACTTGATTTCCGTAAGATCCTTCTAACTTGAAGTTAAATTTGTTTTGGTTACAATTGCTTGGTTTATAAAAATATACTCTGATTAGCATGGAGTAGGCTTTCCCTTTGAATATTCTGTTGTCATATTTTAATTGAAACAAATATCCATTAGAAGCATCATATGCTATATAAGAATTATTTCCTTTAGATTGATGGGGCTTATTAGGAAATGCAAATTTATTGTTATTATAATCACGGGGGCTGTTTACTAACATGTTGTCATCTATTATCTTAGCAGCCATTCCTGTCTTTAAGATTACTCCTTCAGGAAAGTAATCAATAACGTTATTTCCGGAGTAGTCTTGTCCGTATGACCCAGACGTTGGGTCAAAATCCGTACCAAAATAGTAATCCCCTGTTGAGGTTTGGCGGCAGACGGTTTCATTACAGTTTGTGGTTAAAAGTTTAACGGAGGCAACATTTGAAGCAGTCTCGGGTTTGTTCAATTTTTCTACATAGACACTGAAATAGTAATCGCCTCCCTGTTGATAGCTAATATCACTCGGCATTTCATCGAACACGCAGGAATTGTGTGTTGTTAGTTTGTATTTATGCCAAGATGAACCATCTTTGGAGTAATACCACTGCAAGGTATCTGTGGCGGCAAATGTGTTTACAGAGAAATATAATGGGTCTCCCGCACACGCTGATGCAGGACCTGTTATAGTTTGTGCATTTGCTACTATGCAAGAAAAAATAATTGAAACAGCGATTAGGGCACCCTTTAATTGCCTACTAAAAAAGCTCATTATGTTTAGTTTTTTTGTCTATGAATAACCTAGTTTATGCAATACTCTCACCTATCATCTACACTTATATCCGAAAATCAGTCACTCTACATAATCGTCAAGTATCCGAAAATCATGCAAATTTATATATTTTTTTGTAAAGGAACAATGTGAAATGCAACAAATTTAGGGTTTTGGCACTTGTATATGCACTAAAAATAACACTTTTTCGTTGCTTATACTCTCTTTTTTCTGTTATGTTGCTTCTACTAAAAGATACAGATGTCAACATTTGATAGTTAATTGTGTATGCTCCACGGCTACTTCCTGATGTAAAAAAATTGAGGCGGAATGGCGGAATTTCTCAGGCGATTCGGTGGTGTAAAATAGGCAGGTTCCGTTCTTGGTGAGCAGTCGTTCTAAGGTGTCATGTCTTTGCAGATAGGATTGCAGACTCTCAGCTACAATATTCCCTTGTGCAATGATTTGGATGTGATCTGGTAGGTATCTTTTTATTTTATTAATCAACAACGGATAGTGGGTGCATCCTAGTATGAGGGTGTCAATCTCCGTGTCTTTCTCCAGTAATTCATTGAGATATTTTTGTACGAAGTAATCAGCTCCATCACTGGCATATTCACCATTTTCTACGAGTGGCACCCACATCGGACAGGCTTGTCCTGTCACATGAATATCGGGATATAACTTGTTGATTTCAATAGGGTAGGATTGGGATTGAATGGTACCTGGTGTGCCTACAATTCCTACGTGTTTACTTTTCGTTATGTTTCCTACTTTTTCGACTGTTGGACGAATTACACCTAAGACACGGCGGTCGGGATTCCATAGCGGCAAATCGTTTGTCTGAATGGTTTTCAGAGCTTTGGCTGAGGCAGTGTTGCAAGCCAAAATAACTAGGGGACAACCTAAAGAGAAGAGTTTCTCTGTGGATTGCTTCGTGAATTCATATACGACATCGAATGATCGTGTACCATAGGGCGTGCGAGCATTATCGCCTAAATAGATGTAATCATACTGAGGCATCCTTTCTCGAATTTTCTCAAGAATGGTTAATCCTCCGTAGCCGGAGTCAAATATTCCGATGGGCCCTGAAATAGATGGGAAAATCACGATGCGTAGTGAATAAAAGAGGTTGAAAATAAAACGGACAGTGAATAGAAACATTCTTCACTGTCCGGTAATCTTATTTTAGTAAATTATTTCCCCAATGCTTGAGGATCAATTTTTTTCAGTGTTTTGATACCTAACTTCTTTTGAACAAAAGGAGTGACATCAATAGCATCGTTTGATTTGAATTGAAGCATGTTTAAATCAAAGATGTATAAGAAACCGTTTTCAGCTCCAACTTCGTTGATTGTCTTACGAAGCTTCTCAAGAATAGGCATTTGCATTTGTTCTTGTTTTTGTTGAAGAGATGTTTGAGCTTGTTGGTAATAGTTTTGCATTCTGTTTTGCAATGTTTGTAACTCCTCCATACGATTCTTCTTGATGGTTTCGTCCCATGTAGCTTCACCTTCTTTGAATTCTACTAACTTACGAGTGTATTCATCTTCCATTTTTTTCACTTCAGCTTCGTGTGCATTAGCTGACTTTTTCAAGGCAGAATCAGCAGCAGCTGTTTCTGGCATAGACATGAAAAGAGTTTGGATATCAATGTATCCTAATTTCACATTTGCATTTTGAGCGAAGGCTGCTAATGGAGCGGCCAAAATGAATAATAAAAATAATCTTTTACGCATTTTATTTTTTGATTTAATAATTATCTTTTTTGCGATGGCAAATATACTATTTTATTTTGAATTGGCTGTGTAGCCTAATTTTTCCAATACTTCATCACTGATGTCAATCTTAGGAGCGAAGTAGATGATGTCTGTGCTATTGGAACGTTCCAAAACAACTTGATATCCTTTGGTGTCAGCAACTTGTTTTACTGCCACATATACTTCATCTTGAATTGGTTGAATCAAACTCACTCTTTTTTGAAAGAATTCACCATTTGGACCAAAGTATTTTCTTTTCAAATCATTTGCCTCTTTTTCTTTTGCTACGATTTCATTCTCTTTCTTTACTTTCATCTCATCGGATAAGAAAACCACTTCTGTTTGGTAATTCTTATACAATGTCTTTGCTTCTTCGTTCTTCGCTTCTACTTCTTTTTGCCACTTTTCTGACACTTGTTTTAATTGCTCGTTGGCTGATTCATACATAGGAATATTCTTCAATACATATTCCATGTCAATAACAGCAACTTTTTGTGCTGATGCACATAGTGCAGTTCCTAAAACGACTATTGCTAAAAATAACTTTTTCATACGCTATCTATTTTATCACGTTGTATATATTTGTCGATTAATAATTTGTCTAAAATTCTTGACCGATCACAAAGTGGAAGTTGTGTCCTCCTTCGCCTGTGACGTATGGCTCATCAAATCCATATCCCCAATCAACTCCGATTAATCCTAACATAGGAAGGAAGATACGAATACCTGCTCCTACGGATCTTTTTAAATCGAATGGATTGAAGTTCTTGAAATCCATCCATGCATTTCCTGCATCAGCAAATGCTAAGAGATAGATGGTGGTAGTGGATTCCATCATAACAGGATATCGTAATTCTAGAGAGAGTCTGGAATATATGTTTCCTGCTTGACGGTCTGATATAGGATCTGTCGGTGTTAGCGAACCGTTTTTGTAACCGCGGATCTTGATGGCGGTAGTAGCGTATGTGCTGCTATAACCTGTCATACCGTCTCCTCCTACATAGTAACGTTCGAATGGAGAACGTCTCTTTTCGTTATAATAGCCTAAGAATCCATATTCCATACGTGTCATCAACACCAATTTCTGATTAGCTGACAATGGGGTGAATGTTTGTGCTTTAAATTCTACTTTATAATACTCTACCCATTTGTATAGCTCTTCCTGCATCTCGGCATACTCGGTTTCAGACAAACCTCTTCTTTGGTCATCGTCTGATCCGTTCCTGTACCTCGTCACCAATTCTGAAACACGATCATTGTTCTTAAACAATGAGTATGGCGGAGTCATCTGTAGCATTAAGGAGAGTTTGGAGCCTCGTCTTGTGTAGTATGGATTGTCTATAGAGTTTCGACTCCATGTGCATGACAGACTAAGATTGTTGGCATGTCCGTCCGAGATTTCAAGAAGTGTCCACTTTTGTAACGCATAATGGCGGTAGGCTAATTCACCATAGATGGAGAAGAAGTCGTCTGGCCAGTTCAATCGTTTTCCGATGCCCACAGATCCACCGATAGTCATAATGTATTTATTAGGATCTGCTGAAGCGGCATAGTCGTAATTGTTGTCATTGTAATAGAGACTATTGGTATAGTTCTCACTCCAATAGCGGGTGTTCACACCTGTTTGTTTTGACCAGTAGATAGATGAAGAAAGACTTGTAGGTCTCTTGCCTCCTAACCAAGGCTCCAAGAAAGAGATACTTGCCGAGGTATAGTAACGGGCATTTGTAGAGAATCCTAACGATAATGTTTGTCCGTCACCCTCAGGCAGTGGATTATAAGCCTCTTTGTTGAATATATTCTTCATGGAGAAATTGGTGAATTTCAGGCTGAGTGTTCCAACGACACCTGCCGAACCATATCCGAATGACACTTCGGCTTGATCATTCTTCTTCTGTTCTAGATTATAGATAATATCTACTGTTCCGTTTTCAGGATCTGGCACAGGTCGAATGTCCATTTTCTCTGGATTGAATTGCCCTGTAGCAGCCAATTCACGTGCAGATCGTTGCAGATCTGAACGACTGAATAGTTGACCCGGCTTTGTGCGAAGCTCTCGACGGATTACATGTTCGTATATCGCATTGTTTCCTGTAATGACAATATTGTTGATGGTAGCCTGCTGACCCTCATAAATACGAAGTTCTATATCAATGGAATCGCCTTCGACATTGGTCTCTACAGGTTCGACATTGAAGAAGAGATAACCATTGTCTAGATATAGATTGGACATGGCATCTTCGTCTGTCGTCAAACGATTGTTGAGTAGGATTTGATTATAAACATCTCCTTTCTTGATTCCCAACACTTTGCTTAGTTCATCGCTGGAATAGATGGTGTTTCCAACCCAAGTGATGTTTCTGAAATAGTATTTCTTCCCCTCTTCAAAGTTCATGTATATATCTACACGATTCTTTTTCTTTGGACAATTCACCACGCTGTCGCTTGTCAACGTAGCATCACGGAATCCAAATTCGTTGAATTTGTCAATGGCAAGACCTTTGTCGTTTGCGTATTCTTCTTCAATGAATTTTTTCGATTTGAAGATTGTCTTGATACTTCTCTCCTTTGTCTTTTTCATTGCACGTTTGATTCGGCTCGTCTTCATCTCGTTGTTTCCAGAAATGAAGATTTTATGAACCTTCACTTTCTTACCTTTGTCAATGTTTATAACCACATTGACATTACCAGGGTGTTTATTGTCATCTTGTGCCACAAGAGATATTTCTGCGTTTTGATAGCCTTCACCGATGTAATGTTTCTTGATAGTCGCTTTGGTTCGAACAATCAGGTTCGGTGTTAATTGTCCTCCTTTTTTTATTGGAAGAGAAGAGATGATATCCTCTTTTTCACGGTCTTTGATACCGTCAATGATAATATCTGAGATGCGGGCTCTTGATTTTAGGTCGATGTTGAGCCATATCTTTTCTCCGTCAGTTTTTGTGGCGAGGATTTTCACATCGCTGAACAATCCCTGTTTCCAAAACTTCTTGATGGCTTTGCTGATTTGTTCTCCTGGTACTTTTATTTTTTGTCCTTTGGAGAGCCCAGAATAACTTATGATGACAGATTTGTCAAATTTGCAGTTTCCAGACACTGTGATGTCTGCAATTTCATATTCTTTAGGCGTGTCGGTGTATTCGATGTTGGGCACATACGTTTTAGCATTATTATCCGTTATTGAAGGGGCGGATAACGTATCGCCTACAATCACGTTTGAAGAATCTGAAATAGATTCTTGTGCAGTGATGTTTAGACATCCGACAGAGAGAAGTA